>Ga0209102_1000009_pt1 | contig 154302 bp, 140 predicted proteins | sample ConPoolayeHmetaG_FD_185483 | JGI IMG/M metagenome (GOLD analysis project Ga0209102, IMG submission 185483) | Hot spring microbial mat communities from California, USA to study Microbial Dark Matter (Phase II) - Cone Pool mat layer H metaG... ... | reverse complement strand
ATGATCTGAAAGAAAAGTATAGGGAATTTAAGGAAATCGTTGATTATTTGATTGCGGTTCAAAACGACATTTTAGAGAACCTTGACCAGTTTGTTTCGGAGCCTAAGACGCAGGTGCAGCAGCCTTTCCCGTGGGTTGAGGAACTGCCTTTCAGGAAGTATGAGGTTAAGGTGGTCGTTGACAATTCCAGCCTTAAGGGTGCTCCTGTTGTTTTAGAGCAGAATCCAACTTATCAGAATCTTTTTGGCAGAATTGAGAAGGAGGCGAGGTTCGGGGTTTTATCTACTGATTTTACCATGATTCACGGTGGCTCTTTACATGTGGCTAATGGCGGCTATTTGGTGCTTCCGGCTGAGGAGACTCTGGGCAACATGTTCACTTGGGACAGCTTGAAGAGGGCTTTGATGAACAGGGAAATTATGATTGAGGAGGCGGGTGAAAGGTTAGGGTTCATAACCACGAAAGGGTTAAAGCCTGAACCTGTTCCATTAGATGTTAAGGTTATTCTGATCGGTAGCCCCCTTGTTTATGAGCTGCTTGTAAGGTATGATCCTCAGTTTAAGGAACTTTTTAAGGTGAAGGCGGATTTTGATACTGTAATGAACCGTACGGAAGAGAACATGCGGAAGTACGCGGCTTTCATTTGTACTTTCTGTAGGAAGGAAAAACTTAAGCATCTTGATGCTTCCGCTGTCTCTAAGATAATTGCGTATGGGTCTAGGCTTGCTGAGGATCAGGAGAAGCTTTCCACAAGGTTCGCTGATGTTGCTGACATTATTCGTGAGGCCAATTTCTACGCGGTTCAGGAACGATCAAATTACATTACTGCTAGTCACGTGAAAAGGGCGATTGAGGAAAAAATTTACCGTTCCAACTTGATTCAGGAAAAGATTAAGGAGATGATTAAACGTGGCGTTCTTCTCATTGACACTGAAGGTTCTGTTGTTGGGCAAGTTAATGGGTTGTCGGTTACGGGTTTTGGAGATTTTAGTTTCAGTATGCCGTCTCGCGTTACTGCAAGCATAGGTATTGGCCGCGAGGGAGTGGTGGACATCGAGAGAGAGGCTAAGCTTGGAGGTCCAATTCACACTAAGGGAGTTTTGATTCTTAGCGGCTACCTTTCTAACAAGTACGCTCACGACAAGCCTCTAACTCTTTCTGCCCGTCTCGTTTTTGAGCAGAGCTACAGCGGCGTTGAAGGAGACAGCGCCTCAAGCGCGGAGCTTTACGCTCTTGCTTCAGCTTTGTCTGGGATACCGATTAAGCAAAGCATCGCGGTTACGGGTTCGGTGAACCAGAAGGGCGAAGTTCAAGCAATTGGCGGAGTCAACGAGAAAATCGAAGGGTTTTACGAGGTTTGCAAGGCGAAAGGGTTCACGGGTGACCAAGGGGTAATGATTCCTGAAAGCAATGTTCAAAATTTGATGTTGAAAGAGGAGATTGTTGAGGCTGTTAAAGCTAGAAAATTCCACATTTACTCGGTGAAAACTGTGGACGAGGGCATCGAGGTCTTGACAGGCGTGAAGGCAGGTGAAAGAAAGACTGATGGAACGTTCGAGGAAAACTCCGTTAATTATAGGGTTGACAGGCGTCTTCGAGAGATGGCTGAAAGACTCATAGAGTTTTTAGAAGCTGAGGCGCCTAAGAGAAAAGAAGAATGATGTTTCTTCCGAAAATGTTTTTCATCTAATATGTTGTAAGGCTTAGGCGATGTAGGGCAAGTAATCTTCCTTAATTGTGCCGCATTTTTGGCATCGCCTGTACCTTTTGCCTGTTTTAGGTGAGAATCCCAGTTCAAGCCAGTTGTGGCGGCACTTGTTTGCGTTTATTTTTACGTGCCTAGTTCGTTGTTCCATAAATGATGAGGATGGAAGAACCCCACATTATTTGCTTGTGAACCCAGTGTCTGGACATTGTTTCCTAAGACTTAACATGTATCATTTTTGTTGACTAACGTTTTTTGTCTAAGGTTGCGTCAAATCGTTTATGGGCAGTGGAAGGTTGTGTGCTACTAGGTTATTCTTTCTGTGAAGACGTGAGGGGGGAGGGGGTATATATAATCGGGCCAGCTTTTTTGACCATTTTTCTTCATATAGGCTCTGTGGAAAAACTTGTTTCATGTGCTTGTTTGTTTTTTTGTTTGGAGAACTTCTGACATGTTGACGGGGCGTTTCTATGAAGTTTGGCTTGACAGAAAGCTTAATTTCTGTTGGTGTTTTTGTTACTATTACTAAGGAGTTTTGGCATGAGTCAGAAAATAGCTGTTGCCACCGTTTCGGGTAAGGCTTATTATTTATTGGTTAATGAACTTAAGCAGAGGAAACTTTCTTTCCTAAGTTGTTTGCCGCAGAAGCCGATTTCGCCTTCGGCCCAAGTGGTTATAACGACGGTTAATGAGAGACATCTTGTGAACCACCCAAACGTGCTAGTCTTTGACCCAGAGGGTGACCCTTCTGAAATAGTCGACAAAGCATTGCAAGTGATTCAAAGCAAGACAGCCTATAAGGAAGCCACGGTCGGAATAGACCCTGGAAAAAATTTTGGAGTCGCCATTCTTGGTGATGGCAAAGTTATAAAAAAGACGCAAATTTTGAGCCTGGAAAAAACTGTGGACACTGTCTTGTTGGAGTTAAAAAGGATTCCCAGTCAGACGAAGCACGTTAAGATTGGTAACGGAATTCCTGAGCTGGCTGAAGAAATCGCGGCTAGGCTGGATTTGTCTTTGCCTAAGGACGTGTCAATTGAAATTGTAAGCGAAGTGGGCACAAGCACCCTCAGAAGAGACGGCTTCAGAAAAAAGGTAACTGACGCAGACTCAGCTGCAGAAATCGGAAGAAAGAACGGAACAACGAAGCCGAGAAGGAACTAGCGTTGATTCTCAAGGTTGAATGCGGAAAAACTTTACTCGTTGACGGCCCAGCTAGAATTCAGTTGAACTTAGGAAGGCTTTCCGTTCTAGGCGCATTAGTTGAGCCTAAAGAACAGATTGTGGTCCGTAGGGGAAAACGGATGCCGTTGGAAAGCCTAGTTGACTGCGAGGTAGAACTGGCTTTAGGAGACTCAGCTTCGTATACAGTTATTGAAGGAGATGCAATACCGGTTTCGTGGAAGCAGGCTGTTGAAAAAATTTTTTCCCGAAATGACCCTACAACCGTTCTTGTTGTTGGTGGAGTGGATTGTGGGAAGACAGCGTTCTGCACTTATCTAGCTAACTCGTCTTTAGGAAAAAAATCTAAAGTCGCTATCGTGGACGGAGACATAGGACAATCAGACATAGGACCCCCAGGAACGGTCAGCCTAAGCAAGTTAAACGGGGCTGTAGTTGACCTTTTCAAACTGCAAGCTGACGAATTAAAGTTCATAGGTGTCACAAGCCCAAGTCAAAAAACAAAGGCAGTCGCAGAAGCGCTTCGAACACTAAAGCAAAAGGCACTTGGGCAATCAGCTGACCTCGTTATCGTTAACACTGACGGCTGGGTGGAGGGAAAGGCAGCTATTGATTACAAGGTCAACCTTGTGGAAAAACTTGCGCCAAACATCATTGTCGCGGTGCAGGGCAATGACGAGTTGTCTCCAATTCTTAAGGCTATGCCAAATCATGAAGTTATAGTCGTCAGCTCACCTCAGCTCAAAAAGAAACGCGACCATGAAACTAGAAAGCTTCTGCGAGAGTCAGCGTACAAAAAGTACCTCAAAGAAACAAAGGTTCGCTCCTTTCCATTAAGCTGGATCGCCGTTGACGGAGACTTAATGTTTAACAAAAGCGCAGATTTTTTGCTTAAAAGGCGGATAGAGGAACTCACTAGAAAAGAGGTTCTCTTCTGTCAGGAATTTCCAAGCTACATAATTGTTATGGTTGGCAAAACAGTTTCGTTTGAAGAGGAAAACGTCAAAAAGCTCGAGTCTGAACTTGGAAAACGCGTTCTTTGCCTTCGACGGGGAGACGAGGAAGGACTCTTAATAGTTCTTGAGGACGCTACTGGAAAGGTCCTGGGATTGGGAACAATCAGCTACGTTGACTTCGATAAAGGAAACATCATAATAAACACGGCTGTGAACGGTGAAGTGTCAAAAATCTTTGTTTGCCAAATAAGACTTGACAAAGAAGGACATGAAACTGGCATGCTATTTGAAAACCTAAGTCTCAGCTGAAGGACAAAGTTTCCTAACTGGACAAACAGCGTGAACGGGCTTTAGAGATCTGCAATATTTTCGTCCCAAAGAAATAAAGAGCAAATGAACGGACAAGTATTCCTTCGACGGATACAATTTTTGAAGTCCTTCTCGAACCACATCGTAACTGGCGTCTCTAGGAACAAGATTTAGCCTTTTTGAAACCCTGTTCACATGCGTATCAACAGGTAAAGTGGGCTTCTGAGCTGAAAAAAGAAGCACAATGTCAGCGGTTTTCGGACCGACGCCAGGCAAGCTCATAAGATCTCTTCTAGCATTCTCCATCTTTAAGTCATAGATGAAGCTAAATGAACCATTGAACTTTTCAAGAACATACGTGGATACCTTTTTGAGAATTCTAGCCTTATTTCGGTAAAGGCCAGCGACCCTTAACGCTTCTTCGATTTCCGCGATTTTGGCATTGGCTAATACTTTGGGCTCTATTGAAAATTTTCTGGAAAGGTTCTGGTATGCTTTTTGAGTGTTAGACTCAGCTGTAGACTGGCTGATAATTGTTCTGACCAAAACTTTGAAGGGATCGTTCTCGACACCTACAAGCCTGGGAACACCGAAATGCGCCTTAAGTATTTCTAGGACTTGTTCAGCTCTGGTTTCTTCATTCAATAGAGTAACAGCCTCGGACAATAGTGTTTTTTCAATTCACTTATTTTTTTAGTTCTTTTTAGATAAAGAACATGCATGAGGCTAATCAATCTTCTCTTACACTTAAGCGACCTTACTGCAACCACATGCCTACCTCTTCAGATAGCTCAAGAGCCTTAGCCTTTTGATTTGATGTAAAAACTGAGTAATTTTAGCCATAGGTAAGAGATGTGAAATGCTCAAATATTAAAAACTTAGATATGTTGATACCACATTCACAAGGTGGAAGCAGGTTGATGAAGGAACAGCCGACAGGCAGAATTCACAGTTTTCAGCTGCCTAAGAAAATCCTTTTTGGCGTAAAATCCTCTGAGAATGTAGGGATTGAGGCTGAAACACTAGGCGGGAAAACAGCGTTTCTTGTAACAGACAAAAACCTAGAAAAGACTGGCATACCGGTAAAAATTGAGGAGTCCTTAGTCAGTAAAGGTTTCGACGTTGACTTTTTCGATGGGGTTGAGCCTGAACCAGTTCTGGAGACTGCTGAAAACGTTGCGTCGACAGCTAGAAGAAAAAAATACGACATTGTGGTTGGAGTGGGCGGCGGAAGCGTCTTAGACATGGCGAAAGTTGCAGCAATGTCTCTGACTAATCCTGAGCCGATGCGGAACTACGTAGGCGTTGACCTTGTTAAAAACCCCAGTGTGCCAAGCATTCTTTTGCCTACCACATCGGGTACTGGCTCGGAGGTCACTAACGTGGCGGTTCTAACAATCGCCGAGGACGAGTTAAAAACCTCAATCATAAGCCCATACTTGTTCTGCAACGTAGCCATCGTTGACCCAAGCCTCACGTACGGTTTGCCCCCGCGGCTTACGGCGTCAACGGGCTTGGATGCTTTAAGTCACGCTTTGGAAGCGCTCATATCAGTCAACGCTAATCCAATCACGGACTCTCTTGCTATAGAAGCTGTTAAGCACATTTTCGCCAATCTGCCTAAAGCCTACGAAAGCGGAGACCCAGAAAGCAGAGAAGGCATGTGCCTCGGCTCGTTGATTGCTGGGATGTCCTTTGGGAACGCAGGTGTCTGCTTAGGCCACGCAGCAGCTTACACCTTCGCTGTGTCTCACAAAGTTTCACATGGAACGTCGTGTGGCTTAGTTCTGCCTTACGTGTTCAGATTCTGCGCTTCATCTATACCTTGGAAGCTTCCTAGAATCGCAGAAGCAGTCGGGATTGACGCTGAAAGATTGAGGCTTGAGGAAATGGGCTTAGCTATTTCTGAGTCCGTTCTTGGGTTGATGGATAAGTTGCAGATGCCAAAACGGCTACGTGACTTGAACATTCCACAAAGTGAGGTCCCAAAATTAGCTGAAAAACTCCTTGGGTTTAGCCGTCTGATCAAGAGAACCCCGACATCCTTGTCTCTCAGTGATGCGGTTAAGCTTTTCGAGACGATGTGGTAGCATGCAGATCAGAAAAATCTTTGTCAAGCAAAAGTTTTGAATGGCATTCTTGCTGTTGAAAAGTCGGTTCTGACTCGAAGCAATTTGTAAGTTTTATATGCTTCGTGTGAGTGGTACGTTCATTGGAGTGGTGCCAAATTTGAAGGCGAACCGACTTAGGGATTTAATGAGGAAGGGCGAACCGACAATTGGAACCCGAATAATGATTTCGTGGCCTGGACTTGTCGAAATTGTTGGGAACACAGGAATCTACGACTACGTTGAGTTTCTAAGCGAGTATGGACCCTACGACCTTTACGACTTCGATAATCTGGCAAGGGCAGCTGAACTCGTAGGCATTTCATCCATGATAAAAATCGACCAAGAACCTCGAACGTACTTAGCCGGAAGAGCCTTGGCAGCTGGCATTCAAAACGTGCTTTTCGCCGACATCAGAACAGTTCAAGACGCTGAAGAGGCAGTACGCGCCGTGAGAATGGAACCAAAGGGCGTCAGCGGGTTCAGGATGGACCGAAGAGTAGGATACGTCGGCGCCACGGGCACAGCGGCAGACGTTGTGAAAATGTGCGACGAAGCAGTTGTCGCTTTAATGATAGAAAAGAAGCAAGCGGTCGAAAACCTAGAGGAAATCCTCTCAGTCGAAGGCATAGACATGGTTCAATTTGGGCCATCCGACTATTCGGTCAGCATCGGCCTGCCGGGTGACGTGGCAAATCCCAAGGTAAGAGATGCTGAGCTAAAGACCATAAAGACAGCGCTTAAGATGGATGTGGCTCCTAGAGCTGAGATTTTCAGGCCTGAAGATGCAAAAAGGTACATTGAACTGGGTGTGCGAAACTTCAGCTTAGGCACAGACGTGAGCGTCTTAGGCTTCTACTGGAAAAACAGCGGGGCTGAACTGAAAAAACTTCTTTCAAAACCGTAAGTGTCTCCAGCGGACCAGCGGAGAACCGATAAATACCTAGAATGACACACTAGTATCGTCGGTTAAGGGCGAAGCATCTATGTCGCAGGCTAAAGTTGTACGGGAAGAAACCAAGGTAGGTGACATCGTCTACTCCGCGTTGCTCATCGAAGCCAAAAACGGCTACGTCGCACTGTTAAGCGAAGGACAAGACAGCATCGGAACCCTAGCAGTCTCAGTTCCACAAACCTCGGGAATGGTTGGGCCGCTATTATCGTCCACTCTTTTAGGCGAACGAAACGAGACACTTGCGAGGATGTTGGCGGAATGCCTCGCCAATAGCTTAAAGAAGATTGTTTTGGTCTCAGTCTTCGTAAAAACAACAAGCGAGGCGGAGGCGGGCCGAATGTTTCTCAGGCTTCTTGAAAAAACATTGAAGAAGATGGTGAGAGAAGGTGAGTCTTAGAAGTTTTCTCGCAGTCTTGGAAAAGAAAAAACAAGTAGTCCACGTGAAAGAAGAGGTTTCAACTAAACACGAAATCTCCTCGATAATGGACGCTTTTCAAGACAGTCCAGCGCTTCTTTTCGAAAATGTCAAAGGCTACTCGACAAAAGTCGCGGGAAACGTGTGCGGAACACGGGAAAGAGTTCTCCAAGCATTAGGAGTCTCCGCTGAACAGCTTTATCCAAGGCTTAGAGACGCCATGTTGTCGCCTAAGGCTCCTGTGGTTGTTGACGATGGTTCAGTGAAAGAAGTCGTCGAACCACCTAGGTTGTCAAGAATTCCAGTGTTAACACATTACGAGAAAGACGCTGGGGCCTACATAACCTCAGGCGTCGTGTCAGCTAAAAGCCCCGACGGCGAAGTTGAAAACGTCTCAATCCATAGGCTGCAGGTCTTGAATGACAAGCAGCTTGCCATACGTCTGGTGCCTAGACACCTTTACAGGATTTGGACCATGGCCAAAGAAAAAGGCGAAGACTTAGATGTGGCGATTTCAATTGGCGTTCACCCAGCTATGCTATTAGCCGCAGCGTGTTCTCCGCCTTTTGGAGTGAGCGAATTCGGCGTTGCAAACAGGCTGCTAGATGGCTGTCTAAGCCTAGTTAAGTGCGAAAAAGTTGACGCCTATGCGGTTGCTGAGGCTGAGCTAGTTCTCGAAGGCAAAATATCTGTCACCAAAGAGGTTGTTGAGGGACCGCTTGTCGACATAACAGGTACATACGACGTGCAAAGAAGCCAGCCAGTCGTAGACGTAGTTAACGTCATGCACCGAAGAGACTACGTTTACCAAGCACTTTTGCCTGGAGGCTTAGAACACAAGATACTCATGGGACTGCCCCGTGAAGCAGCCATTTACGACGCAGTCTCAAACGTTGTCCCCAGAGTTAAGGCCGTGAACCTCACATCAAGCAGCTGCGGGTGGCTTCACGCCGTAATCTCGATTGAAAAACAGACTGATGGAGACGCGAAAAATGCTTTGCTAGCTGCGTTCGCTGGGCATCCAAGCCTTAAGCACGCTGTGGTAGTGGACTCCGACATCGACGTCTATAATCCGAACCATGTGGAATGGGCAGTTGCTCTGCGATTCCAAGCAGATGAGGACCTAATTGTGATACCGAAAACGCGAGGCTCAACCCTTGACCCTTCAGCTGACCAAGAAAGCGGGTTAACCTCGAAAATGGGCATCGATGCTACGCGGCCGCTACGGGTGCCTAAAGACAAATTCGAAAAGGCGAAGATTCCGAAAACAAGTACCAGCGAGAAAATCATTACAAAAATCGGTCGAGAATTGTCTAAATAATGCCGTTCTATCTGTGGCAGGCTGTCTCGACGCATTGTTTCAACGTTGCAAATCTAACATCAACCTTGTTCATAGTCGGCGCGTAAAACGCGGTTTTCGCAGAGCTCGTCATCAAAGTGTCGACGCCGAGCTCCCTCAGCCACGTGACAACAGCGCAAAGGTCGGAAACAACCTTTCCACCAGCAGCCTCAATCTTTTGAACGTGCCATGCAGCCTTTGCCTTAACGTGGCGTGACGTGCAAACCCAGAACCTGATGTTTTCCTTGACTTTTCTTCCCTGAACAAGCCTCGCGACGTGTCTAACCTCGTTCAGAGAGCAGTGTGGACATCCGACAAAAACCATGTCGGGTTCTCCGATGCATGTGGAAAGGTCTTCAAAAGCTTTTTTCAAGCTCTGTTCGTCAACTGCCAGTTTTTCGAGTTTCTCTGCTTTTTTAGGGCATCGCTTGCATGGATAGAAGACAGATGTCATTCCCGACGACGCTAGGGCTGCGCCTAGCTGCTTCAGATCCGTCTCCCTTGGGTAATGTAGACCTTCGATTACTGGCGTCTTGTCCACCAAGTTTTTTCCTAAGAAAATTCCGAGCGCTCCATACTCCGCTTCGCTTTTCAGCTCTGTTTCAACCCTAATTCGGACGTTAGGCTTGCGGTTTTCGGATTTATGCAGCCCGTAGTTCGGGGTTTTCCCGATCAGAGCTGATGCGAGGGCGCTTGGTCCTCCCTCCCGGTTTGTCCATGAGCCTAAGACTGAGTTTGCGTAGACCACGGCGGAAGATTCTGCCCACGCTAAGTGGCTGCCTTGTTTTGGCTTACTTACATAGTAAGGCGTACATGTTAGAACGGGTTTTATGCCCATCTTTTTGTATAGGTTAACTATTTTCTCTTGTTTTTCCTTGACGTGTCTTGGCAAAAAGGACCACATTATTCCCTCGTAGTCGAGTCCTGAGGGGTTAACGGTTGAAGCAATTTTCGCTTTTGCCCCTGTCTGGGCTAAAGCTTCGAGGAACTCTATTGGAGCGTCGGCAAGAGTCTTGTATGAGACTCCTGAAACGTGAGAAGACTCGATTGGAATCAGTTTTTCCGCGTTGAAAAGGTCTCCTAGCTTAACCAGTATCTTCAATGCGGTCTGGTACGCCCAGCCTTGTTCGCCGTCGTAGATTTTTTCTTCTTCGGCTGTTAAGTGCAATCTTTTTTCCTCTCCACGATTTTTACTGTGCCTTTTCCGCCGTCAACCTCAACGGTGTCGCCTGTTTCTATCTGGGAAATGTCGATTTTGTCAATCATGGGAACGTCTGCGATGACAGCTCCAACGACTACAACTGGGTCAGCTGTTTCGTTCACAATCGCCTTTGGACCTACATTCTTCTTTGCAAGCGAGTAAAGAACGTAGCTGCCCACAGTTGACCCGTGCCCGTGGGGAAAACAGAGAACAACGTCTTTGACGCTTTTCCCAAAAAGATCGTGGCCTTTTTCAGTCACCAATCCCGTTTCAGGATCCACGCCGCCTAAAAAGCTTAAGGGTTTCTCGGATACCAAAGCTGTGCCACGTTTAATGCCAGAGACCAGTGGGCGTCCCTTAAGTTCAAGGTCCATGTATATCTACCCCTTTTCGCTGCTTATAAAATGAGAACCAATATTTTTTGAACAATACATTTTACTGGTACCTAGTGTAGGCTTCTTCTTGTCTTTTTGTCGCCACGTCAAGCAGAGCCTTATAATATTCTCCTGTCTCAATTTTTGTGCAGATGTTACCTAAGGCTTCGTGGACATTGCGGAAGTACTCCTTGTCTGATGCCTCAAGCCTTCCTTTCCTGACAGTTGCCACTCGATCCTGAATTCCCAGTCCTGCTTCTCTAAGTGAAACATAAAGAACGCGATGTTCAACTTCAATCAGCCCTGCGCATGTTTCTTTAGCCAGTTCAACGAGGTCTTCGCCTACCGCTTGGATGTGCGGTATGTCCCAAGACAGCATATAGGCTTCGTTTCTTTTCAGGATTTCTCTTAGTCGAGTCTGAATCAAGTTAAGTATAGGCAGAAACCTTTCCATACCAGTCTCTTTATTATTATTGGATTTACACGTTTAAAGATTGCTCAAACATGTTACCAAAAACGGTTTAGCCCTTTCCCATGCGCGTTTTCCCCTTTTTTGATACATACTTTAAGGTTTTACTGCAAATTTTGTTGTTGAAGAAACATGCAGCAATATGCTGTTGAAACCTTTAACCTTATTAAACGATTCGGGAACTACACGGCTGTGGATGGCTTAAACCTGAGAACAGAAAAGGGAGCAATTCACAGCCTACTTGGCCAAATGGAGCTAAGAAAAGTTTTACCCCGCAACCAAAATCCTGAACAACCGACGTCGACAGGCAAGTGATTCTTCTTCATATTATGGCTTTTTTGCCAAAAAATGGCAGCTTCTTTCTGCGCAGCGATTTCATCATTCTCTTAGCCATGTTGTATTGTTGAAGCAGGGTTTTCACGTCTTTTTCAGTTGTGCCTGAGCCTCTAGCGATACGTCTAATCCTTGATGAACCCAGTATTTTCGGCTCTTCCCTTTCTTCAAGCGTCATAGACTGAATGATGACACGCCACTTCTTCAATTGATCTTCAGCCACACTCATCTTGTCAGCTGGAATCTCGTAGCCGAACCCAGGCACCATCTTCAAAATCTTGTCCAGCGGACCCATACTTCGCATAGCCTCGAACTGCTCGTACATGTCAGCCAAAGTGAACTTGCCACTAAGAATAGCCTTAGCCTTCTTTTCAGGAACCTTAACCTCGGCTTCCCTAACCCTTTCAATGAGGCTTTGCAGGTCGCCCATGCCTAAGAGCCTACCTACGAACCTAGGCGGATCGAAAGGTTCAATGGCGTCGACTTTTTCACCTGTCCCAATGAACTTTATAGGCGCACCTGTGGCAGCAACAGCTGAGAGGGCTCCACCACCACGGGCTGAGCCGTCAAGTTTCGCTACGATAATTGAACCTATAGGCGTGGCTTTGTGGAAGGCTTCCGCTTGGACGGCTGCTTGCTGACCTATCGTTCCGTCTATGACCATGACAACCTCGTCGGGCCGCACCGTTTTCTCAAGCACCCTCATTTCGTTGATGAGGCTTTGTTCGTCTTTGTGTCTACCAGCCGTATCAACAAGTACAACGTCAAAGTTTTGGAACCTCTTAAGCCCCTCAGCCGCAACCTTCGAGGCGTCCTTTTCCTTCACGTCTCCGTAAACTGGAACATTAATCTGCTCCGCGAGCTGCTGAAGCTGGGCGAACGCGCCAGCTCGGAAAGTATCAGCGCAGACAACCGCTGTTTTAAAGCCCCGTTTCTGAAAGTACCTTGCTAGCTTCGCGGTTGTCGTCGTTTTTCCTGAACCTTGAATCCCGACAAGCATGAAAACGTTTCTTTTCCCAGGCTTCACCGTTAACGGAACGGGCTTTTCGCCTAGAAATCGAGTTATCTCCTCGTAAACCACCTTGACAACGTGTTCTCTCCTCGGGATTCCAGGCGGAACTTTTTCATTCAAAGCGCGTTCTTCTATCTGTTTCGAAAGTTCCAAGACCAGCTTAACGTTCACGTCGGCTTGAAGCATCGACCTTTGAAGGTCGCGGACGAGCTCCTTAACAACAGCCTCGTCGATAACGGGGACTCTGAGAAGCTTTTTCAACGACTCGTAAAGCGACGAACCTAAACCTTCCAAAACCAAACGTCTCAACCAACCAATAAACGATTACCGTTAAACACTAAAGATGTTTATTAAAACACTGGTAAAGAACTTGCCGAAAAACCTATCTTTAAAGGCATTTCTTCAAACAGTTCAACTACAGTCTTAAAATTTTTTGTTCTTGTCAAGATGCTTCTTTTATTTCAAAAAATTCCAAAAGAACGTAGGTTAAAGTTTATCAATACTTGAATCGTTCTATCGCTTAAGGTGAAATCTCATGTTGAAGCCTATTGATTTGCGAAGCGACACAGTTACATTGCCAACTGAGGAGATGCTTGAGGCTATTAAGCAGGCTGAGCTCGGCGACGACGTTTACGGCGAGGACCCAACTGTCAATAGGCTTGAGGAGATGGCTGCTAAGAAGATGGGAAAAGAGGCTGCCATGCTTGTGCCAAGTGGAACGATGGCTAACCTTGTGTCGGTGATGTGCAACGCTAATCGTGGAGAAAGCGCAGTGCTTGAGGCGGACTCCCACATCTACTGGTACGAGCTAGGCGGAATCTCAGCCATCGCAGGAGTACTACCCCTGCCGGTTAAGGGAACCTTAGGCGTTATGGATCCATCTGATGTTGAAGCGGCAATTCGGCCAAAGGGTTTGCACATGGCAAGGACGACGCTTGTATGCATCGAAAATACGCATAACAGGGCTGGAGGCACCATCGTCACGCCTTCGCAGATTGAGGCAATAAGCAAGGTCGCCGAGGAATATGGACTGAGGCTTTACATGGACGGCGCCCGCATCTTCAACGCAGCAGTCGCATTAAAGGTGGATGTACAGCAGTTCACGAGACATGTTGACAATCTCATGTTCTGCCTCTCAAAAGGGCTTAGTTGCCCAATAGGCTCCATCGTAGTCGGCTCCGAAGAACATGTCCAGAAGGCCCGTAGGATTCGAAAAATCTTGGGTGGCGGAATGAGGCAGGCTGGAATTATTGCTGCATCAGGCATAATTGCTCTTGAAAAGATGATTGACCGCCTGGAGGATGACCATCGTAACGCCCGTTTGCTTGCGGAAGGACTGAACAAGATGGAGGGAATCAAGATTGATATGAGAACCGTTCAGACTAACATGGTTATCTTTAGTGTTGAAGACTTAAGGGTCAAAGCAGATGTTTTCGTGAAAAAGTTGAAGGAACATGGTGTCCTCGCTGGGAACATAAGCAAAACAAGAGTTAGGATGGTTACGCATAGAGGCATCGAAAAGGCAGATATAGAGAAAGCGTTGAGGGCAACTGAGGAAACAATTAGGGAACTACGCAGCAAAACAGGTTAACGTGTAGACGACCTTTTTGTCACTTTACACGCATGACTTTTGTTCTACCTAGGATGTTCCAGTACTCGACTTCAGCGCCTTCGCTTAGCCGTGGTTTGAGCTCGTCGTCTGGGAGAGGTGCCTCAAAAACCTCGTACGATTCCAGATCCATCAGCTGCAGAGAGTTTGGAAGAATCGCTATTATTTGACCGGTCTTTTTTTCAATCATGGGCATGTCGACCTTTGAGTCTACGGGTTTAACGAAGCCGCGTTTCAGGTTGTCGAAGACTCCGATGGCGACTACACGAGCCTTTGCTGCGCCGTGTTTTCCAGGCTTAGACTTCGTGATTTCCACTATTCTGCACGGGGCGTCGTCTACGATTACGTAACTTCCAATTTTCAGGTCTCCAACATCGACAGGTCTGCTCATAGCCTTCATCCTCTAAATTTACGAAACCATAATCTTTAACATACGAAAGCTTAATTACTATAATAAGTTTCCGCCATGCATTCATGGTACGTGAGAACTTGACCGAAACTGTTGGCATAGTAGCCCGCACAGACCGAAAAGAAGCCTTAACCCTAGCGGCGAAACTAGTGGAAAAGTTCAAAACTGAGGGACTCCACGTATCAATAGAATCGACGTTAGCAAAACGCCTTAGACTGACAGAAGGCCAAGCTCCGATCGAAAGTATGAAGACGAACCTTATTGTCACAATAGGCGGAGACGGCACAATACTGAGAACCTGCTTAAGACTTCCAAAACCTGAACCTCCAATACTGGCAATCGACATGGGTGTCCGAGGGTTCCTCACGGAAATTTCGCCTGAAAAAGCGCTTGAAGCAGTAGACAAGTATTTGAAGGGAACCTATACTGTGGAGCAGTACAGTAAACTCGCCTCGTTTGTAGGCGACATTAGGCTTCCTGATGCATTAAACGAGGTTTTCGTCACGTCCCGTCACTTGGCAAAGCTGCTTCACGTAAGAATACTGAAGAATGGTAAGCCCGTTGTAGATTGCCGAGCTGACGGCGTAATCATGTCAACCCAGGTTGGGTCAACGGGGTACACGTTTTCCGCAGGCGGTCCAATCCTTGATCCGGAGCTGGATGCTTTTGTTTTGACCCCTGTGTGCCCAATTACTGTTATGTGTCCAATTGTGTTTTCCGCAACCTCCAAGGTGACTGTGGAGCTGCTTAATCCCAAGGCGGCGAAGGTTGTAATTGACGGCGACTTCCAGAAACCTATGGGTGGGAAAGCGGTTTCGATTCTTGTGAAGAAGTCGGAGTACAAGTCGTCTTTTATTCGTTTTGAAGGTAACTTCTATCAGCGGCTGAAGGCTAGGCTGCTGTTTTCGAAAGAGGAAGGCTACGAGAATGGGTAGCCGAAAAATCTTCGCCCTCGACACTTCAGCCTTCATCGCGGGGTTCAACCCATCTGAAATAGACTACGACATGTATTCAGTTCCTCACGTTGAAAAGGAACTTGTTAAAGCTGGTTTACCAAAAGTCAGGTTCCAAACAGCAGTTGAGTCCGGCAAACTTAAGATTCAAATCCCACATGTTCGCTACGTAAAAGCAGTTAAGGAGTCCGCAACGGAAACTGGAGACATACTTTACCTTTCAAAGGCTGACATCCTTGTCCTTGCCTTGGCAGCTCAGCTCAAAGACGAAGGGTGCACGCCTACAGTTGTTACCGACGACTACTCCATGCAAAACGTTGCGTCAAAAAACAACATTAGCTTCACCTCGCTTGCAACCTTCGGCATCCGATACCGCCTACAATGGCAAATTTACTGCCCAGCATGCCGCCAAAAATACCCATCAAACTACAAACACATAGACTGCCAAATCTGCGGAACCAAACTAAAAAGGAAACCGAAAACCAAAAGCCCAACTAACCAAGACATATAAAAAAACAGTTCCGAAAATCTCCACCCCAAAACAAAAACTCAATTGTTACAAAGGAAAACCGGGAAACCCAAGCTGCCGGGGAGATGAGAAGGGGGTATTTTTAGACAGGTTGGGTTTCCCGGTGAAATATCCTCTGCGTTTACAGTGTAATAAATTTTTCGATGTTATATTTTTTCGTTTTTGACGTCTTTTCCTTTGTGTGGCTTTTTTCGATAAATTTAACAATGTCCGTTGTCTTACAAGATTCGTTGTTGTTGGTTCTTTAAGTTGTGAAGGTAGCGTTCGGATGAGGATTCTGCATAGCGATGTTAAGCACGGCACTGTTGTGGTGTTACCTGAGGTGCTTGACGATTTTTGGGTACTTTACAACGTAATTAAGAAGGGAGATAGAGTGTACACTAACACGTCTAGAGAGGTTAGGCTTGGTGACCGCTATGAAAGGCCTGAGAAGGGGAAGCGTATATCAGTTTTTCTCGGCGTTTCTGCTGAAAGTGTTACGTGGGACCGCTATCTGAATCGACTTCGGGTTCACGGCATCATCTGCGAAGCCCCTGAGGATGTTGGAGCTGGTTCTCATCACACTTTTAACGTGACCTTGAACAAGCCCTTAATGATTGTGAAGGACAATTGGATGAAATATGAGCTTGACCAGCTTAAGAACGCCACTGAAACTGGAGCTCCGCCAATTTCAGTTATAGTTGTTGATGACGAAGGATACTGCCTCGCTGTTCTCAGAGGCTTCGGGTTCGATGTGAAGGCTGAAGAAATCATCAGTTTACCTGGGAAGGGAAGCGCTGAAGAAAGGACTAAGACTCTTCATGAACTGTTTAAATCAGCAGCTAGAGCCATTGAGAGTCTTGATTCTGAATTTAGACAATCCGTCGTTGTGTTGGGAGTGGGGTTCATTAAAAACGAGTTTGTCAGGTTTCTGGAAAATTCCAAGCCTGAACTTCGAAAAGCAGTCGTCGACGTAAAAAGCGTCAACAACAGCGGCAAAGCAGGCATCGACGAAGCGCTACGGTCAGGAATCCTTAACAAGGCATTGAAAAACGTTAGGATCGCTGAAGAAGCTGAGGCTGTAGAAAAAATCCTGGAAAGACTTGGAAAGGAACAGGCAACCGCAACTTACGGGTTAGCAGAGGTTGAAAAAGCAAACAAAATAGGCGCAGTCGACCAGCTACTGCTTACGGACAGGAAGATAAGAGAAGCCCAAGATGAAGAAAGGCGTGTTCTCGAAAACCTCATGCGCGAAGTTGAGGACAAAGGGGGAAAAGTCGTCATAATCAGCACAGAACACGAGGCAGGAACAAAACTGTCCTCGCTTGGAGGAATAGCGGCACTGCTAAGGTTCCCCATAGGTTGACTGCCAGTTCACTTGGTTTCTTTAACCGCGTTGTTTATTTTGTTTTCAGCAAAACTGGCTAATCTTTGAAGAGCATCTTGGGTCTTTGCCTCAACTGTAAGCCTAATTAGAGGTTGCGTGTTTGAGGGTCTTATGAGGAACCACCCTTCGTCTTCGATGACTTTTACCCCATCTAAAGTCACTGTCTCGTAGCCTGTTTCAAAGAACTCTTTTGCCAACCTTTTAACAACTATGAATTTTTTCTCGTCAGAGCAAACATAGTTTTTTATGGGTATTCTGGGGTATTCAGGTGTTGAATCCGCGATGTCTGAGAGTTTTATGCCTTTATTTGAGAGAACCTCGGCGACTTTAAGGCTCGTAAATACTGCGTCGTCGAAGCCGTAAACATCCATGAAATAAAAGTGACCGCTTGTTTCTCCCCCAAATACCGCCTTTTCTTTCAGTATCTTGTCAACGATGTACGTATGTCCAACTTGGCATAGAACGGGTTTGCCGCTGTTGGCCTTTATCGCTTCTTCAACTGCTAACGAGCAGCTGACCTCGTAGACCACTGCTGCACCTGGATTCTTCCTCAAATAGTGTTCAGCTAACATGATGAAGATAACAGTGCTTGAAACTATTCTGCCCTTGTCGTCTACGAATATGGCTCGGTCTCCATCTGCGTCGTAGCCTACGCCAAAATCCGCTTTCCGGCTGAGAACCAGACGTTTCACATCACCCAAAGTTTCTTCACTAGGCTCCGGAGAGTGAGCGGGAAAAGACCCGTCAGGCTCGGCGTTAATGGCTGTAACGTTCAGCCCAGTTCTGTCGAAAATTCCCGGTATGAGAACGCAGCATGAGCCGTTTCCTGGGTCTGCGACGACCTTTAGTCTCCGTTGGATTTCTATCTTGTCAACAACATAGTTAATGTAGTTGGAGATGGCGGTTGGGTTGCGTATCAGATTTCCTCGACCAGCGGGTTTGAACGTGCCTTTTAAGACGAGGTTTTTTAACTTTTCCATGCCCAAGCCCATCGAGATGAAACTGTTTCCAGCCCATATTTTGAACCCGTTCCAGTCAGATGGATTATGTGAGGCTGTAACCATGACTCCGCCGTCTTTGCCAAGGTGCACTGATGAAAAATAGAGAAGGGGGGTGGTAACGACACCGATGTCTTCTACGTCGAGCCCACCAGCAAGCATCCCCTCAGAAACCGCTCTGCACAGAGCTTCTCCGCTTTTCCTTACGTCTCTGCCTACAAGCATCGTTTTGTCTTCGCCGTCAATGTATGTTGCCAAGGCATTACCAATTTTTTCAGCAACCTCTTCTGTGATTTCTTTGCCGTATACTCCTCTGATGTCGTAAGCTCTGAAGATGCCTTCTGAAATCATGCGTGAACTTCCAGGCTTTTAATTCTATGCAGATAATTTAATAAAATTTCTGTATATAGCTGGTTCTGCAAAAAATTGGTGTTAAGAATGGTTAAGGCCGAGGTTATCACAGCGCACGGTCACGGAAACATTCAGGCAACCCATAAAACAACCTTCGAGGTAACCAAAGACGCGCACTTAACAAAGAGGGGAGACTGTATAATTGCGGTGAAAGCAGATAAAAGTCTCGTTGACCTAAGCAACGAATTCAAAGAAGCAGCGAGAAACGGCAATGCGAAGATAATGATTACAATCGAAGTTGGCAGCGAAAAAGAAACCGTTAACGCCTTTGGCAACGCAGGCCTTTCACTAGGCCACAAAACAGACATGGTTGTTCGCAAAAGCAATTACGTTTGCAGCCGAACATTGGCAGTTAAGGCAGACAAAGCTGCATGTGACCTTTCCAGAAGTTTGGTGGAAAAACTTAGAAACCCAAACCAAACGGTCAAAATAACAGTGTCTGTCATCGAGAGCTAAATAACAATAAGAGCTGTCCTACCTGACAATTGCGTCTAAAACAATTTGCCATTTGAACGGAGCGACCTCTCGAACAATTTTTGCAGCTAAAAATTTCAGGACGCTTCGCCCAGCCCCGCTTAGAGCTCCTGATAGATGTTTTTTCGCTGAACTCAAGGCGTCAGGCCCTTTCGTGAACTCGTAATAGTGCAAGATTCCGCCTTGAGGTTTTAAAGATTCGCAGGCAACGTCAACGTACTCTACCGCGGTTTCCGGAAGGTTCATTATCACGCGGTCAGCAGCTCCACGCAGCTTTTCTTTAACAACTTTTCTGACGTCTCCGAGAATGGGCACAACTTTTCCTAAGGCATTATTGGCAACCACGTTTTTTTCCAAGTATCTTACGGCATCAGGGTTCACGTCCACAGCGTAAACTTTGACATCTTTACACATCTTAGCTATCAGAATAGAAAATGGTCCGACGCCTGCGAACATGTCGACAACGGTTTCTTTTTCTTTCACTTGCGAAGCTACCCTGAAGCGCTCGTGGGAGAGCCTTGGCGAAAAGTAAACCTTTTCTATGTCGAGGAAAAATTTGCATCTGTGCTCTCGGTGAACGGTTTCTGTCTGGTGTTGCCCAGCTATAACTTCGTATTGCCGTAGTCTGCAGACCCCTTCCACAGCGCCTGTCTTGGCCAGAACGGTTCGCACGTTTCTGTGAGCCTTAAGGATCACTTCGCCAACGAGGTTTCTAAAGTCATTTAGCTCAGAAGGAACCTCGATTATCGCTATTTCGCCTACGAAATCTATGGAACGTGGAAAAAACGAAACGAGGTGAGGGGACAAAGACTCAGCAGCTAACTCAAGAGCAGTTTTAGGAGGATGAGATTGAACTGCGAATTTTTGAACAACAGTTTTGAATCCGACTAAGGACTTACAGAATTCATCAACTTGGTTTTGAAGGGGTTTTTGAACCAATGGAATAAGCAGAAAATCATTTTCTTTAACAATCCTTAAGCGTTTATCAAGCAAGCCTAATCTCGCAGCTAAACGGATGGCCATTTCGCCTTGTTTTTTCGAAACTTTTAAGGCATAGGCTTCTGCTACACTTTGCTGGTTCATGAACACTTTTTCCGTTTCTCAAACATTTTCTCTACAAATATTTCTTTTCTTCTAGTGGATTTTTTGGATTTTCGTTCGGTTTAGTATTTCTTGCCCTTGCCCGTCAATAATCTTTTTTACGTTACCTTCAGTTACAGCCGTGGTTGTTCCCACCATTGTTACACAAGCCGCCCCTGCAGCTTCACCCTCCAAGAGGACGCTTGGCAAATCCTCATCAGAAATGTCTGAAAGATCAAACCGTTTTTTGCCCATTGTTTTAAGTAACCCGCTAATTACGCCTGCACACATAGCATCACCTGCGCCTGTAGGGTCGACGACTTTGACTTTGAAAGACGGCATTTCCAAAAGCAATCTTCGCGTCATGGCGATGAGGCCTTTTTCTCCCATGCTTATAATCACAAGGTTGGCGCCTTTTTTAACTAGGGCTTTAGCTGCCTCTTTAGGATCGTCCTTGTCTGTCATGCCTTTAGCTTCGTCTTGGTTGCAGTGGAAAACGTCTGTAAACCTGAGAACTGGAAAAATCAGGTCCCATCCCCGTTTGTAAGGCTTAACTGCGTCTAGAAAAGTTAAACAGTTCATCTGCTTCGCTTTTTGGAGAACCGTCGGCAGTTCCTCGTCGAACCTTCCTGTGATTCCAATTCCACCCGTATACAGCACTATTGGTTTCTCGTTTTCCAAAACTGAGGTGACATGTTCTGGACTTAAATGCCAGTTTGCTCCAATGTCCGCGTGAAATCTTCTGTCTTCACCTGAAACCACGAGAACCATGTCTTTCGACGTGCCAGTCTCCCTTATTCGTTGAAGATGCGTAACTAAGCCGTGGCTTTTCAGCAGGTTTTCAAGAAAGTCGCCGAACACGTCTTCCCCAACTGCACCTACGCAGCTAACTTCGCCCTGAGGCAACCCTAGTTTCCGAAGGTCAATTGAGACGTTCCCGGCATGGCCACCTATATGCACCTCAATTCCACGAGAAGTGAAGGTCAGTTCACCTGGGCTTGAAATTTTAGGCAAATCAGCAGCGATTATGTCAACCACAAGAATGCCTGCGCATGTAACCTGCAACTTAACATTTCTCCAACCAGTTCTTTATAGCTAGTGAATTCCAAATCATTTATCGTTTTCTGGAACGCTGTTATACATGTGAAAGTGCAGACCAGTTTTTTCAGTATTCCAACCAGCCTTCAAGCGCCCTTTTCGCGTAGCCTTGAATGTATGCACGTGTGCGAGCCACTTCCTCTTTTTTTGTAAGTTCTTTCAGTTTTTCCTTGCCAGCTGGGCTTTGAGCTATTTTAAGGCACTTTCTAAGCAGTTCCTCGTCTACCTCGCCGTCCTTAGTTGTGACCCCGATGTTTTCTTCAAGTTCAGCGTTTGTGTTAGTTCCAGGGACAATTGTGCTGACTTCAGGAGATTTAAGTATCCATCTGAGGGCAGTTTGGGCAGGCGTAAAAACGCCTTTTTCGTAGTTTTCTGGAACAAAATTTGTAAATGGAATGCCGTAATATGGCCAGCAGAAAGGTTTCATGACTACTACGCCGACTTCTAAGGCTTTGCACAGTGGAAACAAGGTTTGCTTGGCATCATTGCGGTGAAAATTGTAGGGAACCATAACCGAGTCGAAACAGTCAAACTTCCGCATTAACTCGGCAACAAAGCCTGTTTGGTGGTCAGCAACACCTATGGCTCTGATTTTTCCTTGTTTTTTAATATCTTTAAGTACATCGATGACAAATTCGAATCTTTCACGCGAATAGCCTGCTGACGGTATGTGAACATTGTAGACATCAATGTATCCTGTGTTCAGGAGCCTAAGTCTCTGCTCAACTCCGTCGATGATTGTGTCTCTCCACTTGGCCTTTGGAATTGACTGCAACCTCGCCACAGGAGTCATCATTTCCGCAGCTACGTGGACTTTGTCTCTTCGACCGAGAGCTTTTAAGGCTAAGCCTAGAGACTGACATTCCTCAACGACGCCTGTATCAAAATAGTTCACACCAGCCTCGATAGCTCGTTCAATGAGCTTGTTTCTCGGAGCTTGCGTGCTAACCAGCTCCTCTTCTTCAATAAGTTGTTCAGGCTCCCTTTTTCCAGGAAAATGGTAGGGATTAAGAAAACGTGCATACTCGTGTCCTCCCAATCCAATTTCTGAAACTTTAAACCCTGTTCTGCCTAAAAAACGGTATCTCATTATGTTCACCGCAATTTCACGCTGAAATTGTACAATTAGTAGACACTTATAATAAACTCTTTCATTCTATATTCAAATCACTTTCCATCTAAGGAGTTTAGAAGATGCCGGAGCTTCCTGAAATTACCGTGATAGCGTCACAAATGCACAGGGAACTTTGTGGGAAAACGGTTGCTATAGCTGAACCGAGGCAACCGAAGAACCTTAACATGCCTGTGACAGAATTTGTTGAAACTATTAAAGGTAAAACCTTCAGCGAAGTGACAAGTAAAGGTAAATGGGTATTCCTTAAGCTTGAGCCCTCATACTTTTTGCTCATTAACCTCGGAATGTACGGTGAACTTCTCTACTATGCCAACGGACAAAAATTGCCCGAACGCTGGCAGTTTAAACTGGAGTTTTCTGACGGAAGCGGATTCACAATTTTCTTTTCTTGGTTCGGATACGTTCACCTTGTCGCTGAAAAAGACATGAAGAATCACAAGTTGACAGCCAATCTTGGAAACAATCCCTTAAGCAACGATTTTTGTTTTGAACGATTCGAGAATTTGCTTTCGTCGAAGAAAAAGACGAGGATAAAAAATTTCCTGCTGGACCAAAAGACCATTGCTGGCATCGGAAACGTCTACGTGCAAGACATACTCTTCCAAAGCAGACTGCATCCAAACCGCGAAATCTCAACTTTGTCACAAAAAGAGAAACAAGACCTATATAACGCAATAAAGAACGTGTTGAACCTCAGTATCCAGTATGGCGGTTTAGCTTACGAGAAAGATTTCTATGGGCAGAACGGCAAATTTGACGGAACAAAATTCCTAGTCGGCTATAAAGAAGGTAAACCTTGCCCTGCATGTGGCACGACAATTGAAAAAATCAAGACAGGCAGCACCTCGTCGTACATTTGTCCACGCTGCCAACGATGAACCAGCCTACAATCCCAACCATTCCAGCTCAGAGGGGTGAACACATTTTATATCGTAAATGGCACTATCATTAACTAGCAGGCTGATGGCTTGTGAGACATGAGAACTCAGATGAGGTTGTCCTAGTCTTTGATTGTGGCTCAACAAACCTCAGAGTCGCCGCAATCAACTCGCAAGGAGCAATAGAGGCTCAGTCCAGCTTTCCCAATGAGCCGAAACCTCAAAATGGCAGAAACCCCGAATGGCTGATATGGGACTTGGATGAAATTTGGGCTAAACTCTGCAAAGCGTCGAGAGAGGTTGTAACAATAATTGACTCCAGCAGAATAAAAGCAGCAACAGTAATCACGTGGGGAGCGGACGGTGCGCCGGTAGACAGGAACGGTCGACTACTGTACCCCGTTATTTCGTGGCAGTGCCCAAGAACTGTTGACGCAGTAAAAAACATAACAAGTATGTTGTCTCCTTTTGAAATTTTCCGCATAACTGGGTACCAGCTGACTCCGTTTAATACTCTCGTAAAATTGTATTGGCTTAGAAAACATGAGCCTGAGGCGTTGAACAAAGCTTACACTTGGCTCATGATGCCTGGTCTCATAGCGCACAAGTTAACAGGAGAATTTCACATCGACCCAACCAGCGCCTCAACCACGATGGCCATGGACCTTGGACACAGAGACTGGTCAAAAACCATGTTTGGCCTTGTTGGGCTTGACCTTGGCTTTTTTCCCAAGTGGCTTGAGCCTGGACAGGTTGTAGGCGACGTTACAAAAGAAGCTGAGAAGGCATGCAGCATTCCTAGCGGTGTTCCAGTTGTGGCAGGTGGGCACGATTCACAGTTTGCTATTCTCGGTTCCATGGCAACAGAGAACGAGGCTATTCTTTCAAGTGGAACGTGGGAAATCCTTAGTTACAGATCAAACACGTATAGTCCAACCAAAGACGCGTTCGACGACGGAGTAATAATCGAGGCAGACGTCAGCCGTGAATTTTGGAACCCTCAGCTTCTCATGATGGGCTCTGGGGTGATTGAGTGGGTCGCTGACAAGATGATGGCTGAAAAAGGAAACGTAAAATACGAAGCGTTAATCAAAATGGCGGAAAGTGTTCCCGCAGGAGCTGGAGGAGTTGTTTTCGTGCCGAGCTTCGTTAAGGAAACTGGGCCGACAAAGAAGTATGAAGTTTCAGGCGCAATTCTCGGCTTAACGCTGCGCACCACAAGAAACCACATAGTCCGTGCCACCTTCGAAGGCTTGTCTTACCAGTTAGCTCAAGCCTTAAAAATTCTAGAAAGAGAAAAAGGGTCTAACATCAACAAAATCCGCGTAGTAGGAGGAGGCTCAAAAAACCGTTTTTGGAACCAGATTCGAGCAGACGTGACAGGCATTCCCGTGACTGTCACAGATTTGAAGGAATGCGCATCCCTCGGCGCGGCATTAGTTTCATTTCTTGGCATAGGCAGATTCACCTCATTCGAAGAGGCAAAGGCAAACATCTGCATGAAGGAAGAAATGTTTAATCCAAGCGAAAACCGAAAAGTCTACGAAAGCCTTCTTAGACACTACGAAGATGTTGTGAAAAACCTGAAAACTCCAAATTCGGCTCTTCAAACAACGTGAACAATTAGAGCTACAAAAAAAGAAAAAACAGAGTAAGGGCAGTGGTCCTTGGTTGTTACACCCTTTCCCATATTGGCGGTATTCTTTTCTGAGCTTCTGAGCCAAGAATCACGGGTTTTACGCCGCTTAGTTCGCAGAGGTATTCAAGTCTGCGAAGGTGGTTGCCTGCCACTGCAAGTATGTGGTTGCTTGGAAACAGCTTCATGAATTCGTCGAACCCACAATGTAGCCTAGCGTGAACGTGAGGCCAAGTTGGGTTAGTTTCCTCATTCATGGCTTTCCTCTCTTCCGGAGGCAGGTCTAAGGCCTCTCCTAAAACGATGACCATGTAGAGCTTATCGTCCCATAAGCCAAGGCGGGCAAACGTCAACTCGCCAGGCGCAGCGTCAAACTCAACTGAGGCTCCGCCTGCCTTAAAGTAGTACTCCAAAGCCGGGTGGAAGGTGACCTTCTTAAAGTTCTCTTTTGGGTTCATGCTTCGCGCCGCGTACCAGCTCGCGTGATTTCCCGAGTTGCAGAAGTCCCAGATGTCCTTGTCAGGATGGTAAAGCCGAACGTCCATGAAGAGCACAGGTAACCCTCCGGTTACGTATTTAAGCAGCTGCATCGTTACCGCAGCAAGGGAGTCGGCCTCAGTTGCGCAGACAGTTGTTTCTTTTGGCCCGTTCCAGTCGTAAGGGTCGTTCATAAGCATCTCGGGGACGTCTCCGAGGCAAACGTACTCTGTTAGTTCACGTTGACCCTTCAGTCCGCAAAAGTCGAACCCTTTCTCCTGGTTAACCATCCTCATAGCCAAGTATAGCCTAATCTGGGTCTTCAGGGTTTCTTGGGTAAGCATTTTTGCGTCGTACTTAAGCCGAGATCCCAGAAGATGTTCGAACCACTTAAGCCCTTTCTCAACCTCGTTTGGGTCAACCTCCTCCATTTTCTTCACTAGGAGAAGCTGGTCGATCTGGCGAACCGTTACGCCGAACGCCTTAATAGTTGGGACAAGGTGGAAGTAGCCAGTTTCCATGCCCATCGAGTGTCCTCCGTACATGCCGTAAACCTCGTTTTGTATGGTTGTGTAAGCCTGAGACGCATAGACCCAATCAATGACTTTCGCTTGGGTTTCAGGGTCATCTATCCCGCCGACTATGCGTTGGGTCCTAATTCCAGCTTGCCGCAAGGCGCCGTCCGTGGCGAGAAGACCAACGTTTCCAGGAAACTTTCCGCTGTTATTCGAAAGGCACAGGATTGGCTTGTCTCGACCTAGGCTGTTTATGAAGGGCCAAACGAGGAACGGAAAGTTCCACACGTAAAAGCAGAGGATAACTTGTTTACAGTTTGCCTTTGAAAGTTCAGCTCCGACTTTCTGCGCAGATCTTACTGAGGTTATGGTTTCAGAGCCTGTGATGACTTCTGGAGAGGAACCGTCGAAGCTTTTCACGCCTTTTCGAATGATTTCAGCCCATTTCTCAACAACTTCCATGCATTCGTGGCTGTTTGCTTTCCAAACGTGCTCCCTTTCGTCGTTTAACATGGCGATGCCAATAGTTGTGTTCTTCATACGCATCACTACACCTAATAGTTGAGGCAAACACAATTAAAGCATTATGTGAATCGCATAACATTCATAGCAATCTATGACGGTTATGCAAACTTCAGACAACAATTCTCCCATCTTCTAAGCAAGAGTTGACGTATCTTCTGATTTTCTTAAAGGGTCAACAGGAAATTTTGATCACATTTCTTATTCAAAACACAAAACGTTAATTAGCGGGCCCGGAGGGAATTGAACCCTCGACCTACGGGTTTCTCTGCAGGTTGCGGCTTGATGCTTAAGAGCTTCAGCCCAGCTTTTCTTGTTTTTGCTGGTCCGCCGCTCTACCTTGCTAAGCTACGGGCCCATTTTGGTTCGACGATTAGGTAACTTACAATATTTGCTAAATAACCTTTTCTTCGTGGCGGTGAATAGGCTTTTATTTTTTTGCGTAGTCCATTAGTACGTATAAGGAGATGGCTGATTTGAGACATGAAAGTTTTAACCCTGAAAGTCTCAAAATAACGAATGTTCGAACAGCGGTTGTGGCTTCAAATTTTGATTATCCTCTTGTGAAAATTGACACGAACCAAGGGGTCTACGGAGTAGGCGAAGTGCGAGACGCTGGCCACAGAGAGTCAGCCCTAATGTACAAGGGATTGTTGCTTGGGCAGAACCCTTTGAATTTTGACAGGCTTTTTAAGAAGATGAAGCCTTTCGCTGGGCACGGCAGGGAAGGAGGAGGCATAAGCGGCATCGAAATGGCCCTTAACGACATAATTGGAAAGGTCTACGAGATACCTATTTACCAGCTATTAGGCGGTAAGTACAGAAACAAAATCCGCATTTACGGCGACACTCCTGAACCGCAGGACCCAACGTCTGAAGGCTTCGCTGAAAAGGTTTTGGAAAGAAAAAAGATGGGGTTGACGTTTATCAAGTTTGACCTCGGCATCAACGTTCTCAGAAACAGGGTGCCTGGAGCCTTAATTGGTAATAGACTTACAGACAAGGGAATAGCCTACCTGTGCTCTTGTGTCGACGCTGTCAGAGAGGCTGTCGGCTGGGACGTCGACTTGGCAATTGACCATTTTGGACCGTTAAGCGTGAAAGACTGCATCAGACTTGGAAGAGCCCTTGAGAAATACAGCCTCGCTTGGCTTGAAGACATGCGCCCTTGGAGAGACGTCGAAGGCAACCGCATAATCACAAGGGCTATCGCCACGCCCACAGCGACTGGCGAAGACATTTTCGGATTAGATGGTTTCAGAGATATCGTCGACAAACGGGCTGTCGACATAGTTCACCCCGACTTGGCTACTGCTGGAGGAATAAGGGAAACCAAAAGAATCGCGGACTACGCTGAGGAAAAAAGCAGTATGCCCTGTGCACTGCATTTCGCAGGTTCACCAGTGAGCTTCATGGCTAACGTGCATTGTGCAGCGGCAATCGGCGACTTTGTTGCGTTGGAACATCACGCTCTTGACGTTACATGGTGGAGAGACCTTGTAACTGGGCTTCCTGACCCTTTTATTAAGGACGGCTACGTTGAGGTTCCACAGAAGCCTGGGCTTGGAATAGACTTGATCCCAGAAGTCATAAAGCAACACTTGAGGTACCCGGACTATTTTGAGCCAACACCTGAATGGGACACGCCGAAACTGGGGTTCTATAGGCCACTGTAAAAATAGGCTTACAATTCTTCCTTTTTCGTCTGCGTCTTCTAAGTCATTACAACAGTCTGCCAAGGTACAGCTGTCCTCTAAAAGTATTTTTTAAGGATTTCTCTCAACGTGAAACTGGATAAAATGTCCACGTTGAATCAATTTGTAGATCTTGTTTGGGAAAAGGCATATTTCCATATAAATAAGGTTTAACAAAAAAAGAGTTGTCAGCGGTGTTAAGGTTTGGGCGAGCTTGTGTTTGTGGGAATGGGGCTTTATGACGAGAAAGGCATGTCTCTACGTGGACTGGAGGAGACAAAAACATCGGATTACGTGTTTGCAGAGTTTTACACAAGCCTCATGACAGGGCTGTCCTTAGAAAAGCTTGAAGCAATGGTTGGAAAAGAAGTTACGGTTGTTTCACGCAAAATCCTGGAGGACAATAACGGTGAACCCATTCTGCAGAAAGCTGAAAAATTTAAGGTTGCCCTTCTTGTTCCAGGAGACCCTTTGATTGCGACTACACATGTTGACCTCAGAATTAGAGCTCAGAAACGTGGAATAAAAACCAGAGTTGTGCACGGCGCATCAATCGTTTCAGCTGCCATGGGGCTTTCGGGGCTTCAAAACTACAGGTTTGGGCGAAGCGTCACAGTCCCGTTTTCCGAACCCACTGGCGTTTACGAGACTCCCTACAACGTTGTCGCAGAGAACAAGGCGCGAGACCTGCACACCTTGTGTTTTTTAGACATAAAAGCTGAGGAAAAAAGGTTCATGACCATTGAGGAGGCTCTTAAGATTCTTCTGCTGCTTGAGGAAAAAAAGAAGATGCACGTCGTAACCCTAGACAGCCTCGCTGTGGGTATAGCAGGAGCTGGAGCTGAGAACCCTGTGGTGAAGGCTGAAAGCGTGAAGAGGCTTCTGAACTTTGATTTCGGTAGCCCGCCGCATACTCTTGTTTTTCCCGCAGAAAGGCTTCATTTTGTGGAGGCAGACGCTCTTGTCAAATTGGCTGGCGCCCCTGAAAGCGTAAAGAACATGGCTAGGTGATGAATGTTGATGTTAGAAGACCTTGCTGCAAAGTATATTCAAAAGACTGAGCGGGTCTTAGGTCTGCTTAAGTCAGTTAATGTTCTTGTTTTCCCTGATGAGAAGAGGGTTTGCGCGGTTGTTGACGAGGCGAAAAGATATCTTGAGGACGCAAAGTATTATTACGAAAAGAGGAAGTTTGAGACAAGCTTGGTTTCAGTGGCTTACTGCGAGGGGCTGCTGGACTCTTTAAGGATGCTTGGATACGTCGAGTTCAACTGGTAGGTGAACCGAGAAATGGCGGATGAAAAGAAAAGAAAAATTGTTTTAGCCACAGGAGCGTTTGACCTCCTGCATTATGGGCACGTCTACTATTTAACCGAGGCGAAAAAGGCAGGAGGCGAAAACGCTAGGCTGGTCGTCATCGTCGCCAAGGACAAGACAGTTGAAAAGTTCAAGGGTAACAAGCCTATTATCCCCGAGGATCAGCGGAGAGCCGTGGTTGAGTCTCTGAAGGTTGTTGACGAGGCAATCTTGGGCTACGAGGATATGGACATGCTTCGAGTCATAGAAAAGGTTAAGCCCGACGTCATCGCCCTCGGTTACGACGAAGAAAGAATTGAAAGAGACCTCAAAAAACTTTTGGAAGACAAGGGACTAAACATTAAAGTTATAAGAATCAACCAGTTCACCGAAAAAGACCTCGTTAGCTCCTCAAAAATCAAGCGGAAAATAATCGAAAACTATCACGCGAACAAAACATAGGTTCTGTATAGACCTAAATTTTTTACATTACTATCTTAATTCTGGTAATTACGTTCATCAGCTTTGCAAGCAAATTCTGATGATCTAAAAAAACACGTTTGATTAGGGAAACTGGAAGCCCGACTTAAACAAAGTATTATATATTCTCAAAACCTTTTGCATTTATTTCAAAAAAGGCACATAAAACATCTGTGAGCGGAACATTTGGAAATGGCTGAGGAACGCGTGCTGCCAGAATCTCGTGATCTAAGCAGATATAGAGACAGGATAATTAATGGCTCAACTGTCAGTACGTTTCTTTGGCTTGGGGTTCCTCCAATGTTGAATCAGCTTGTGCTCATAGCCTATAATGTTGCTGACACATACTGGCTGAGCCGTTATGACGAGTTGTGCGTGTCGATTCCCCGACAGGTTTTACCCGTTCTAATGCTCTTTCAAGCCGTTGTGATGGCTACAAACGCCGCTTGTCTAAGCATAGTCTCACAGTACATTGGGGCAAAAGCCTACAAGAACGCAAGCATAGAAGCCTCACGGTTCTTTACAACCGCCTGCATTTCAGGAGTCACGCTTAACATAATTCTCTTAACTTTTAGGGAACAAATTTTTTCTTGGCTGATTTTTACTCCGCCAGAAATTTTTGACGAGGTAATGGCTTTCTCCGCTGTTACGGCTTTTGATGTGCTATTTATGTCGATAGCCTTCACCTTCACTACGCTGTTTCAAAGCTTAGGAGACACACGGCGGCCAGCAATAATTAACATAGTAGGCGTCGCAGCTAACATAGCATTAGACCCGTTTCTTGTTTTGGGAATAGGCCCGTTCCCACGTTTGGGAGTGGTTGGGGCCGCCATAACAGACGTCATGGGAAAAATCCTGTCAATTATCGGCCAAACTTTCATAATTTGGAAAAGCTACCCAATGTTGAGGCTAAGATTCACAAGAGACCTGAATCTTGAGTGGGCTAAGCTTGTCTTAAAAATAGGTCTGCCGGTTTTGTCATTTGGCACAATGAACGGCTTTGCCTTTCTTTTACAGCAGAGACTTATTAACATGCTGGGCATAATTGTCACAACAGCATTTTCAGTTGGCTTCGTGATAATGAACACTGTGGACGGCATGCTTTTCGGGTTGTGCCAAGCAACCGCTATAATGGTGGGACAAAGCCTTGGAGCTTCTAACCCTAAAAGGGCGAGAGAAGTAGCCCTGAAGACAACAGCAATTGTGTTTATCCTCGTTGCAGCAGGAACTGCAATTGTCTACCCATTTAAACAACCAATAATAAGCCTTTTTGTAAGTAACCTGAGCATCATCGAAGAAACAGGACAGTTCTTAACCATAATGCTACCGCTGCTTCCTTTCTTTGGGATTTGCATAAACATTACATCTGTTGGACGAGGATCAGGCCACACAACTGTTCCAACAACCATCGAAATAGTCAGAATATGGACATTAAGAATAGCATTGGGATATTTCTTAGCGTTCATAGTCGGCATGGGCTCGCTAGGCATCTGGCTGCCATTTTCATTAAGCAACGCCGTAGGCGGAACAGCACTCGCCATCTGGGCAAAATATGGAAAATGGGACAAAGCCGTAATAAAAACAACCCAAAAATAATTGTAACAGCCTACTTGGAAGCGCTTTTATCTTACGGCTTTAGGTAAGGATCCAGTCTTTGTTTAAGAAGCGTTTTAAGTTCTGGTTGGTCTTTGTGGTAGATGTCTGGAACGCCTAGGATAACTGTCTTGTCTGCTGCTTTTGAGTCGAGCCTGGTGACTGCTGCTTTATGGTGTTCCTCCATCACAAAGATAACGTCCGCCCAATCAACAAGTTCCTTAGTCAACAGGTTCAGCGCATGCACCCAAGTGCCAGCTGATTTGACCTCTAAGCCCTCAACATCCTTATACAATGCTTCAGCCGTCGGGGAACGATCAAAATTTCCTGTGCAAACAAACAAAACCTTCTTGGCTTTCATAGTGTTTCTTCACTTCAGCTCTTGATAGGAATTTGATGTCTGAAACATTATTGTATTGTGGAGCCCTAATGAATCTTGTTCCCAGAACAACTTTGGCGAAGCAATTTTTAAGGCGATTCAAAATGGAAAATCCTATAAAGGGGATTGAAAACTGATACAAAAAAGTATATGGGGATGGGGCTAGTATTGGTGAAAACTTCACATAAAAAAGTCTAACATTGATGTTTTTAACAAACCCTAAACACTGAAACTTAATCACCTATGGCCTTAGGGTAAGCCTAGAAAGGTCAGTGTTCTGTATGCTACGCCGCCGATGAAGAGCGCGAAGACTATTTCAAACACCGTTATAAACAGCGATTTTTTCCAGCCTATTTCTTTTATGAGCGCTACGATTGCGGCTACGCACGGGATGTAAAGCATGACTACAATTGTGAAAACAACCATCTGAATCGGCGTCAAGACTGCAAGGTTCGACCCAAGCAACGTCGCAAGCATAATCAGCGTGAGCTCCTTCCTAAGCACGCCGAAGAAGAGGGCAATGCCCATTTCAGGCCGAAGCCCAAGCCAAGTCACAGTTATGGGGCTCATGAGCTGAGTAAGCAGGTTGAGAAGACCGAAGATTTCCATAGTCTTGATCACCAGGCTGCTTACAATTATAAGTGGAAGGGCCATTTTGATGTATTCGCCAAGCCGGAACGAGGTTTGGGTCAACACTGTCTTTAGGTTTGGAACTCGGTACTCGTTCATCTCCATGATGAGGCCTGTTGGTTCGCCGGGTAAAGCCTTGAACGCGATTCTACCAAGAGCAACTACGATGGCGAAGATCAACAGGTAAAGCGTCAACGCCCATCCGATGCCGACGTATTTTCCGACCAAGCCAAGCACAACGACGGTTACAGCAGCGCATGGCATCAAGGTTACGATGAAGATTGCCAGAAGCCTTTCACGCTCGGTTTCCATTATTCTGCAGGCTAAGCAAGCAGGCACGTTGCAGCCTAAGGCAAGCATAACTGGAATAAAGGCTTTTCCGTGAAGCCCAATCCTGTGCATGGCGGCGTCCATGAGAAACGCGATTCGGCTGAGGTAGCCTGAGTCTTCAAGAAGGTAAAGCGCAAAATAGAACGGCACAATGTAGGGTACGGCAACTATGACGGCGGCTATTAAGCCTTCCATGGCTCCGCCCCAAATCAGCTCCTTGGCTAAGCCTTGCCCTAAGACTGCTGAAAAAAGAGGCTCCAAACCGTAGAGGAGGTTGCCGAAGTGTTCGGAGATGAAGCTGCCGAAGGAGAAGATTGACCAGAAAACTAGAAGCAGCACTCCAGCCATTATGAGGTAGCCTGAGACACTTCGGGTTGTAAGTTCATGAACCTTTTCGGTTAACGCCTGTTTTACGTGTGGTTGCATCTTTTGAACTTGGTTCGCTATTCGCCTTGCAGTTTCATATCTTTCTGACGCAATCACTGTTTCGCATGTGTGGCCGTGAAGTTTCTCGATTTTTTCCACCTGTTCCTTGACGGTTTCGAGGATTTCAGGCGATGTTTCTCGGATTTGTTTTTCGATTTCTTCGTCGCCTTCCAGAAGCTTAATAGCTGTCCACCTGGCTGGATACTTGAACCTTGTTTTTTCTATTAAAGCGGCAATTTTTTCGATTTCATCCTCGATTTCTTTTCCATACTTGATCTCGGCTGGTTTCGCTCTGCCTTTTTCAATTGTTTCAACGGCTTTTTCAAGAAGCTCGTAGACTCCGCTGCCTTTAACTGCGACTGTTGGAACAACGGGTACGTTTATGATTTCCGCGAGTTTCTGAGCGTCTACCTCTATGCCTTTTTTCGCTGCGATGTCAACTTGGTTGAGGGCTATGATCATGGGTGCCTCTAGCTCCATTAGCTGTAGCGTAAAGAACAGGTTTCGTTCGAGAACTGAGGCGTCGACTACGTTGATGACTAGGTCTGGCTTTTCGAAGACTATGTATTCTCTTGATACCAGCTCCTCCATGGAGAAGGTTGAAAGCGAGTATATGCCTGGAAGGTCAACGATGTCGACAAGGTAGCCTTTAAAGTACAGTGTTCCCTCCGCCTTCTCAACGGTTTTTCCAGGCCAGTTGCCGATATGCTGGTGCAAGCCTGTTAAATGGTTGAAGATGACTGACTTGCCGACGTTTGCGTTTCCAGCTAACGCGATTGTAATCTTTTTTGTGGCTACCCTGTTTTTTCCACTATTATGCGTTCCGCCATTCCCCTTCCAAGTGCTAGCCTGGATCCTCTGACGATTACCTCGATTGGGCCGTGAAAAGGCGCAGACTTCGAAACCTCGATTTTCGTTCCCGGTGTTAAGCCCATGTCCATCAGTCTTCTGGCGCATCTGTATCCTCCTCCATGTTTCCATCCTTTTTCTCCTGGGTTTGACGAGACTGAGACGATTATGCCTGTTTCTCCAGCCCTGAGCATCGTTAAGGGCATCTTCAGTTCGCTGTTTTTGGGCTCCATTCTTTCACCTCTTGGCGAGCTGGAAAATCGTTTTTTTGGTTTATTTTTACGTGGACGACTGAGGCGACCTTTAACGTTGTTTTTTGGCTGGCTCCGTTGACTTGAATGGTGAGTGTGCCTTTACGGGTGTTCTTGGCAGCAATTCTTACGTAGACTCCTGGTTTCAACCCAATATTAACCATATGCTCAAGTATTTCTTGGCTTTCATCCGTTATGCGTTTCACGGTTCCTTCGTTTCCAGGATTAAGGGTTGACAGTGGAACTGTGTTTTCTTCGAAGATTTCGCCGTCAAGTGCAGGAATCGGGTTTCCATGCGGGCACGTCATGGGTTGATTAAGACGTTTTTCAATGCTTTTTGCAACGTCCTCAGTTATGCCGTGCTCAAGCTGGCAGGCTGCCCCGTGAATCTGGTTCCACTCCATCTTAAGCACGTCTGAAAGAAGCCTTTCTGAAAGTCTGTGTTTTCTTAGGATGCGGAGAGCTATGATCTCGCCTTCCTTGGTGAGTTTTACGCCTTTGTATACCTCGTGTTTTATCAGCCCTCTTTTTTCAAGCCGTTCAACGGTGTTTGTAACTGTTCCAGGAACTATGCGAAGCATTTTTACGAGTTCGCTTGTTCGGGCTACTCCGTTTCTTTCCTGGAGTCTATATATCGTTTCAAGGAATTCTTCAGTTTGGCTTGTTAATTCTTCAGTCAAGTCTAGGCACCCATTTAAGATAGAAATTACGATGCATCGTAAATTTAAATTTATTGCCTGTTTTTCAAGCACAGAGCAAAGACTAAAATCATTCTTTGAAGCTTAGGATTCTCATGTTTGGAGCATAGAATCTGATGTTGAGGTAATGGTTGATGAAGAAATATTTTTTCCATGAGCGTTGGACGAGGTCGTTGATTAAGGCAGTATCGTACAGGATTTTGATAATTATATTAGATTTTATTATAGTCTACATTCTTTCAGGGAAGATTGAAATCGCATTCTGGTTTATGATGATAAGCAACATATACACAAGCGCAGCCTACTTTGTACATGAGAGAGTCTGGAACTCCATAAACTGGGGAAAAGCAGCAGTAAATGAGCAATCAAACAACCTCTCAACTAATAAAGCTGGCAGCGAAGGCTGAAATAATGCTTAGGGTTGGGTTCCATGTTTCTATCGCTGGCACAATTGATGAGGCTGTTGACAGGGCGGTTGAGCTTGGCTGCAACACGTTTCAGATGTTTACTCGAACTCCCAGAGCTTGGGCTGCTGATGAGCTTTGCTCCGAAGAGGTTCGGGTGTTCATTGATAAGGTGAACAGCTATGATGTGAAGCCTGTTTTTGCACATGTTCCTTACCTTTTGAACTTGGCTTCGGCGAGGCAGGACGTTTATGCAAAGTCTGTTAAGACTCTTAAGGAGGAGGTTGCCAGGTGCAGGAGGCTTGAGGTTCCCTTTTTGGTTACGCATCTCGGCAGCCACTTGGGAGCTGGGAAGCAGAAGGGCTTTGAGCGGATTGTTAAGGCAATCGATGAGGCTTACAGGTCTGAGGGGAGCGGCGGAGTCATGTTGTTGCTTGAGAACACGGCTGGTACGCGGAACAGCATGGGTGGAAGGTTTGAGGACATAAGCCACATCATCAACGGTGTTGCTAAGCCTGAGGTGGTTGGGGTTTGTTTTGACACTGCGCATGGGTTTGCGTCGGGCTATGATCTTCGCTCCGTGAAGGCTGTTGAGGAGACTCTACGCGTGTTCGACAAGGTGATAGGGTTCAGCAAGCTTAAGCTTGTTCACCTGAATGACTCTTGGGGTGGTTGGAACTCGAGGGTTGACCGGCACCAGCACATCGGCTTGGGCAAAATTGGAGAGAAAGGGTTTCGCGCTATTTTGCACAGCAGATTCCGCGAGTTGCCTTTGATTTTGGAGACTCCTTGGGAAGGCTCCATGCGGGACATCGACAATCTTCGGAAGGTTAAAGAGCTGGCTGGAGAGTTATGAAGAAGGGCGGACTTTTTGGTTGAGGAGAGGCGTTGCGAGGGCTGCGGTGCGGTTCTTTCCGAAGAAGAAGTGATGAAGATTCAGCTTGAAGACGGGTCTTGGGAAACGGTTCCGCTTCCGCTGTGTCCAAGGTGCTTTAAGGAGTCTTTGATGCGGCGTGCCGAGAAAGAGAGGCGAGGCGAAAGATAGGGCTGCTAGGGTGTTAGGTTTAAAGGCTTGTTCGTCGTTTGTTTTTCTTGGTGTTAGGCGTTGGTTCTGCCTGTTAAGGTCTTCGAGATTAAAGAAAACGTGGATTTCGGGTTGATGGTTCAGAAGCTCAAAAACTTCCGCGAGGAGGAGACTTTCGAAGCCGAATCAGGCCAACAGGTTTCTTTGGTCACTGAGGTTCTAGACTTGAAAGTTGAAGGCGAGGTTGTTTCAGGCGTCTTCAGCCGAGACTACGTTGGCGCCCGTTTTTATAGGCGAGAGCTTGTTCAGACCTTGGGAACCGAGGAGGCTCCTTTCTGGATTGTGCCTTATAGCAACCGCTTGTTTCTCATCGTGTTAGCTCCAAGCGTAGCTCGTGGCGTGAAGAAGCTACTTACGGGAACCGTGGCTAACAAGATAAGCCAGATTCTCTTTATTCAGGTAGGCGCTGTCGTCGAAGTTAACATCACTAGCGAAACCTTGCGTGAGCTACACGAGGCGAACCCTGCGGCGACGAAGCTGATCTGGTTTGACAACGTTGACATTCCAGGCGTTGAGAAGCTTTGCTTAGCTGGATCAGATGTGGCGGACACAGCTTTGTACAAGGAGTACCTTCGTCACGGGCAAATTTGGTACGTGGTCTTCGAGGCGCAGCGAAGAGGCATAGTCGTCGGCATAACAAGAAACTGCACAGTAACCCTCTTCAGCAAAAGCACAATCAACGAACTCATACAATACATACAACAAGATATCCTAAAACTCATACAATAACAAAAAAAATACAACATCACATTATATTAAAAACTGCCTACAAACTTTTTTGGTCAGGAATTCTAGCCTTTCGTTTATATAGGTTTATATACCCCTCCCCCTCTTGGCTTCAGCGCACAGCTATGTAATGCGTGTCTTAATATTATTGTATACATGTGCGTGTTGGCAAAGGTTATCTTTACCTTGCTTGCACCAGAAGGGCGGTGTAAAGAATGAGCATATGGAAGTATTCTTTCGAGCTTTCAACCAAGGAGCTGGAAGTCACAAAGAAAAAGAAGCAAGCCTTGGACAACCTTTATTCTGCGAACAAGATTTCAAAAACAACCTACGAAACCCTTGAAAAGGAGTTGACGAAAGCCATAACAGAACTGGAAGGGCACCTGGAATCAATCAAGACGCGAATGGCGACAAGAGCCCAAGAACTGGAACAGCAAATAAGCACCCTTGAACTGTTCCTCGCAAGCCTCGAAATCCACCACGCCGCAGGAGACCTAGACGACGAAACATACGAAAAACAAAACAAAGCCATACTGCTAGGGCTGGAAGCAACAAGGCAAGAACTGGACGAAATAAGAATGTCAACAAAAATCATATCCCAGCCAGCACAGCCCAAAATCGAAGACCTAGAAGACCTAGAACCCATAGAACCAGAAGAACCAATGACAGCAGTGGAAGAAGAAACAGACATAATCGAAGAAACAGAAGAAGACCCAGAAACAGACGAGTCAACATCAGACCAACAAACTCTGCCACTATCCTAAACTAACAGCTCCCAAATCATCAAAAAACTACGACAAAAAAAGGCTAATCCAAAAAACAAGCAGACAGCATAAACGTCCAAAAAAAGAAAAGACAAAAAGAACCTTTTTAAAGAACCAAAAAAATCTAAACTAGGACGTAAATGTCCCCGTTTTCCTCAATTTTTAACTCTAACTTCTTCAACGGCTCCCTCGGCATACCCATAAACGGCCTGCCAGTCTTAGGATCATACATCCCATCATGCATCGTACACCAGATTTTCTCAGTATACCTATTCCATTTAACCTCAGCACTCATATGAGTACAAAGACCATCAAACGCATAAAGTCCATCCTCAAGATGAATCACAAGAGCAGGCCTCGTAGACCCCTTCTTGTCACCCACAGGATACACGAAACCCTTAGCCTCACCAACCGGAACTTCCCTAACGTTCCCAACAAAAACCATTCTTCGCTCGCTCAACTAAACAACTCCTAATATCATCCACTCCTTATTTGAGCATTTTCCTAAGGTTCTCCAAGCACCTTTTCACGCATTCCAAAGGAGGATACGCGTAGGACTCCTGCTCAACAATGTACCACTCGGTTCCGCCAACAGTTTCACAAAGCTTAAAGAACTGCTTCCACTTCATCTCGCCCTCGCCAATAATCGCCTTAGGATTAGAAGACGAAAACTCCTTCAAATGCACAGTAACCGCCCTGCCAGGATACCTCTTCACAACCGCAAGAACCTCGTCAACACCAACCTTACCATGCAACGCATTCCCAGTGTCAAGCTGCATCACAACGTCAGGAGAAACAGCACCATAAAAAATGTCCCAAGGCAACTCGCCGTCAATCGGAATAAACTCCATGTGATGGTTATGATACCCAACCCTCATGCCTTCGCTCTTAACCTTATCAGAAATCTCGCTGAACAACTTAGCAACATTGAGCCACGCCTGCCTTGAGTTCCTTAACTCCTCCGGAATCCAAGGAACAACCAAAAACCTGTTACCAAGAACCCTGTTAAACTCAACCGTCTTCTTAAGCTCCTCACCCTGAAGCGTATTAAGCCCAATATGCGACCCAGCAACCTTTAATCCCAAGTCGTCAACCAGTTTCCGCAGCTCCTCAGCAGACCTGTTGTAGTAGCCAGCGAACTCAACACCGTCATATCCCATATCAGCCACAGCCTTAAGCGTCCCAGGCAAGTCACGAGCACAATCATCACGGACAGAATATAGCTGCAACGCAATCGGAATCTTACCCATTCATCAACCACATCCCTTTTTATGCCACTAATGTATTGCCACGAGTGATATTTAAGAATTACAAAACAAACCCAAAAAAACAAGCAATGCAACACTTAAATAATCGAAGAAGCCCAATGAAGCATAAGGAGCACTATTTATGGCAACATGCACAAAATGTGGAACCCAAAACGAAGAAGACGCAAAATACTGCGTCAACTGTGGCGCCAGAATGGAAATAACACGAGAAAGACAGGGAGACTCATGCTTCGAACCTGAAAGACGCGTAGAACACGAATGCTTCGGCCTCCCATACGGAGGAGCAATCATAGGCATAATCATTGGACTATTAATCATCACCTCAGGACTAAGCATGATCTTTGAACTGGACCTTGGAAAATACACAGGCGCATTCTTCATAATAATCATCGGACTGCTAATCGTCATCGGCGCAATATACGGCATACTTCGAAGAAGAAGACGCTAACGGTTCCACCTAACTGGCAAAAGACAACCCGCAAGACCGCCGACCGCACCGCAAACATTTTTTTCTATGCTCCACCCTTGACAACTCAATCCGAGTCAAAACCCAATATACACTCAACGCAACCAAATACAAATCTAACACCAAGCTCTTTACGGAATTGTCAACCGCAACGAGAAGAAGAAACGACCCAAAAACAAAAACCACATTAAGAACAAGGTGGGCAACACTGCTACTAAAGGGAAACTTGTACTGAAACAAACCAACCGAAACCCCTAGAAACCCAAACCAAAAAAAGACCTCAATGAGCCCATCAAAGCTTAAACCGACAAAAAAATAGAGAAAACAACCAACAAGAGACACAGCAGCTCCCACAACAAGACCCATACAACCCGCACAAAAAACCTTGCTTTTAAACGACAAGACATGAGAAGAAAAACTGCCACAGTTAGGGTGATGACCAACAAAAACGAACCTTTCCTCCTCGCTGCTCTGTGCAGCTTTAACATAGCTGCCTTCATCAACTGGCTTATAATGCGTTCTCCGCGAACAACTACCAGGCGACAACCCAGCTAAAATGCCTAGAAAACAGATTAAGCTGAAGATTAACCCAACAAGACGCTTTTGCCAAACGAAATCTGTCTCAGCCACCGTTTGACCAGCAAACAAAACAGCTAACAAACCTAACCCAAAAACAGAAATCAACAGAAAAAACGAAGATGCGCCGCCACTTTTAGGCAAGACCCTTCAAAACATCTCCCGAAAAGCACTTAACAACCCTTGACTGGCTAAGTATCTGTACGTTCTTCTCTTCAACGAGTTCAGCGAAAAAAGGCTTTTCAAACGCCTACTCATCGAACCGTAGAAGCTCCGGTAACACTCGTACAGTTCCTCTTGAACCTCAAGCCTCGAAAGGAAATCCGTACCCATAACTGCGTGAACCATGTCATAATTAGCCCAGTTCAAATCTTCTATCCACCCACTGCTCCGCGCAACATCATAAAGGTCAGTTCCAGGAAACGGCGTTAAAATCATAAAAATCGCCAAGTCAGGGTCAACCTCGTTAACGAACTCCCGAAGATTCCCAATTGACCTACGCGAATCCCTTCTGTCTCCAATAATCATCGTTGCTTGAGAAAAAATGTCGTTCCTCTTCAACAGGTCAACAGCCTGCTTCGAATCGGACAACCGAATATCTTTACGAAAACCGTCAAGCGTCTCTTGACTGTGACTCTCCAAACCAGTAAGAACCCAAAGCAACCCAGACCTTCTTAGCTTAGGCAAAATGTCCTTGTTGCCGCAGACGTCATCACACCTCGCCTGAACAAACCACATAATCTCGTCAGAAAGACCACGGCTGATAATCTCGTCACATATTTTGTCAGTGTTCCCGCCAAGCCCAAGGTTGTCATCAGTAAACCAAATGAACCTGATTCCATACTCCTTATGGCAAAATTCAATTTCGTCAACAACACGTTTAGGCGATTTAAACCGCCATTTCCCACCCCAAAACCTCCACTGAGAACAAAAAAGACAATGGTGAGGACAGCCACGCGAAGCCTCAACAAGAGCGTACCCGACGTTCGAACCTGCCATCATCCTAAAATGATACTTCTTCATGTTGTCCTCAACAAAATGGTAGCCAGGAAAAGGCAAATCATCAAGACTCTCAATCAAAGAACGGCTAGAAGTATGAACCACCCTTCCCTCATGCTTAAAAGACACACCTTGAACACCTGAAAGCGGCTTATCGTTCTGCAAGGCCCTGACAGTTTCGCTCAGAGTCTGTTCCCCTTCACCTCGCACAACGATGTCAATCTCAGGGTAAGCTTCAAGGCTTTCTTGAGCTAACGCCGTGAAATGTTGGCCACCAACCACTGTTATGGTGCTCGGATTAACCTTTTTAGCAACCTCCAAGGTTCGAATAACCGTATAAACGTTACAAGTGGCCAAGGCGCTGGGAGCAACAATGTCGGGACTGAAAGATTCCAGCTTTTTTTCTAATCCCTTCCAATCAACACCCTCAGCTTGGCAATCCAAAACCTGAATCTCGACTCCGTCATTGTGGTTTTCAAGATACGCCGCCAACTCCAATATTCCAAGAGGAGGAGGAAGATACTCTCCCATAACAAACCAAAGATCCTTAGGTGGCTCAACGAACAAAATCTTCTTTAGAGGTGCCATCAAGACCCAGAAAATATTATTTCACAGCAATAATAAAAGCTGTTGTAAACAAGTATCCAAAAGCCTTAAGACGCTTAAAACTGATTTATGGAATGGTTAACAAACATGCCTTATTGCCCAAGATGTAATGCTGAAATAAAAGAGGGAGACAAATTCTGTGTCTATTGCGGTGCACCTCTTGTATCTGAAACTCTGAAAACCGTTGAAAGAAGAAAGTATGTTCGAGAAAGAGACACATGCTTCGGCGAAAAAGAAAAAGACTATCTAGGTCTAGTCTCGTTAGGATTCTTTCTACTTGCAGTTGGAATAACGTATACGCTAAACACAAATGTATTCGATGATTTCCGTTTCTGGATAGAAAAACTTATTGCTGAAAAAACAATAGTAAGACCACCTTCGGAATTAATTTTTAGCGCCACAATCTTCCTCGGCGCCTCAGGTTTTTTCAGTTTCATTAAAGCCATTGTGAGAATACTGACCAACGACGTAAAAAGAAGAATCATAGCAGACATTTTCTCAGGCATAGCGCTGGTAATATTCGCATACCTCATTAATCTCTACGGAACAGGCACCCTGACTTGGCAGACAACGCTTGGAACAGAAATAATAGTCTGTGGACTACTCATCGCGCTATACAGCATCATAAGTTCTTTACTTAGAAGACGATAAACTTCCATCACAATCCGTTCATTAATTACAAAGTCTCTTGAGCTAATTATTCACAAAGAATATTAGACAAAATGAGCTTCGCTTAATCCAGCAATGGTTATACGTAAGAAAAAAATTCAACCAACATTAGCCTAATAAAGTCTACAAAAGAAAAGTTATTTGTTTGGAGCTGTCTGCGTGATCGTGAAGGACCCCGTTTGCGGTATGCCACTTGACCCTGAAAAAACAGAGTTCAAAGCCGAAGCAAGAGGCAAAACCTACTATTTTTGCTGCGACAACTGCAGACACATTTTCATCGAAAGATCTTACATTGCATATTTCTCAATGGAAATTGGCATAAGAAGTGAAATCCCAACCTATAGTGGCGGCTTAGGCGTCTTAGCTGGAGACACAATCCGTTCCAGCGCAGATTTAAGAATACCACTTGTCGCTGTAACACTCGTAAGCAAGAAAGGCTACGTCAAACAAAAACTTATGGAAGATGGCAACCAAATCGAATGCCCTGATGAGTGGGATCCTTCAAAGTTTATGACGTTGATGCCAGCTGAAGTCAATGTGAGAATTGGTGGCAGAAACGTCAAGGTTCGATCATGGCTTTATGAATACCAAAGCCTCACAGGAGGATTAGTTCCCATAGTTTTTCTAGATACGGATGTTCCAGGGAATACCTCTGAGGACAGGCAGATCACTGATGTTCTCTATGGCGGAGACGAAAGATATAGATTGAAACAAGAAATTATCCTCGGTATCGGCGGCGTAAGAATGCTTGACGCTTTGAATTTTAACCCTAGAAAGTATCACATGAACGAAGGGCATTCAAGCCTTCTCACTCTTGAGTTAATGAAAAGGAACGACATGAACCCTGACAAGGTTCGGAACCTTTGTATCTTTACGACGCACACTCCAGTTGAGGCTGCTTTTGACAAATTTTCCTACGATCTAGTTGAGGATCTGCTTAATGATGAGTTTCCCTTAGACATTTTGAGGGCTGAAGGTGGAGCTGACAAGTTGAACATGACTCTTCTAGCTTTGAACCTCAGCAAATACATTAACGGCGTAACTAAGGCTCACATGGAGTTTTCAAAGAAGCTCTTCCCTGGACACACAATTTGGGCAATAACGAACGGCGTCCACTCTTACACTTGGACATGTGAAGACTTCAAAGACCTGTTTGACAGGTACATTCCAGGCTGGGCGAATGAACCTGAACTCCTTGTAAGAGTCGACGGCGTTCCAAGCGACGAACTATGGAAAGCCCACGTGAACGCAAAGAGAGACCTTATGGACTTTGTTAACCAGAAAACAGGTGTCAACATGGACCTGTCTGTTCTAACTATCGGTTTCGCTAGAAGAGCTACGGCTTACAAAAGAGCTACATTAATTTTTTCCGATATTTCTAGGCTGAGAAAAATACTCAAGAGAGGAAAACTGCAGATCATCTTTGCAGGAAAAGCACATCCAAGAGACATTTCAGGCAAAGACTTGATCAGAGAAATCTTCAGTTACAAGACGCTGCTTAAAGACGAAATGAAAATTGCTTATTTAGAAAATTATGACATCGACATGGCTGCAAAATTAACGTCAGGCGTCGATGTTTGGCTTAACACGCCTTTGCCACCGCTTGAGGCTTCTGGAACGAGTGGAATGAAAGCAGCTCATAACGGCGTAATCAACTTCAGTGTATTGGACGGCTGGTGGCTTGAAGGCTGCATCGAAGGAGTCACAGGATGGTCAATCGGACCTTTGCCTGAAGAAAAGCTGACAGAAGAAGAAAGAAGAATTCGCGAAGTCCAAGACCTTTACAATAAGCTAGAATACATCGTGATTCCAACTTTTTACAAAAACAGGGATGCTTGGGTGACAATGATGGAGAACTCCATTGGCAAGGTTGCATACTACTTTAACAGCCATCGAATGATGCGAAGGTACGTAACAGAAGCATACATGCTATAAACAGTAACACGCCTTAAGTCTTTTTTTTAAAAAAAATGTTTATGCAATAAAAATCAAAAACCAAAAGAAAAAGCAAATGGGCAAAGATCCTTAAGCACACACTGGTTGCACTTTGGCTTTTTAGCATTGCAGACCCTTCTCCCATGAAAAATGAGGAGGTCTGAGAATTTCAGCCAAGATTCCTTGGGAACTATCTGCATGAGGTCTGCTTCAATCTTTTCCCTTGTCTTGCTGCTAGTAAGTCCAAGTCGCTTAACCAGCCTCAAAACATGTGTGTCCACAGCTATGCCTTCGTATTTTCCATAGGCATTAGAAAGCACGATGTTGGCTGTTTTCCGCGCGACACCTGGAACATTCAATAGCTCGTCCATTGTCTGAGGAACCTGCGAACCGAACTTGTCAACAAGCATTCGGCAAGCATCTCTTATCCTCTTGGCCTTAGCCCTGTAGAATCCAGTTGGCTTAATTTCCTTTTCGAATGTCGCAAGATCAGCATTTGCATAATCCTCTGCAGTCCGATACTTTTGAAATAAAGTTTTCGTGACCTGGTTAACCTTAGCATCTGTACATTGAGCGGCAAGGATAGTGGCGACCAAAAGTTCAAGGGGATTGCTGAATTCCAAGGTTACTTTTGCGTCGGGATACTCCTTTTCCAAAAGAGCGAGAATTTTCTCAATCCTTCCCTTAAGTTCCGAAATTTCGTCAGTCAACTTAGATTCCCCGAAACTATGCGGATATAGTGACTGGCTCTTTTACTTACATTTTTCCATCTCATCTATGAGTTTCTTAACCTTTTTTTTGATGATGTCTCGAACCTCTCGGAATTTTTCGATCCCTTTCCCCGATGGATCTTCTATTTGCCAGTCCTCAACTTGTTTGGGAACAATTGGGCAAGCATTTCCGCCGCAGCCCATAAGAACAACTCTGTCAGCATCTTGAATCATATCTGCGGTGATCATTTTAGGCTTGTGGCCAGAAATGTCAATCCCAACCTCCTTCATAACTTGAACAGCTAAAGGGTTCACTCTTTCAGCGGGCATGTTACCAGCACTCTTTGCTCTTATCTGGTTGCTTGCCATGGCGTTCAAGAATCCTTCAGCCATCTGGCTCCTACAAGCATTTTCGACACATACGAAAAGGACATGTTTCACGTAAATCAACCACATGTAATTTTATAGGTTAAGCCTGCTTACAAATATTGCGGAAAACTCCAGAAAGAAGATGGGACCTAAATACCTAACGTTCAGCTTTCACTAGTATTAACTAAAGATCAGTTGCACTACAGTTTCGTGCTGACCTCCAGCCCATCGGTCCCTGCGGGAACGTAACGGCTTTCGCATTTTCCAGATTTTCTCACGTAGTCTAGATAGTTTCTCATCGAAAACGCATAGGCACCCGCATTGTCCACTATGACTATGCTTCCTTCATGGAGATTGTCTTCAATCAACCGTATAGGACGAAAATATTCGTGTTTGTCTTCGTCAAGAAAAACAAGGTCGAAACTTCCATTAAGTTTTGGAATCAATTCTGAAGCATCTCCAACAAGTATTTGAACCTTGGGCTTGACGCCGGCGTCACGTAGATTTTGTTTCGCAACCTCTGCCTCGTCTCGGTCAATTTCGATTGAAATAATTTCTGCGTCAGCTTCTAGTTCCTTTGCTATCAGAATCGTCGAATAACCCACGAGGCAACCGACTTCCAACACACGTTTTGGTTTTGCTCTCTGCACAATCTCAGCTAAAAATTTGCCGCTTTCAGGTCCAATTATGGGCAAATATCGCTTTCTGACGCTTCCTTAATCGTTTTAAGAACTTTGGCAAATTGCTCCAAGGTCATCCACGTGCCATCTGTTTAACAAAACCGTTATTTCCTATATGAACATAATCATTAATGACAAAAAATGAAAGTTGAAGACAAACCGAAAAACGAAGAAACATGCAAGGATTTCTGCGGTAGCTGCCCAAGTTACCCAAGGACAGGTGAGTGGCTATTTTGCAGCAGAGGAAAAAGCATAAAAAAGATTGAGAGAAACGGGTGCCTGTGTCCCGCATGTCAAGTTTACATGGATTATGGTTTAGAAGGAGACTACTTCTGCGACAAAGGTGCGCCAAAGTAGGCCTATTCAACGATTACTTTCTGTTCTTTCCCTTCCCAAACGCCGTGTAAGTTACAATATTCCCGAGCCCGTAATGTCGCTGCTTCGCTTAGGGTTACGTTCACCGTTGCCACGTAACCGTTGCTTAGCTCAGGTGCAAACTCGATCCTTGTTATCATACGCTCACCAGAATACAACTCAACCCAGTTAATCCAGTGACCCAAAGTGTTTGGATGCTCAACGCCACCGATTCCGCCAACCTTAACCTTTACAGTAAAGGGTTCCTTAGCCTTAACTCTACTCGGCGCCTCAATAACGGGAACATGCTTCTTCGCCATATCAGTCAAGTTATTCCAGTCTGATGGCTTATTCAGTTCAGTCAATGAGAACTCTTTAGCTGCACTCAAAACAATCACCTATATTTATTAAACTACATCCAATTAAAAAGCATTCGTATTGTTCGCTTACTGATTTTTAAAAAGTTTTCCCAAAAAACGGGTTAGGCTTACTTCATGCTTTCAATGATGGAAGTTATGTCAATGTCATCAATGGGCATATTCACAAGTACCTTATCCTTTAAGTGAGGTAAAGTGTCGAGGTAGGTTGGCCTATCTTCCTTAAAAAAGATGCCAATTGGAATTCGTTCACCCCATTCGAAGCTTTTCTCCAAAGCTTTCTTCCTATCCGTGTAGTCGTGCCCATCTGATTCTAGTTTGTAAACCCTTTCGCGGAACCATTGATATGTGTTTAGGTAGTTGAACGTAACGCATGGCTGGAAAACGTCGATAAAACCGAAGCCTTTGTGCTTGACTGCCTCAACAATCAATCCTTGAAGGTGTTTTGGGTCTCCTGCGAAGCCACGAGCAACAAAGGTTCCGTTACTGACAATAGCGTGTGCAATGGGATTCAATGGAGGCACAACTGAACCGTGTGGCGTCGATTTCGTTTTAAATCCTTGCAGGCTCGTAGCCGTTGTTTGCCCCGTTGTCAAACCCAAGATTTGATTGTCATGCACAATGAGGGTCATATCTATGTTTCTCCGCAAAGCATGGCAGAAGTGATCCCAGCCCTCGTCGTACTGGTCTGCATCTCCAGCGAACCCAATCACCGTTAGTTCTGGGTTAGAAAGTTTTATGCCCGTAGATATTGGTAGAACTCTTCCGTGAATGCCGTGGAAGCCGTTGACATCGATGTAATTAACGATCTTCCCGTGGCAACCTATGCCTGAAACAATGGCAACCTCTTCTTTTTCTAGACCAAGGTCAACTAACGCGCCCTTTACAGCATTAAGGATGCCGAAGTTTCCACAGCCTGGGCACCAGTTGCTTTTAATTGGGGTCGTTAAGTCCTTTAAAGTTACCATTTTTTATAGCACCTCCCTAATCTTTGCCGCCAAATAGCCAGGATTAAAGGGTCTTCCATCATACTTCAAAATCGCATGATCCACGTTTCTGAGCAACCGTTCACGTATTATGCTTGAAAGTTGAGAGGTCATATTGTGCTCAACAACAATAATCCTTTTTGTGCTACTAAGCGCTTTTTCGATCTTTTTGACCGGGAAGGGATGCAAATAAATGATCTGTAAATAGTTAAGAGAAACATTGTTCAAGATTTTTAAGGCTTCACGTATCGGACCTTTGGTTCCACCCCAAGAAACAATGGTGGAAGTCGCTTCTTCTGAACCGTAAATCTTGACCGTCTCAATCTCTTCTTTCTCAAGCTCCTTCGTCAAGTATTCGAGTTTCCTAAGCCTCTTTTCTACCATGATCGAGGTCAGTTGAGGATCTTCACTTGTGTATCCAGCCTCATCATGTTCGTCAGCGTTTGTTCTGACAATTGCGTCTTTAGTCAGGGGAAAGGCTCTAGGAGAAACACCTGTTTCGTTTATTTTGTGTCTCATATAAACTCCTTTGCTGTCGTATTTTCCAACAATCAGGTCGCCACGTTCAACCTTTATCCGGTTAATGTCAAAAGGTTCAATTGACGCTTGACTTTCGACAAGATATTTGTCTGTCAAAAGGATAATTGGCATCTGATATTTTTCTGCCCAGTTAAAGGCGCGCATGGTCTCGTAAAAACACTCTTCAATGTCTCCCGGAGCGATAACAACCCTTGGAAACTCGCCTTGTGACGCATGAATAACGAACCTTAAATCTCCTTGAGCTGAGTAAGTCGGCAACCCCGTGCTGGGCCCAGGCCTCTGTCCAACCATAATGACAACTGGCGTTTCAGTCATACCTGTCATGCCTAAACCCTCACTCATCAAGCAGAAGCCGCCACCAGATGTTGCAGTCATTGCCCTTACGCCAGTGAAGGCTGCGCCTGCAACCATGTTTATCGCGGCTATCTCGCCTTCAGGTTGGATGACGAGTATCTCCATCTTTCGCTCGTTTTCAGCCATAAAATGTAATAAACCAGTTGTCGGAGTCATTGGGTATCCAGCGAAAAACTTGCATCCTGCCTTTAGTGCGCCTAATCCGACAGCTTCGTTGCCACTTATGAGAATCTTGTTTTTGCCCGTATTTTTTGTTTCCACTAGGTTATAGGGAAAACTGTTTTGGAAATTTTGCCTAACATAGTCATACCCTCTCTTAGCAGCCTTCATGTTTGATTCGGCTACTTTTTGTTTGAAAGTGTCCTTTATAACGTCGTCAAGTAGTCTTAAGTCAAAATGCAACAGGGCAAAGGCTGCTCCTAATGCAACGGTGTTCCGCATGATCGAGTCTTCTTCAAGTTCCTCCAAAACGATTTTTCTTAAAGGAACGGGGTAAAGGTTAAGATCTTCTCTTCTTCGGATTTCGGTTCCTGGCGGATGGTCGTCTGGGTCATAGATGATTCCACCGTTGATAACCACCTCGCCAATATGAAGCATAACTGTCTCCGCGTTCAAGGCCAAAAGAAGGGCTATATTGTCGGCTTGCGAGTACACCTCCTCAGCTCTAACCTGGACCACGTAAAAGTTATGTCCTCCCCTTATGAGTGATTGATAATCGTTTGTGCCAAAAACGTTTAACCCTGCTCTCATGCAAGCTTTTATAAAAAGAAAGCCTGAACGTGCGATTCCGGCGCCAGCTTCTCCGCCAATCAGGAGTGATAACTCGTTTATTTTCATGTTAATTCCTCAGATTAATAAAAACCGTTATAATAATTGGTTAGCTGGAATAAAACAGTTTTTAGGAGCCTGTTTAAGTTATTTGTGTAATCATTAAAGGGTTCACTAAGATTTTTGATAGTTGACTGAACCTGATTTTGAAGAGACGTTAAAAAATGGCAGCGGATGTTTAAACAGTGTTTTTTATGTTTTCTCCCAGTATTCTGATTCGGTTGATGTCAGTTTCTCCAAGGTTTTTGTCGCGAGCTACGGCTAACGCTGGGATAGACAGCGGATCCTCTTCTGCAAGAGTACTTCCCACTGTTTCAACCGCCACTGGGTCTCTGCCTACTATGAGGAGGCTTTTCTGTTCTCTTTCTAATGGCACGCCCTCCTTCCATTCGCTTCCGTACATGTAGGTTCCGTCGATAACAGCGAGGTCTATCCAACCGACTGACTTCGCCATCTCCACAAGGGCAATTCCTAATTTTTCGTGGAAACGTTCTTTTCTGATGTCAGGTATTAAGCCAAGAAGGTTCTTAAAGATGCAACCTGCTTTTCCCTTTCGTAAAACGTGAAGGCTGACGAGAAAGTTCGGTTTAAAAAGCGAGCTAGAAAAACGAATTTTCTCTCCACAAATTGTTACTTCCCGCGTTTCAGGATCGTCCGACAAACTAAAAGGCATTACTCGATTTGAGAAAACCTCTTTCCACTCCTGAAGACGTTCCAAAGCTTTGCCATTATGGTTGTCAGATTCAGCGATAAGAATTCTTTGAGCATGAGTAAACGACTCCGCGACCGCTTTAACAACGGGAACTGTGGGAAAGTTAAGATTCCTCCTGTCATAAATGCCAACCTTTATCATTACGTTTCGAACGTCTGGAAAATCGGTTTCGCCAATTAGCCTAAGTGCACGCTGGTAAGCTTCTGCTACTCCCTTATCAGTTTTTACCAGAGCGACCTTTGATTCCATCAAAATGCACCACAATCCTTAACGTGGTCGTTATACTTGAAGCTAGCTATTCAGCTACAAAATACAGTAAACCAGTTTTCTATGACGCAGGCATTTCGTGAACAACTCGCACCTAGCCTTTACTGTGTTTATTTTGATAACTTCATTGCTTCTTAGGAGAATTCAATTTTTATCTGAATCCTTTGACTTTATGAACCGATAAGATGTTTTCAGGAGACTACGTAGGTTATTTGCGTAATCCTTAAAGGGTTCACTAAGATTTTTGATAGTTAACTGAATTTGTTTTGTGGCGGACTGATTTTGTGAGCGAGAAAGACAATGTCGACTTGATTGAGAAGGCATGTCAAAGCGTCGTCAACGTTAACACGGTAAGAGTAGTCCACGATGTCTTTTACCGCGTGGTCCCAGTTCAGGGCATGGGCTCAGGGTTCATCATTGACAAAAGAGGCTACATTTTAACGAACAACCACGTAATAGCAGGGGCCAACGAAATTGCCGTAACATTAAGCGACGGACGAGTCTTCAAAGGGCAACTTGAAGGAGTATGCAGAAGCTCAGACATAGCACTTGTCAAAATTGACGGCAAAAACCTTTCTCCGTTAGCGCTTGGCGACTCAGACAAACTTCGAGTTGGACAAAGAGTGTTTGCCATCGGAAACCCCTTTGGCCTAGTAGGCGGACCAACCGTAACTTCAGGAGTGATAAGTGCCTTAAACCGAACCATACATTCAGAGCGAGGAACCTTCGAAGGCTTGGTTCAAACTGACGCTGCCATTAATCCAGGCAACAGCGGCGGACCTTTAATAGATGTTGAAGGGAAAGCAGTCGCAATTAACACCGCCATCATTCCGTTTGCCCAAGGCATAGGCTTCGCTGTTCCCATAAATGCAGCTAAGGCTTGTACGAACGATATACTGTTTCATGGAGGCGTTAAGAAACCGTGGCTTGGCATACTAGGCTTAACCATAACAAGTGATGTTGCAGAGCAATACAGGTTACCCGTTGAAAGCGGGGTCTTGGTTGCAGGAGTTGAATCACGTAGTCCTTCAGAAGAAGCTGGGATGAGGAAAGGCGACATTATTCTTGGAATGGATAGCAGAAGAATCCATAACGTTGAAGACCTTCAAGAACTCCTTAGGCAGGGGCAACCAGGAGATAAAGTTGACTTGATTATTCTTAGAGACTCAAGGCAAATGAGATTAGAAGTAACATTGGAGAGAATGCCTTAGAAAAACTTAGGAAATCTTAAAATAAAGCTCTATTATCCTTATAGAGGCAGGTGAACTATTTTTGCCAATAGATCCTGATTTTCAAAAAAACAGAGAAAAAATTGGAGAACAAGAAGGCGTCACGATTTGGGGAGCCGTTGACCCTCCCACAAAATTGGGTATTCGAGGAACCAACGTTGCTGTAGACTGGGACATCTGCGAAGGACACGGCATATGCATAGAGGTTTGTCCAGTTCAGCTTTACGAGTGGCGAAACACTCCTAGGCACCCAAAATCCGAAAAGAAGGCTTTCCCAGCTAGACAAGAAGAATGCATACAATGCCTAGCGTGCGAAACTCAATGTCCTGTTCAGGCGATTAAAATTACTCCTCCTTAAGAAGATGCCTTATTATAAAAACATTGGCTTTCTACATTAAGCCTTTTTATTTTTAGACTCATCTTGTTTAATTATGGCGGTTGGAGATTCAAAAATATGACGGCTGTGGAAATTGCTAAAGGCGTTTTTTGGGTTGGAGCTATCGACTGGGACATTAGAAACTTTCACGGCTACGAAACTCGAAAAGGCACAACTTATAATGCATACCTGATTTTGGACAAGAAAACGGTTCTTGTTGACACTGTTAAGGAACCCTATAAAGAAACACTTGTCGAAAACATCAGCAAAATTACAAGCCTTGAAAAATTAGATTATGTCATTGTCAACCATGTTGAGCCCGACCATTCAGGATCACTAGAACATGTGATGCAACACGCAAAAAATGCCATAATAGTTACTTCGAAAAGAGGAAAAGACGAGCTAGAAAAATATTACTCAACCAACGGATGGAACTTTCAAGTCGTAAAAACAGGCGATGAAATAAATCTTGGATCAAGAACTTTAACATTTGTTGAGGTACCTATGCTTCATTGGCCCGACAGCATGTTTACTTTCCTGAAAGAAAACATGATTTTAATGCCAAATGATGCTTTCGGTCAGCACTTAGCCACATCGCAAAGATTCGACGACCAAGTTGACCAATCCCTGCTTATGAACGAAGCCGCCAAATACTTCGCCAACATCCTAATGCCCTATTCACTACTGATTCCGAGGAAAATCGAAGAAATTAGGAGATTGGGCATAGAACCCAAAATTATTGCGCCAAGCCACGGTGTAATCTGGCGTAGCAATCCTGAAAAAATTGTTAAGGCTTATATTGATTGGAGCGAAGGCAAGACCCGAAGTAAGGCTGTAATAGTCTATGACACGATGTGGGGAAGCACCAAGAAAATGGCAGACGCAATCTGCTTAACCATAGGAAACAGAGGAGTTGAGGTACACCTTTTTAACATGCGGAAGTCGGACTACGCCGAGGTGCTGAAAGAAATCCTTGAATCAAAGGCTGTAATCTTAGGCTCGTCGACACTCAATAGTTCCATGCTTCCCTCAATAAGCGCTTTCCTAACATACGTCATCGGGCTTAGGCCAAAAAACAAAATTTGGGCATGTTTTGGCTCATATGGGTGGGGAGGTGGAGCAGTAAGAACCATTATGGAAATGCTCAAAGCCGCCAAGTTCGATGTCATCGAGCCAACCGTTCAAGTTCAATTTGCTCCTTCACGGGAAGAACTGAAAATGTGCAGAGACCTTGGACAAAAAATAGCCGATGCGATCCTAGGTTCAGCTAACACGAAAGGTCAAGTTGCCCTCAAGGAAGTCGAGGAAAACGACATTGAAGACTGATCCTACAGACATCATCATAATAGGCGGTGGACCAGCGGGGTTAACTGCCGCAATATATGCAGCTCGATTAGGAATGAAAACTAAACTTTTTGAAGGCAACGTTTTAGGGGGAAGAACATCTGAAGCTCCAGAAGTCTGGAACTTTCCAGGGTTTGCTGAGGGAATAAGCGGATTTGACCTTGTCAACCGGATGGTTCAACAAGCCCAAAAGTTTGGCGCCGACCTTCGATATCCTGAGGAAGTTTTGAACCTTGCGCTTAAAGATCCTGTGAAAAAGGTTACAACAAGATCAGACGAGTACCGTAGCTCTGCTGTCATCATCGCCACAGGAACCCAACGAAAAAAGCTTCACATACAGGGAGAGACAGAGTTTCTGGGGCGCGGCGTCTCCTATTGTACTGTCTGCGATGGACCGCTTTTTAAAGACAGGGTCTTGGCAGTCGTTGGCTCGGGAAACGAGGCGTTTGAAGATGCATTATACCTTTCAAATTTTTCAAAAATGATACATTTGTTCACTCAAGAACAGGAAATTAGGGCTGAGAAAGCTTTAGTTGATGAATGCAAGAAAAAATTAAACATTAAGATTGTCGAAGCCGAAGTTGGATCTATTCTAGGAAAAAACTTCGTAACAGCTATTGAAACAAAAAAATTTGAGAGCAACCAACGAACTGTTGTAACAGTCGACGGCGTCTTCATTTCAGTCGGCGGCGTTCCCATGACAAGCCTCGTTAAGGCAGCAGGAATACACATTGACGACAAAGGCTGCATAGAAGTGGACAGAAGGCAAGCTACAAATATAGAAGGCGTATACGCAGCTGGAGACTGCACCTGTGGCGGAATGCAGATAATAACCGCTGCTGGAGAAGGAGCCATGGCAGCAATTCAAGCTTACAGATACATTAGGACATTGGAAAACAAGAAATAGGGGACCCTAATCACTCAAGTCAAATGATAGTCATACTATGCTTAACTTGCCATCTAAGGTTGCACTATAGAATGGGAAACATGTTTGTAATTACAGTTCCCTCTGGATTCGAAAATGAGGCTAAAAAAGAAATAGTGAGCCTAATTCCTGATTCAAAGGTGCAAAGCACGTTTTTTAAAGGCAATCTCTTAGTTGAAACTGTCTGTGCCGAACCTGAAGTAATTAGCAAACTACGAAGCTCAGAAACTCTCTACATCGGAAGAGTTTTTCCGGTTACTACAAAAATTGAAATTTCGCCAGAAGGCAATAATGCCCAAAGACTTTTTGAGCTTGTAAAGAAAGTACTCAGACCTGAAGATACTTTTGCAGTTAGATGCATAAGACGAGGAACCCACAGTTTTTCCAGCAGAGACATAGAACGTGATCTTGGCTCAAAAATCGAGCAGACCGTTGGCGCTAAGGTTGACTTGAAAAATCCTTCAAAGGTCGTGATTGTTCAAATATTTCAGAACAATGCTTATGTCGGCGTCACATCTTCAGAGAACCTCATTGTAAAATCGATCCGTGTTTCCAGAAAATATGCAAAGGGCGAAAGACCATTTACACGAGCAGAACACAAAATAAAAGAAGCTCTTGACGCCTTTAATTTGAAGATTATGCCAAGTTTTGAGGTGCTTGACCTCGGTGCCGCCCCAGGAGGCTGGACAAAGGTTCTAGCTGGTTTAGCTAAAAGGGTTGTTGCAGTTGACCCTGCGGATTTGGAAGTTGAGGTTGAGAGGTTGCAGAATGTTGTTCACCTACGTTGCAGAGCAGAAAATATCCCACATGATGTTGGCTTGTTCGATTTGGTAACGAACGATATGAATTTAGCTCCTGCTGACTCAGCGAAAATAATGGTTGATGTTGCGCCTCTTCTAAAAGAGGGCGGCTGTGCGTTGATGACGATCAAGTTTGTGACGCGGGAAAGAAAAAAACTTTTTGAAGAGGCAATTCGGGTTCTCAAGGTCAGATACGGAGATTTCAAGGTTAGAAAACTGCCTCACAACAGGTTTGAGACAACGGTCTTTATGGTTAAAGCCTAAGGAATTTGGTTTTTGTCGAAATCCTTATGCCTTAAGCTACACCTATTATGACATGTAACATTGAAGGTGGTTCTTTGAGCACAAAAAATGAGTTGCTAAGTTTTTTTAGGCAACAAATCAAGGTTGAAAACGAAATCGTTGATTCGCTAAATAAAGGTTTAGTTGATGTCGAGAACCCGGCTGTTAAGGGAACATTGAAGGGAATCTCGCTTGACTCGTCTAAGCACGCACAGATGTATGCGTCTGCAATTGAATTATTAACGAAGGTTACGAAGGTTCTCTCGCAGAAACAACTTGATCATCAAAAAGAGCTGATTGAAAAGCACATTCAAATGGAAGCTGTCCTCATAAAAAGAGTCAGCGAACGAATTTCTGAAGTAAAAGACGAAAAGGTCAAGCTGCTGCTTAATGCAATACTTGAGGATGAAAAAAGGCATCATGTCCTTTTACAAAAAGTTTTAGAAATCATAGTTCGAAGGGAAACTATAACCGAAGAAGAGTGGTTCGAGGTCATGTGGAAAAGCGTACCATTCCACGGGTCACCAGGAGGCTAGATCGCCTCTTCTCGCCATATACATATTTATCTGGTTTCTTTATTTCCACAATGTAGTATATGCCTCGGCTTGGAAAACAAGACAGACATATAAAGTTTGAAAGCAATATCAAAAAATGACACAATCTTAAAGAAGGAAAAACCATGGCGGAAATGGCTCCGTTTAGGCTTCTCATGTCACGTGAAGAGGCTTTAAAGAAAATTTTAGGTTCCGTAAGACCTATCGAAAGAGTTGAGGCTGTCCCCATAGAGGTTTCAGTTGGCAAGGTACTGGCTGAGGACGTTGTTGCTCAAGAGGATGTTCCACCGTTTGACCGAGCTGCCATGGACGGTTATGCTGTTAAAGCAGAGGATACTTACGGAGCATCTCATCTAAATTCAATTACTTTAAAAATTGTTGCTGTCTTGCATGCTGGTGAGACAACTGATATTCCAGTTGGTAAGGGTGAATGCATAAGAATAGCAACGGGTTGCTGTGTTCCAAAAGGCGCAGATGCTGTTATTATGGTGGAGTTCACGGAGGAATCTGACGGCAAAGTTGTCATCAAAGAAGCCGTTCACCCAGGAGCCAACATTTCACCAAAAGGAGAAGACATGAAAAAAGGCGAGATTATCATAAAAAAAGGTGACGTTCTCACTCCAGCGAAAGTAGGGGTCTTGGCGGCTTTAGGGAAACAAACGGTGCTTGTGTACGAAAAACCACGCGTGGCAATTATTCCGACTGGAACAGAAATCTGCGAGCCTGGCTCATGTATTAAGGAGGGGCAAATTTACGATGTCAACTCTTATACGTTGTCTTCCGTGCTCTTGGAAAACGGTGCGCAGGTAACAAGGTCTCCAGTTGTGCCAGACTCGGCTGCAGACATCAAAACAGCAATTAAACGTTTTCTAGACCATGACCTAATTGTGTTTTCAGGCGGAAGCTCAGTTGGAGAACGCGACCTGCTTGTGAAAGTTATTGAGGAAACCGGCAAAGTTGTGTTCCACGGAGTTCAAATCAAACCTGGCAAACCTACATTGCTTGGATTAGTCGAAAACAAGCCCATAATTGGAATGCCCGGGTACCCAACATCATGCCTAAGCAATGCGTACATTTTCCTTATTCCAGCTGTCCGAAAAATGGCTAGATTGCCTCTGATGAAGCCTAAGACCGTTAAGGCGCGAATGGGCAGCCGGTTCGTTTCAGGCTCGGGACGTGAACAGTTTCTTCCAGTGAAACTTGCCAAAGGTAAGGCTTACCCTGTTTTTAAAAAGTCAGGTGACATTACCAGCCTTGCGCAGGCTGACGGCTACATAATTTTGCCAATCAACCTTGATGTGATCGAAACAGGCGAGGAGGTTACTGTGACTCTTTTCGAATAAGGACGCCTTTCTCAGTTAAACACAGGTTAAACCTGTCCCCACCCAATCTATTCGCAGCCGCCACTGAGCATAAAGATGCGTCGATCAAACACAATCAAATAACAACTCTAGCGTAAGTGACAAGAAATATGACAGAAATATGGTGGAAGGCACTGTCTCTTTCTTCAAAGAAAAGGAAGTCTCAACGCTTCTTAATAAATCAAACTAACTTTTTTACAGCCTTATAGTAATCTCCTAAAAATTCGATTCACTTCTGAAAAATAGATCTCATCTTAAGGAATTTATGGCAAGTGAGGTTTTATTATGATTCTCACATCGCCATTTTGATTGACCGAGAGAAGTCCTATTGGCAGATTTACAGAATTCATTATTCGTCCAAATTTTTCAATGTGTGGGTGATCAAATGGGACGGCTAAGTAGGTGGGAACAAATCCATTCTCAATGCACCATATTAAACATTGACCGAGACTTTTATGGCACTCTGTTTGTTGTGGGTTACAATTTATGTGAATGTTGTATGCCATTCTATAACCGATACTGTAACTGTCCTCAACTTCATAAACTGTTATCCAATCATTTTCTGTGCGTATAATACTTGTGGGAAAATGTGCCCCAATCCATTCTAGTATTGCCTTTTTCACGTCCTCTTCTTGCATTTACCCCAACTCAGCGAAATTCTGAAATATTTTTCTTACAAAGAATTATAGATGTTGTCGTATAAATAATTTAAACTTACATTATGCTTGGCGCAATTTTTCTTCGCGTGAAAAAATAGTTTAAACTCCTATATTCCCAGCAACAATACTGTATCAACAATAACTAATAACCCTAGAAAAACTATCAAAATTCCTAAAAACACACTCATGCCTTTTCTAGAAAACTTTTTAGTAGCCTTTACAGCCCAAGGAACAGAAAAACATCCAGAAATAGTCAATATTGTTAATGCTTCAAAATTAACAAGATTCATGCTTGCATAGGTAAGTCCCCCTACAAAGTCCAAAATCAATCTAACAATTAAGGAAGAGCCCACCACAATTGCAGGATCAATCCCTAAAACTATATAAAGCCCAATACCTATTGGTCCCCATCCTGCTCCAAAAAATCCTTTAAAAAATCCAGCCAAAAGGGAAATCATTATAAGTTCTTTCATAACCTGCTCTCTAGTTATTCTTTCTAAATATTGCTTATCAGTCTTGTTTTTCGCCGTAGAGAAAATGGCGATGCCTACTGCAACCTCAAAAACACCTATGGCTATCTTCATTATGGATTCAGAAATATTCACTGACAAATAAGCGCCTAGAAAAACAGTTAGCACACCTGGAAGAAATGCCAAAATAATATGCTTATCCACGTTTTGTGCTTTTTTATGTCCAATTGCACCAATTGCTGTTACCAGTAACTCGCTTAATAAACATGTCCCGCGTGCCACGTCTGACGAGAACCCAAGAAGGATCAAGAGCGGAACCATAAAAGGCCCAATCATACCTGATGATCCTAGTATAGCTCCTCCAAGTAGACCTGAAATGATAAGCCAAATTAAAACTGTAATAGGCATTGCTGTTTACCTGAATTCATACAAATTTATTTTTTGTTGCTTGCTGAAGGCATTAACATGACAAATTTTCTATTTATATAAAGCAAACTTTTAGTAAATTAATGAACAACCTCCATAAATTGTTTTTAAGAAAAATATTAGAAATTGCTGTTTCTTGATGGAACAAAGAAGACAAGAAGTTTATTCACGCAATCTGCCTTCAAGTTTGCTTACCCATTTGTTATATTCCCGAACTGCCATAAGACTATCAAGTTCTTCTTCTAAAGTCTGTGAATTATTCGGCTTTATTTCAACTATCCATCCTTGGTCATAAGGATCTTCATTTATAATTCGTGGATTGGTTTTCAGGTTTTCGTTAATTCTCACTATTTTTCCACTTATAGGCGAATAAACATCAAACATAAACATCCATGTTTCCACAGCACCCAATGGCTCAAGTTTTTTGATGCTTGCGTCAAGCTGATCGACATGAACCTGTATTATGCCTTCAAGATGTTTGGCGGCATATTCAGATAGACCGACCCTAAAGTTGCCTTCAGGAGTTGCTTGCACATATGTATGTTTTGGAGAGTAAAGTAACAATTCCGGAGTTTCCAACATCTTATGTTTTTCAGTTAAAAGACCCTTTGTTCGCATGATTTCTTCAAGCCGTAAGCGGATTGCTTCCGAGACGAATTCTGATGTACTTCTATATCGACCTGTTTTGATAGCTTTTTCAATTTCATTAGTTAACTCTTCTCTTATGCTTATTGTTTTCCATTTACCCATTCTTTTTCCACTCCTATTAAGTTTGAGTTATATATACATTAAGGGCATAATAAATACTTAATGTTTATATAATTAAGTCTAGTAAATACTATATTTATTTTGAGACTAACAACAAAGGAGACAGTTTAAAGAATAAGTAATTTTTTAGTTGGATGTAACTTTTAAAGATCAATATTAATAAAGAAATGAATTTTAGCCTTACAGAAGCTATAATAATAAATGTAGAACAAATGCTGTAAATAATAGTAAATACTTTCATGGCCGTGAAAATATTGGAAGGAAGAAAAATACAGAAAGTTGGATATTCAACAATGGCAGTGTCTCTACCGACGGAATGGGCCAAACAAAACAGCATCAAACCCGGCGATCTTGTTTTTCTCGTTCAAGAGAAGGACGGCACATTAAAAGTTCTGCCAAGCCATAAAGCGCAGAAAGAGGAATCGGAAGAGCTTATAATTTATGCTGACGCTTGCAAAGACCAAGGTATGCTTGAGAGGATAATAATAGGCAGCTACTTACTTGGACGTGAGGTTATGAGAATTACGTCTTCGACGAGAATTGAAAAAATACATGTCGATGAAGTTAGAAAGGTTATTCCCAAACTCATCGGGCTTGGAATATTGGAAGAGACATCAAACAGCATTTTGCTTCAATGCTCTATTGATCCAACGAAATTCAAACTGGATATGCTCATTAGACGATTATCAATAATATCAGCAACAATCTTATCAGAGACAATGCAATCGCTTCTTGATAATGATAAGTCTCTAGCTGAAGAAGCAGTCAGCAGGGAGGAGGGCGCAAATACAATATACTTTTTGGCTGTACGTTTACTTATTTCAGCGCAAGCAAAACCTGAAATTGCTGAACAGATAGGCATTGAGGATATTGTCCTAATTCCAGCTATTCGTTTAATTCTGCAGTGTTTGGAGCTAATTGCCGACTATTCGCAGGATATAGCTAAAAAAATCATTCTTTTACAATCCAATGAGAAAACATTATCTCAAGATGTCATTCAAAGAATATACCACCTTGGTGAGCTAGTTTTAACTATTTTTCAGAAAGCAGTGGACTGCGCTTTTACTCGGAATCTTGAAATTTCCAATAACTTGTTGCAAATTAACGATGATATAGATGTCGAAACAGAGAGACTTATTCGTGAACTACCAGCAATTCCATACTTAAGAGCCATTGTTTCATCATTGGACAAAATATCTGACATGGGCGCAACCATAGCCGAACTTGCAATTAACGGTGCATTAAGAGAACCTAATAAATACGTAGAAAACATCGTAAAAATAGTGAAACACGAACGAATAATACCATTTCAAGCTAAGAAAGGAAAATAGCCTTTGTACATTATTTTTACGCCATATTTAACATGAAAATACTTAAAAAGAAATTTATAAATATAATAAATACTAATATGAGGGATTACGTATACGAGAAACAACGACGGAACAAACCAAAATTTTAATATTTTCTGTAAAATTCTAGCCCAAAAAATAGCTTACCCTGATGAAGAAGAAAATTGTAACGGGTTAGTTGACCCTATAGAAAATTTACTCTACAAAAAATGCATTTTAGCAAAATCAACAAATACGAAGGCCCAACCCTTATTCCTGACTCAAGAATCCAATAAACCCTTAATCGATGTATTAGAAAATGAAAGAGAGGTTAAGGTTCTAGTTTGGCATCCCACCAAAAACCGAGAGTATATTATAAAAACAGGAAAAAACGAGCTTGAAATATGCGCAGATCTCTGTAAAAAAGTTAAATTTCCTCACATGAATCTTCGAATCGAAGGAATGATATCGAGAATTTGTAGCAATGGAGTTCTTGAAATAACCATACCAAAAACTTGACTCTATAAAAACCTATTTTTCTTATTCTCTTCTGTATCTTGATACTTAAAGAGATGGTCATTCTATTTTGTTGAGGATATTGTCTATTTTTACCTTATGAAATTCCAAGGCTAGTTCTTTTGCGTCAACTCCAATTGCTAGGCTTAGAAGTTCAGAGTAGTGAAGAATGGGTAAACTGTGTTCCTCCTGATATGTAGACTTCATGATTACTTGACCCAGATCTAGAGTAAGGTAACAAAATGGACATATAGTAACGATGCAGTCTGCACCCGCTTTAGATGCATTTACGATTTTTTCTCTAGCAATAGCCAAGGCAACATCATCTGCATGGCCTCTTAGCAGTCCGCCACAACATTTTTGTTTATTTCTGTACCAGATGCTTCTGGCTCCTAAGACTTCTATAAGCTCATCGTAAACATGTGGACGCTCCGGGTCGTCGAACTTCAGAATTTTACTTGGTCTCAGCAGATGGCATCCTGAGAACGACGCTACTTTCAAGTTAGCCAACTTCCTAGTTATACTTGCCCTAATTTTTTCTTTTCCTACGTTTTCTGATAAAACTTGAAGGTAGTGCTTAACTTTTATGCTGCCCTTGAATTCTTTTCCAGCTTCTGAAAGAATCCGATTGACCTTCGTTTTTAGTTTTTCATTCTGTTTTAATGTTTCGTTAGCTACTGTTAAAGATTCAAAGCAGCCGCTACACAGAGTGATTATGTCGAGATTGGCTTCTTCAGATAAACAAATGTTGTACGCTGCGATTGCAAGGCTGGCTTCTAAGTCCAGAGATTGTATAGGAGGCGGAGCGCAACAGGTCATACCTTCCAAATCTACTAGGCTAATGCCCAATCTATTAAGGGCTTTTCTAGCTGAAATCTCATAGTTAGGTAAACGTGCTGGAATAGTGCATCCTAAAAACAAAGCATAGCTGGTCATGATTCGACCTCCTTTTTCAGCTGTAGTTTATCAAATCCAGTTGCAGCCAATATTTTTTTCAAAGCATCGATACCTGTGGTTTTCAAAGGAGGTAAGCCAATTTGTTCCCTTTTTCTTTCCAAAAATTTAGAAACAGGCACGATTCTGCCCTCATTTATTAAGGCAGAGGCGAATTCGGAATATATGTTTGGTAAAAGGCCTTCCTTAGCGGCAATATTCCGTAGAGCAAAAAAAACATCGGCAACTTCAACCGTCTGGGGGCATCGTTCTTGACAGTTGTAGCATGAACTGCACAGCCATATTGCGTTGCTATAAAATACCTCCTGCCGTTCACCAAGAAGAACAAGTCGGAAAATTTCTCTTGGATTAAACTTTTCTGTTGCCTTTGCAACTGGGCAACTGCTTGAACAAGTTCCGCACTGATAACACAGCGTTATGGTTTCTCCTCCATACTTGCTTGCGACTTCCTTAGAAAATGAGATACTTGCTTCTTTAGTTTCCATCATGTTTATTCACTTCTCTTTACGACTCTTTTGAAAACTGGATTGGCCCTAGTTTTTCCAGTTTTTCAGTCATCACACGCGCAGCCTCTGCGAATTTGTCACCCTCAATGAAAATCGTATTAAAAAGTTCAATTCTTTCAGGTTCAATACCGTATTCCTTTAGCAAATTTTTCGCAGCTTCGATTCTTTTTTCAACTTTCTTTATTCCCTCTTCATGGTGGCAGCCGTTATTCATGCAGCCCACTACCATAACACCTTGGGCTCCGTACTCAATTGCTTCGAGAAAATGTTCTATGCGAAGGTAGCCAGTGCAAGGAACCTTGATGATTCTCACGTTAGTTGGATAGTTTGTCATAGTCATTCCAGCGGAATCAATAGATGCGCCACCACATTCTGAACAACAGAAAGCCAAGATGAGCGGTTTATTCTGCTTATTTACTGATAGAATGGCCTTCGTCTGCGCTCGCAGCTCACTTTGTTTGAAGTGCCTTAGATCTATGGCGTTTAGAGGGCATGTTCCAACGCAAATTCCGCATCCTTCACATAAAATATCAGAAACCTTTGCAACTACGTGTTTCTCGTCAACTTTCACAAGTTCAATTGCGTTATATGGGCATGACACAGGACAAAATTCGCAGTCACCGCAATATTCCTCATTCACTACAGCAGTTTTTTGATCCTTAACAATTTTGCCTGTGTTGAGGAACTTAAAAGCCTTAAGCGCTGCTGAATGAGCTTGAAGGGAACTCGATGGAGCATCCTTCGGAAAAGTTGATCCTCCGCAAAGGAAAATTCCCCTCTTTTTTGTCTCAGTGGGTCTTAACTTAGCATTATATTCTTTAAAGAAGCCATCTTCATCTGTTTCTATTTGTAAGATTTTGGCTAGGTTTTCTGTATCTTCAGAAGGCACCATTGCGGTGGCGAGAACAACGAGATCCGCCTCCAGTTCTAGGAACCTTCTTAAGAGAGAGTCCTCAACATCGACGATTAGCAGATCTGATTCAGGATCATGCGAGATTTCGGTTGGCCTGCCCTTTACAAATTTGACTCCTAATTCTCTAGCTTTCTCATAATATTCTTCGTGTTCCCGTCCAGTTGTCCTAATGTCGATGTAACATATTGAAACATCAACTTCAGGGAAAACTGTTTTAATCATGATGGCATGTTTAAGAGATATCATGCAACAAATGCTTGAGCAATAGTTGTTCCACCTTTTATCTCTCGAGCCGACACATTGGACAAACACGATTCTTCTAACAGGCTTCCTATCTGAAGGTCTAATGATTTTACCTCCAGTAGGACCAAAAGCATCAAGCATCCTTGCCAGCTCAAGGTTAGTCACTACGGCAGGGTATTCCCCGTAGTGATACTCTTTAATGACTGAGGGGTCATACTCTTTGAACCCGGTGGCAACAATTATCGCGCCTACATTTAATGTAGTAGTTTCAGTTTTCTCATCCATTTCGATGGCTTTGGTGGGGCAGACTTGTACGCATTTTTCGCATTCATGAAACTTGCATGCTTTTTCGTCGATAACATAAGTCGGCGGATGAATATTTGGGATGATCGTGTAGATAGCCTTTCGTTCTACCAGATTTACATTGTATTCGTCTGGCACCTCAACTGGACAAACCTCAGCGCAAAGGTTGCAGCTTATGCATTTCGCTTCATTGATGTATCTCGGCTTCTTTTCCAATGTTATTCTGTAATTACCAGGCTCGCCATCCACCTTGACGACTTGAGAATTTGTATAAATCTTTAGACCTTGAATAGCTGCGATTCCTGAACGATAAATACACTTTCTAGAAGTGTGCGTTATGGTCTTCACATCTGAGGCGGGGGACTGTATACATGCAGCACAGTCATCGGTTGGGAAAAATCGGCCAGCTCGAGCTGCTATTCCCCCTAAAAACGGCGCTTTCTCAACAAGATGCACTTCAAATCCTAGGTCGGCTAGATCCTCAGCTGCTTGTATTCCAGATATGCCACCGCCTATCACAAGAACTGATTTTACGGCGGGAAACTCGAGCTTATGGATTGGGTCAAGAATCTTAGCCCTTTCAATAGCTGCAAGCAGCGTCGCTTTAGCTTTCTCTGTTGCCTCCAAAGGAACATTTCTGTGAGGCCAGACGCAATAGTCTTTTAGATCGATTACCTGTACAAAGTTTTGGTTGAGACCAGCTGCCTCTGCTGCTTCGACAATTTTTATTTCGCTGAGCTTAGGTAGGCTTTCAGCAACAATGATCCTATTAGCCTTTTGCTCTTTAATGGTTTTTACTATTTCTTGCAGTCCAGAGCCTTTCCAAAACTCAGTTCCTTTTTCGACAAAAGTAACTCCCGGAACCTCTTTAAGAAAAGATGTTAAATTATCAAAGTCTAGAGTCTCGGCCAAAGCCTTTCCACAGTCAGACAAAAATATGCCAATTTTGAGGTTTTCCATTTTTTCACCTGCCAATTTTTTTGATCAGTTGCTTTTTGTGATCGTAAATCTCGATTGTTAGCGGCATCTCACCAAAAGCGTAATGGGTGGCACAAGCAAGACATGGATCGTATGCCCGGAAAGCCATTTCAACTCTGTTTAATAGTCCATCGTTAATTTCACCTTTATACATAAGACCTTTTGCTGCTTTCTTAATTGAGATACATATGCCGGGAGTGTTGTGGGTTGTAGCAACTATCAGATTCACCTTTTTGGCTAAAGCCTTCTCGTCTAAAATGTAGTGATGAATCAAGGTTCCTCTTGCTGCCTCAACTATTCCAACACCTTCACCAGGGTTTCCAAGCTTGCTTCTTAGGTTTTTTCCGGTTATTTCCGGGTCTGTTGCCAACTCTAGCCCTCGTTCCGTAGCGTACAGTAGCTCGATAAGTCTCGCCCAGTGGAAAGCCAGCGTGGAGTGAACAGGCTTTCCTCCTAAAGTGCTCATCATTTTTTCATATTCTTCCTGAGCTAAAGGGGTTGCCATCCCATCTGCGACGTTTAGTCTCGCTAAGGGTCCAACTCGGTAGATACCGCTTTGCATACCGTCAGTAAGGTCTCTCCAACCTACGTTCTTTAGGTATGGCATCTTCACGTACGTCCAAGGTTCAACATGCTCCTCTATTACGTCCAAATATTCAGAAGACGAGAATTTTACGTATTCGCATCCTTCAGGGTCAACAACCCGTATATTTCCATCGTAAAAGTTCAGTTTGTTATTCTTATCCACAGTTCCCATATAGTATGTCCTAAGGGTATAGTGTTCACTTTTTATCATTTCAACATAATCTGAGTTTTTCAGAACAATGTCGTTGAAAACCTGTAATGTGAACTTGGCGAAGTCTAAACAGCTCTCTAGCATCTTTACGATTTCCTGTTGTTCATCCTTTGAAAGAGACTTCGAAACTCCACCAGGTAAGGCATTAACGGGATGCGTTGGTTTTCCGCCAATTATACCAGTAATTTTCTGTCCATAAGCCCTGTGCTCTATAACTTTCTTAGCAATGTCAAGTCCAACTTTTTCTATAACGCCAAGGATGTTCCTTTTAGCAGCCGGCGCGTCTGGTCCAACAACGAAGTCTGGGCCACCTAGAAAATAGAAGTGCAGAATATGGTCGTAGATCATGTAGCCGCAGTACTCAAGTTCTCTTAGTTTTTTAGCCGTCTCTGTTGGTTCAGTTTGAAAAGCAGCATCAACAGCCTTCGCACTTGCCATGTGATGAGCAACTGGGCAAACTCCACAAATTCGCGTCGTTATGATGGGTAGGTCTTCAGCTCGTCTCCCTTCGCAGAATTTCTCGAATCCCCTAAGTTCTGGAACCTGCAAGTATGCGTCTGCCACATCTCCTTCATCGTTCAGAAATATTACGATTTTTCCGTGACCTTCCAGTCTTGTGATTGGATCTATGACTATTTCTTTCATTCTTTGATTTTCCTCCTTAAAATCGAGTCAGCGAGAGAATACTTGCAGAAAGTTCCTACTGGATCAACAACCTGACTCAAGACTTTCGGATCAGTAATAACAGAAGCGAGTGCATTAAGCATGGCAGCGCCTTGGTCAGAAGATTGTGGACCTGGACCGCCACACCCAGTACATGGTATGTTAACTTTTAGGCACTGAGCACCACAACCTGCTCTTGTAGCGGGTCCCATGCATACTACGCCTTGATCCCAGAAACACGTAATTTCATCATCTTCAATCTCATAGACGCGTTTTATGCGTGAGAGTTTTCTGTCCTTCTTTTCTCTTAGGCATTCGTCGCATACTGATTTGCTTGGAAGAAAGCTTGCTCCTTTGGGTGGCAGCTTGTTGTTAAGAATCATCTCAAAGACATTAACGATACATGCAACTGGCGGAGGGCATCCTGAAATGAAGTAGTCAACATCCACTACTTGTGACAACGGTTTCACAGTGTCATAGAAGACTGGAAGTTCAAGTTCTTTACCGTCAACCTTTGTTTTATTTTGTGGGAAGATTGATGATTGATTATTCGTTGATGGCGTTTCGATGTAGACTCGTTGAAAAATAGATTCTTTATCCCAAAGGTTTGCGAGTCCTACCACACACCCGTCGCACGCGCATGATCCGAAAGCTACTAGGATTTTTGATTTTTGTCTTAAGAGTTTAGCCATTTTTTCGTTCTCTGAGTTTCTTATTGCGCCGTTAAAAAAACAAAAATCTATGTTTTTTTCTGGCATTGCTTGTACGTCTTTATATTTGGTGTCGAGGGCAACGGGCCAAAACACTATGTCCGCCGCTGCAGCGACATCTAGAATTTTTTCGTTTACGTCAAGAACAGCTATTTCACAACCGCCACAACTAGCGGACCAATAAAGAGCAATTTTTGGCTTTTGCATAGACTTTCACCGTTAAGTTTATTCTAAATTTGCTTCAAACTTAACGCAAAGGATTTAAATAAATACTTCTAATTATAGCTTCACGCATTTAAGCCTTAGCCGAATAACTTTCGCAATTCCTACTAAGAGTTGCTGTCTGATTGAGTACCTAATCGAAGCTTTCATGTGTTTGGTGGTGGCTGCAAGCGAAACTGGTGAATTAAAAAAATATAGGTCAATTTAATATAGGCATACAGGATTTAAATTTGCTTTAAGGTGATAGAATTGAACGTTGAAGGATACGAAGTTCCAGAAGGCCTATACTACTCGAAGGACTGGATGTGGATCAAGGTTGAAGACGGAAAGGTTCGAATCGGCATAACCGACTACGCACAGAAACAGTTAAACGAGGTCGTTTTTGCTGAGCTTCCAAAGGTAGGAGACGAAGTAGTAAAAGGAGAACCTTTCGGCACAGTTGAGTCGGTTAAATCCGTTTCTGACCTTATTGCGCCTGTCAGTGGCAAAGTTCTAGAAGTCAACAGTGAAGTTAGCAACACGCCTGGAACCCTTAACGAGGATCCCTACAACAAGGGTTGGATACTGGTTGTTTCGCCGACAAATCTGCAGGAAGACCTTAAGGCTTTAATGACCTTTGAGCAAGCAGTTGAGTGGCACAAAGAACTCGTTAAGGAAAGTTAAGCGATATGCCGAGAAAAATAGTGATTGTCGGAGCAAACGCTGCTGGTGTTGATGCTGCCGTTGCGGCTCGAAAAACGGATCGAGAAGCTGAAATTACACTGTTAACCAAGGACGGTTGCTACACGTATTCCAGATGTGGACTTCCCTTTGTTTTAAGCGGACACATCCAATCTTTCGAGAACCTAATTGTTTATCCGCCAAATTTCTTCAAAGTTAACAAGCTAAATTTGCATCTCGAGACCATTGTGACTGGGATTGACACAAAGTCTAGGACCGTTGAGGCATTATCGAAAGATGGAACAAGCGAAACCTTCGAGTACGATAAGCTTGTTCTCGCAACAGGCGCATTCCCGTTCAGGCTTCCAATCGAAGGAATAGACAAACAGGGAGTTTACACGCTTCACACTTTAAACGACGGCTTGAAATTAGCTGAAGCTATGAAAACCGCTAGGTCAGCTGTCGTAATTGGTTCAGGTCTCGTGGGATTAGAAGCTACAGAGGCGTTTGTTGAACGTGGAATAAAGACAACTGTGGTTGAGATGTTGCCCACCGTCCTTCCGAGACTTTTAGACCCTGATATGTCAAGTGATGTTCAGAAAAAATTTGAGGAAAGCGGAGTAACCTTTATTCTCGGAAAATCCGCAAACGCCATTTTAGGCGACAATAAAGTCAGAGCAGTGTCTGTAGGCGGAGAAGAAATTCCGGCTGACATTGTTTTGAACGCTGCGGGCGTAAGACCGAATGTTGAATTAGCACAAAAGGCAGGTATCGCTATTGGTGAGACGCGCGGCATTAAAACGAACAGTCGAATGCAAACAAGCGACGAGAATATCTATGCAGCAGGAGACTGCGCGGAAACAACCCATCTCGTAACGGGAAAGCCTGCTTTGCCACTTTTAGGTTCAGCCGCAGTAAAAATGGGGAAGGTTGCTGGAACAAACGCCGCAGGCGGAGATGCATTTTACCCTGGAACCCTCTTTTCGTGGGTTTCCCGCGTTTTCCACCTTGATGTTGGCGGCGTAGGAGTTACAGAGTTCTGGGCAAAACAGATCAGCATGGACGTTGTGGTTGGAAAAATAACCAGCAAAACGAGAGCGTCGTATTTTCCAGGAGGTTTGCCGTTAAAGGTTAAAATCTTGGTTGAGAAAAACACTAGGCGGGTTGTGGGCGGACAAATAGTTGGGGGTGAAGAGGTAACCCAACGAATTAATATACTATCCTTAGCTATCCAGAACCGTATGACCATTGACGACCTCGCTAAGGCTGACACTTGCTATGCGCCGTCAGTTTGTGAGGCTTGGGAGCCAATAGTTTTAGCAGCGGAAATTGCTCAAAGAAGACTCTAATTGCCATTTTTCTTTTTTTTACTAGCTAAGAGTTTACTGAAAGATGTGTTTTCGGAGGATGTTCCTTAAGCATTTCTAGTTTTAGCTTTCTAAAATACATTTTAAATCTGAGTTTGTTATCTCATAATGCGATGTTAGAATTCGCTACTCGAAGATGTTGAGTCTCACACTTTCGGACGGAATCTGGAAAAAATCATTCACACTTAAGGTTCTTGTCCAGTTTTTAATATTTTGATTTAGTAAATAGAGAGTTATTTCTCAAAAGTCTAAATAAGAAATAAACAAAAAATATCATTCATAATAAATGGTTGGAGATTGGTTGCATGTCACAAAATACATTAAAGCTCGCCCTGATAGGATGTGGCGGAATAGCCCAAGTTCACCTGAACGCATATAAGCAAATTAAACAGAAGGAACCTGCGAAGTTTGAGTTTGTAGCCATGTGCGACCCAGTGATAAAGGCAGCTGAAAACTTCGCAGAACAAGCTGCGGCTTTTCAGAAAGGTAAACCTAGAGTTTACACAAGTGTCCAAGATATGTTGGAAAAGGAAGACCTTGACGCGGCGGATATTTGTACGCCTCATTCTGAGCATCATGTTGCTGGAATCTCGTGTCTCGATGCTGGCGTTAACGTGATGATTGAGAAACCCTTAGGTGTCACGGTTAAAGCGAGTAAGGCTATAATTGCTGCTGGAAAGAAGAACCGTAAAATTGTTGCCACCGCTGAGAATATTCGCAGGGGACCTAGCCAGCGGACCTCTTACTGGATTATCAATGAACTTCGGCTTCTGGGGACGCCGAGGCTTCTTTATTCGCAGCAGGCAGTTTGGTCTGACCCGGCTGTTGAAAGGAAGTGGCATTGGAGGATAGACAAGTGGATGGGCGGTGGAGGAATGGTTATGGACAGTGGTGCACATTTCTGCGACACCATACGGTACCTTTATGGAGACCCAGAAACTGTTTATGCGAAGGTTCAGCAGCTTGAAAGGTGGAGGCACAAGAAAGACGGTGAAGTCGTTTTTGACGATAGGGAAGACACTTGGGTTGCAACGATTACCTTTAAAAATGGTCTAGTCGCGGTTTGGAGCTGGACGATGGCTGCTCCTGGCTATGCGTATACGAATGTGGTTCACTACGGCAGCAAAGGGTGCATTCTCGACCACGGGGACGCTTTCCACGGACCTTTTAGCTCTGCTGAGGTAATAATTCAAGAGGGACCGAGGAAAATTGTGACTCCTATGGCTGAGATGCAGAAACAGTTTTTGGCGCAGCTTGATGAGTCTAAAAAGAACGCTTTGTTTCCGTATGGGTTTACGGACGGCTTTGTTCTTGAGTGTTACGATTTTTTGGATGCTGTTGAAAAGAAAAGGAAGCCAGAGGTTGATGGAGAAACTGGATTAAAAGCTAAGGCTCTCTGCGAATCTATTTTTGAATCTGCAACTCTGGGGCAAGTTGTTAGATACGATGATGTGCTTAGTGGAAAAATCGAAGAGTATCAAAAACCCATAAACGAGCATTGGGGCTTATAAGATCCTTTATCGTGTGTAGACGCTGTTTCATAGTTGCCTTTCTAAGGTGTTTTCCCCTTTTTGTGCAGACTTTTTGATTCCTTTATTGAGAAAAAATTTCTCTTTTGGCTGTTGAGGCTTAATTATTATTTACTTAATCCTCTTTAATTTGAGTTTAGGAGGGACTACGATGAAAACTTATACTGACAAGGATTTGGCGATAAATGGAGGAGAAAGGGTCATTCGCGAGTTCTCTGGTAAACAGGAGCCTAAGATTGGTGTTGAGGAGTTTCTTGAGATCGCAGACACGTGGGGATACAGTGCGGAAACAATCGCAAAGATTAGGGATGTCATTACGGAAGAGCCTGTTCCTTCGCCTCACCTTGCTCGATACTATGGTTATAGGGCTTCAAAAGTGAAGATGCTTGAGGAGTACGCAAAATCCCTTTTCGGTGTCCATCACGCGTTGGCTGTTAACTCGGGAACCTCAGCTCTTAGTGCAGCTTATGTTGGTTGTGGCATTGGCCCTGGAGACGAAGTTATTGTGCCAGGGTACACGTTTTTCGCGACAGCTGCTGAGGTTGTTGCGGTTAAGGCGATTCCAGTGATAGCTGAGGTGGATGACTCGCTTACGCTTGACCCTGATGATGTGGAGCGTAAGATTACTCCTCAAACAAAAGCCATTGTTCCAGTTCACATGGCGGGCAACTGCAGCAACATGGATGCTGTCATGAAAGTTGCTAGAAAACATAATCTGAAGGTCATCGAAGACAACGCTCAGGCTTGTGGAGGAAAGTATAAGGGCAGATGGCTGGGCACAATTGGCGACGCTGGATGTTTTAGCCTAAGCACCTTCAAGATTACGGGCGCTGGAGAAGGCGGCATGGTTGTCACGAACGACGAACGCATATATGTGAGAGCTACGAGCTACCATGACACTGCGGCATGCTGGAGACCTGACAGGTATGCTCCTGAACGGTTTCCAGGAGAACTGTTCTGTGGACAAAATTATAGGATGTCGGAACTTGAGGGCTCGGTGATTCTTGTTCAGTTGAAAAAGACCAAGGCGCAGGCTGAGAGGTATAACGCTAACATGAGACGGATATTGTCCAATGTTGGAAGATTCCGCAGGGTGAAGCCTAGGCGAAGTAACGACGTTTATGGCGATGTAGGTAACAATCTTGTCTTTCTTGCGGAAACTCCTGAGTTAGCTGGTAAACTGGCTGCGGCTCTTGAGGCTGAAGGTGTTCACGCGTGGGCTCGTGGAGGAAAAACGACGAGGGACTGGCACATTTACGCTTATTGGGAACACATTTTGGAGCGGAAGACAGCGACTCCTGAAGGTTGTCCTTTCACTTGCCCCTATTACAAGGGGGAACTTCCCAAGTATTCGGTTGACATGTGCCCGAATACTTTGGACTATGTTAACAGGGCACTTTTCGTTAGCATCAATCAGTGGTGGAGCGAAGATGATTGCCTTAATGTGGCTAAGGCTTTAAACAAGGTTTTCAGTGTCTACTGTTAAGGAGGCTTTGTGTATGACTGTTTTTGTCCCTGCTTACGATGTTGAGGCGCCCAAGTGTTTGCCAGCCTGCCAGAAAATAGTTGAGGTTCACAGGCGGTTCGATGTTCCCGCCACTTTTTTTGTTGTGGGTAAAATGCTTGAGGCAAGCCCAAGCGAGTATAGGGATCTTCTTTCGAATTCAGCCTTCGAGGTTGCTTCACATACGTATTCGCATAAAATGCTTAGAGACCACCCGATTTGTGGCCCTGCTGCTTCAGCCGAGCAAATAAGTATCGAAATTTTTAGGGGCAAAGCCTTGGTTGAGAACGTCTTTAACCGTTCATGTCTAGGTTTGAGGCCTGGATGCGGGTTCGTGGAGGGTCTAAAGGGCGCTCCGGAGCTACTTAGGCTTGTTTCTGAAGCTGGGTACCGTTACGTAAGCAGCGTGCTTTGGGGTCCTGACTTTTCGATGCCTGCTCCTCTTAATCAGCCTTTCACGTATAGTAGCGAAGGCTACCCTGATTTGTGGGAGCTTCCAGGTCACGGTTGGCACGAAAACGTGCTTAAGGGTTCTGGCGCAAAAGCTAGGCGTATTCTGCTTTTTCCTCCAATTTTTCCGGAGATGGTTCCTTATTCGTTTGTTAAGACGCCTTTAGAGGAGTTTAGGTTTAATAATAAGCCGATGATTGACCGTGCGATTTCTGAACGTGCGGTGTATGTGAGTTTGGTTTGGCACCCTTGGAGCTTGAACGCTTTTGATCCTGAGATGAAGATGCTTGAGATGACTTTTAGGTACTTGAAAAAGCTTGGTGTGCAGTCAACATCGTTTTCTGGGCTACTTTCGCTCCTTTAAAATGATGGCAGTTCGTAATTTTTCACGGGTTATCTCTGTGTTTTCAAAAAATTAATATTCTCTAAGGCACATACGGGTTCCATTTAGCAACAATTTGGTTGAACTTAATTTGGATAGTGGCGGTTGACTTTGGGTTTGAATGTTATATTAACAAAGATGAGCCCTGTTGAAAAAGAGGTTTTCGAGGTTTGGAAGGAGGTCTATCCCGGTGCTGCCTACAATTATGGCCTAGACGATTATGCTGGCAAGATTCTCGTTCTGTCAAAAGAGAACTTGACACGTCTTAAGAAGAAAATTAAGGGTCTGATGGAAAAGACGACGAATAAGGAGCATTTGAAGTTTCTTAATTCCTGCCTCGTTGATTTGGATTTTGTTGAGCCTTACATGCCGCCTTCAGCTGCGACCGGCGCTTTCTTCTATCATCTCGTTAAAGAGGGAGTAAACGTTGAGCACATGAAGTCTTTAGCCAAGTTAACGTGCGAGTCTCTGAGTGAAGCTTGCGGCAGGTTGTCTAAGAAGAAGTGGCCTGTTGAGGTGCGAATTCTTACTAGGCAGAAAACAAACGGGTTGATCGGTATCGTAGATGTCATCAAAGGCGACACATGTGACTCTTCTCTTAAGCAGGCTCTTGACTTGGTGGCTGCGGCAGCCGCCGAGTATGCGGAAACTTTTCCAGTTGATGGCGTTAAAGAAGGAGACTTCACTGAGGTTTTTCCGATTCTAAGGAAGCAGGGCGGCGATGTGGGCCACAGGAGGATTTATCCGAGGATTCTTAGGGACCAGTACGATTATCCTGAAACTCCAGACGAGGTTGAGGAGAAGGCTCTCAAGTGGCTGGAGGCTTGGATGCCGAGGCTTATTGAGACCACTGCGAGGCTTGCTGAGAAGTACGGGGTTGCTGCGGATGTTCAGAAGGTTGAGGAGGAAATGGCTAGGAGGCGCAGTGTTCCGAAGGCTCAGCTGTTGGACTTTGTTAAGAACTTGAGGTCTGTGGCGCAGAAGGTTTTTGACAAGCACGTTGTTAGGATTACGCCGAAGTATGTTACTAGGGTTATTGAGACTCCGTCTTACCTTGTTAACTTTATTCCTTCTGGAGCTGCGTCGGCTCTTAACATGGCGACTGATGAGCCCTTTAACTTGTTTTTTGTTACGACGGATGAGAAACGTTCGCCTGCAACTAGTGTTCCTGACCTTATGCAGCTGGTTCTTCACGAGGAGTATGGGCACTGTGTGAACTTTTCGAATTCGGCCACAGCGTTTGGAGCTGAGCCTTCGCCCTTGAGCATCTTGGACACTATGCTTTCTCTTCCGATTTCTGACGGCATAGCGTTTTACAGGGAACTTGAGTTTGTGAACTTGCTTAAGGAGCTGGTGAAGCGCAAAGACTTGGACTCTGACGAAGAGAGGTTGCTTGTGATTCTCCGCGGAGACGGTGACGATGAGATGATGGTTCTTGAGAACGAGTTTGTTATGCTTACGTGGCGGGTGATGAGGTTCCTCCGAGCAATCTTCGATGTTCGGGTTAACATGGGAAAACAAACAATACATGAGTTCCTAGAGTGGGCAAGCAGGGAAACGGGGCTAAGCCTAAAGAAGATTTATGACCAGACTTTCCTGTTCTTGGCAACCGTTGGCTATGCACCGTGCTATTCCATGGCAGGCGAAGCATTAAGGGAAATTCAGGAGCTTGCGGTGAAAAACGGGAAAGCAGCTGTAGACTTTAACACCTACGCTTCGTCGCTTGGCTTTCCAGGCAGAACCATATTCGAAGAGAAATTACGCAAGTACGCGACCTCAAAATAAAATTTTGGTTATTGTCTAAATTGGTTTAAACTTGCGAGTGTTGTGCGCTCGAGGGGGAGGGGGTATATATACCTATATAAAGGGATGGACAGGTTTCTTGGCTATTTGCGTATGTATTGGTCGTAGGCGGTATCAAACGAGAATAGGGAGACATTAATTGTGAAGGTGAAGCAAAGGTTTCAGTGTGTCAATTGTTGCAACAAGCATCAGGGCGAAAAACAAAGCCTTTTAGCAAAAAGAAACCTAAAACAGAACCCGTTAAGCAACCTGCAAAAACCATAGGGGGAGGTAGTTATAACGAAATTTAAGTCACTATCTAGTAGAGGTACGCCTAGAACTTGAGGTGTATGTTGGTATCGATTATATGGAATGATTTGTTTAGGTGGCTAAGGTAAAATCAGGAAAATCGACGCCGGTATCTCAACGTGTGTTCTTTTCTGAGCCCATGTGTCCTTTGTTATGATAACTCCTTTGCGGGACTTCCCACCCTTCTCAAAATTGATGATGCCAAAAACGTCTCGCTTCTCTGCACCTTTGGCTGATATTTTAGTTCGATAGGCAAGAAATCATCTCCCAACTTTGCTACAAAATCTACTTCTCTTTTTTTGCCGCTCTCCCAATAAAACAATCTTGTTGCATAGTCAAATTGGGCGCTTGGTTCCATATTGAACAAAAGCCTGCTCAAGTGGTTACAAACAATGGACTCTATCAATTTACTCTTCTCTTCAGCGTCTCTCAAAAACTCCAACGCTTCGCTGAAGGGCTGCTTACCACCGAGAGCCCACCCTCTCAAAGAATGGAAAATAAACGGGTCGCTGAACTCATAGAAGCCGGATTTGACTATGTATGCGAAATCGACAGCGCCAAGCTTTTCAGGAAAAGAAAGTAGGAGGTGCGGTTGTTTTATGCCAAGTATGGTGCGGCTGCCGGGATTTGAACCCGGGTCACCAGCGTGGCAGGCTGACGTCCTAGACCAAACTAGACTACAGCCGCGTGGTTGTGTGTTGTATTGTATTTTGTGTGTTGTCTTAAAATCTTTTTGTGCGCCTTTGGCTTTGTTTTCGCCTTTACCTATGTGGTTGAGGCTTGGTTCCATTTCAACATTAGTCCGTGCTTTTTGATGTACCGCAGCTCTAGCAACGTTAATGGCCCAAGCGCCACTGTGAAGAGAAGCCAAAGCAGATTGTAGTGGGTGACCTCCCAAGCTCCAAGAAGAGGCAGGTTCAAAGTTGCGTATTCAGTCAGGAACCACGCTGACATCTCTGCCTCGTAGAAGGGTAACAGGTACGTTATCCGCCTGTGGGTTGGGAGGTCAAGTAGAAAATGCGTTAGGACGCCAAGCACGACTGAGTAAGATGTCACAACAAGCCATCGTGCAGTAAGTTTCTTTCTTTTTTGAAGGTACCACTCGTCCACGCCGAAGTAGGCTAGGCACCGAGAAACTAAGCCTAAACGGTTGCCGCCTGCAAGGTACGCTGCCACGGGAAACACAACCCTGTCAAGAAGGATAACAAAGACGAGAGACAAAGGAACCAGGTAGACAAGTTCGCCTAAAGAGTGAAAAGTGCGGCTTGGCAACTCCGCGATGAAGGGAGAAAGAAACCACTGAAGGTCAGGAACAAAGGAACCCACACAGAGCCCTGTGCCGTCGAACTTTTCAGGCCACTTCACCTTGAACGGAAGCACAATAGCCTGGTGGGACAAAATCGCTGAAGGCAACGTTAAAGGCTCCTAAACTGTTCGCTTTTACCTTGCCATCTACACGGAACCAAGTAATAAATTATTGCGTGAATAGGCACGCACTATATTCAAAAATAGGAAAAATGCGGAAAACATCAACAAAAATCGTTGCGGCAATAATCTGGTGTTGCAATAGGGTTTTTCAGCTAATAGAAGAAAGGAAAGAAATGTAACAACAAATTGTGGGATTCTGGGCAGTTCCAACATTATAGCTGCTGCTTTATATATCGAATTTGTTTCTCCATGCTTTCCATGTTTTTCTTTACTGCCTCGAATAGGCCCATAGCGGTTTCTTTTAAAGAAGTTCTCTGCGACACTGTTAAACTGTTCATTTTCGTGGCCCTATCAACGGTTTCAATCCAATCTTTAGGCACGCCGCCAATCCCTGAGAAAGCTCCAGAAATTCCTCCTGACACAGCGCATAAACAGTCCGTGTCCCGACCGAAGTTCGCTGCCCCTACGAGGCTTTTCATAAGGTCGCCTTTCGTGACGTAAAAGATAGCAAACCCCTTAGTTACAATCTCATAGGACATGCTGATATCCCAAATCCAAGGGTAGTTTCCAAATGGTTTTACTTCAGCCTTATAATGTTCATAGAAAGCTGGACGCATATTTAAAACGTCCTTAGATTTCTTGGCGATCTCGATGCCTCCCAAAATCTCTGTTCTAACAACTTCGGCAACGTTTGCAACAGCAACTTCTACCACAGAGTCAACAGTCGCATCTGGCTTCATAGCTTCAGCTACGCCTGCTGTAACGGCGGCTGCCCAGTCCAGACCATATCCGTTCAATGGCTGATAGATTCTTCCAACATCAAATGCGTCAATGGCTGCCTGATGTGGATTGCACGCGTTGATTATTCCTATTGGATAGCAGCTACGAGCAAAGCTAACTATTCCAGGCCAGTTACTGTATCTACCTACATCAGCCGGCGGAATGCCGGTCTTCACAAGCTCATATAGAATCTTGTCTGCCCAAAGCATCAAGGGCCCGAAGCTCTCAGGTCTAATGTGTTTTAACCAAGCCTTCGCTAGGTCATCTACGGTTATGCGGCCGCCCTTATCAATTATTGCGCTGCACATCAGACGTATTCTTTCAACGCCGTCCTCCGTTGCGCCAAGTGGCAAACCGTGGCGTGGCAACAACTTGTCTACGTATCCAATTTCCTTTTGAACTCGCTCAACGCTCCATCCCTCAACTGGAGCCCCAAACGCAGATCCAACTTCTGCGCCAGCTATACAGCCATATATTTTATCAAACAAACTTGCCCGAACCAAAGATTCATACCTCGTTTCCATATCTTAGAAAATTATTGTCTATATAGTATTATCACAATAAATAAAGTCAAAAGAATGTTGAAAACAAAAAGGTTCTATTAACAGTTCGTAGCGTCTCGCGCTGTGACTTGTACCTAGTCTATCGTAACCGTTTCGTAAAATCCCCTTTTTTGATTAAGCAAACGGTAACCTCTTTACAGATGAGGAAAAAATCAGTATTGCCAAACACCAGAAACCATGTAGGTTAGAAGGCGAATGAAGCAAAAGAACAATGGAAAAGACTATAAATGAAGATTCCAGTTACATCACTAGAAACGTGACTGCAATTATGGTGAAACAATGATTGAGTTACCAGAAGCCACAGTTTTAGCCAAGCAGATAAACGAGACAGTTGCTGGCAAGGTAATCAAAAAAGTGATTGCTGCCCAATCCCCGCATAAATTCGCTTGGTATTATGGTGATCCGCAAAAATATAATGCCTTGCTGGTGGGAAAGGCTATCAGCACTGCTGTAAGCTGTGGCGGATACGTTGAAATAAAGGTGGACGACTGCTTCATGCTTTTCGGAGACGGAGCAACTATGCGGTATTACGAAAAAGGCGACAAATTACCTATGAAACATCAATTGTGGATCGAATTTGAAGATGACTCGTCCCTGGTAAGCACAATTCACATGTACGGCGGTCTGTGGGCGTTTCCGGAAAATAGTTTCGACAACAAATATTACAAGATGGCGAAAGAAAAACCCTCACCCCTGACTGCGGCATTTGATAAAGCCTATTATGACTCTCTGTTTAGCGAAAATAGTGGTAAACTTTCATTAAAAGCCTTTTTGGCAACTGAACAGCGCATCCCTGGATTAGGAAACGGCATCTTACAGGATATTCTTTTTAACGCTAAGATGCATCCGAAGAGAAAGGTAAACACGCTTTCTAAAAAAGACATGGAAGAACTGTTTGATTCAATAAAGTTAACCCTGACAAAAATGGTCGCCTGTGGAGGGCGAGACACAGAAACAGACCTGTACGGCAGACAAGGTGGCTATAGGACGATACTTAGCAGGAACACCGTAGACAATCCGTGCCCAGTCTGCGGAGCAATCATTAAGAAAGAAGCGTATCTAGGCGGCAGCATCTATTACTGCCCTAAATGCCAGAGAATAAAAAAATAAAAAGCCCTTTTTTGCGCAACAAAAACACAAAACAGGACGCGAAACTGGAAAACTTAGATTTCGTTTCTTCACAGCAAAAACTAGGTTTTGTGAGCACGGAGCTTCTTCATCGCTGTTTGAATAGGCGGCCACTGGTCAAGTTGATCCAGCTTAACAGCGCCCCACGTCGTACACAAGTGACCGAGCATGCGTTCAGTCTTGTATTGCTGAGAGGCGTCTATCAACGCCTCGGTTGCTTCAACTTCCTTCCATCCGCTGGGCCAAACTCGGAATCCCTTTTCCAAGAATAACGGTATCGAAGGATAACAGTCACGAAGTGTGTAATGCCAGTCGCATATCACTATGTCCTTCGGGATCATGTTGATCGCCGTGTGAGTCTGGTTTTCCGCAGCCTCCCACTTACCATAGCCAGTGGAAGCACTGTCGAGTAAACGGTCTCCCCACATGAGCATCTCAACCCCACGCTCGCGGCATAAATGCGAGTGGTAGTCGTTTACCGCTTTAGCGAAGAGTTTACCTGGATCGTGACCTTTGCAGCGGGGACAGTGCTCGGAACCGATGAGAAACACCTCGTCCATGCCCACGTGTAGCGCGTCAGCCTCGAATACATCTATCAATTCGTCGAAGAGCTCGAAAACGATCGGGTTCACGTCAGGATGTTGAGGACACCAGCTCCTGCAATATATGCCCTCGTTACCTGGGAACTGGCCAGGCGTCTCGTCGAACTGAGGGTATCGAACTAAGAGCGGAAAAGTTGTTATTGACCATGACTGGTGGCCTAAGCACTGAAACTGCGGAATTGGGCGGATACCGTTTGCGCGGCACGTTTCCGCTAAGGTGCGTGCGCAGTCCCGAGTTATAGGTTTGGGGCCTCTTAGTTCTGGGTGCGATGCATAGGCGTAGTTGTAATCCACCTCTATGACAAGGACGTTTACGCCGATTTTAGCTAGCTTTGGGACCTCTTGGATAAGGGTGTTGGCCTCCTCGTCGTTATTGACCAACACGTGAATTCCAAGCCATTGCCCCTTATATTTAGGTGAAACACGCCTTTGGAGATGAGCCTTTGTCATACAAGCCCCTTCAATGACACTTGTTATCTGACATTTTGACTTATAAATCATTAAGTGAATTTCGAAGTATTCTTTGGTCCTTTTCACTTTTCGCTATATGTGCGATTTCGACGAAAAAATACTTTTCAAAAAATAAACTGCCGCAGAAATATCGTGGTGCCGCGGGGGTGATTTGAACACTCGACAACCCGGTTTCTAACCTTTGCTCTTTGTTTGGGCTTCAGCTTCACCCTTCGCCGTGTCTTGGCGGATAGTCGGGTGCTCTCCCAAACTGAGCTACCGCGGCTTGCATAAAAATGAATATTGTCATCGTTATTTAAGATTTTAGATTTTCAGCATTCTGCGTCGCCTATGCGTCGGTGGCGATTGGGTTTCTTAGCTTTCCAATTTTTTCAATTTCAACTTCTACGACGTCGCCTGGCTGAAGGAACCTGGGCTTCGGCTTCATGAAGGCTGCTACTCCTGCGGGTGTTCCTGTGGCTATGAGGTCACAGGGTTCAAGGGTCATGACCTTGCTTAGGTGGTGGACAATTTCGTAGACGTTGAAAAGCATGTGTTTCGTCGAAGAGTTTTGCCGTGTTTCCCCGTTTACTGTGGTCCACATGCGAAGGGTGTTTGGGTCACCTATCTGGGCGGCTGTCACAATGCAGGGTCCAAACGGCGCAAACGTGTCGAAGCTTTTCCCCCTTGTCCACTGCCCATCCTTGAACTGTATGTCCCTTGCTGAAATGTCGTTGAAAACCGTGTACCCGAAGATGTGCTCCTTTGCCTTTGAGACTGGAATGTTCTTTCCCGCTTTACCGACGACTGCGCCTAACTCAACCTCGTAATCCAGCCTCTCGACAAATCTGGGCTTTTTCACAGGCTCGTTTGGACCAACAATGGCTGTTCTTGGCTTCATGAAAATTATGGGTTCATCTGGAAGGCTGGCTCCTGCCTCCTCAGCGTGGTCCCTATAGTTGAGCCCCAAACAAATGATTTTTGGAGGAGAAGCCACAGGTGCCTTCAACACAATTTGGCTTGGGTCTAAAACAAAGCATCGCCCATGCGGAGCGTTGTTCAGTATTTCTACTAGAAGGTTTTCAGCTTCGTCACCGAGAGAAATTAGTGCATCAATGTTTTTAGGAACCTTTTTTCCAAGGGTTTTTCCAAGCTTCGGAACGTCGACGATCCTGTTGTCTTCTCGTACGACGCCGTAGGATTCTCCTCCATGAACCGTGTAACGAGCAACCTTCAATCCCGTTCGCCTCACGAAACTTAGGAGATATGCAAATATAAATCCTCCAGATAATCATACCACGAATGTTTAGCGGCGACGGCTTTAGGCCTTTTAGAACGGTGTTGGTGAAGTTTTAAGCATGGAAATTGTTGATAAGGCTCAGGCAATGCTTGAAAAGTATCCCTTGTGCGACAACTGTTTAGGTAGACAGTTCGCTTTCCTAGGCTACGGCGTCGACAACGCGGAACGTGGAAAGACGCTGAAAACGTTGCTGGCTATGAAAGGCCACCAAATGGCTATTCAGAAAAGCAAGGAAGGTGTTTCTCTTCTCAAGGTTCTAGCTGAAAACGGCTCTTTCCCGATGGCTGTGGAAATCCTAAAAAAACTTAGGCGGAGACCGAGAAAGGGTAAGAAGTGTTTTCTGTGCGAAGGCTGCTTCGAATCTTTGCCTGTTTATGTCGCAAAGGCGTCTGAGAAGCTGCGGGAATACGAGTTCGAAACGTTTCTGGTCGGCGTCAAGGCGCCACACGAAGTGGAAGAAAAAGAAGACGAATTCAAAGCCAAGTTTGAGGCTCAACATGGCGAAAACTTCAGGAACGAGCTAAGCCGAGTTTTTGGAAAAATGCTTCAGGACAAAACTGGAAAGACTGTTGACTATATTAATCCGCACGTGGTCGTTTTGATAAATCCTTTCGCAGGTGACATCCAGCTTCAGGTAAACCCGCTTTTCATCATGGGGAGATACGTGAAGATTGTTCGCGGAATCCCTCAGTCAAAGTGGTTCTGCCAAAAATGCAGTGGAAAGGGATGCGGCGAATGCGGTTACACTGGAAGGCTTCATCCAGAATCTGTTGAGGAGCTCATCGCAGGGCCCACCATAGAATTGACGCTTGGAGAGGCCTTCTCGTTTCACGGAGCTGGACGAGAGGACGCTGACGCACGTATGCTTGGAAAAGGCAGACCGTTCATAGTGCAAGTTAAGCGGCCTCGTAAACGGTGGATAAACCTCGATATGCTCAGTCGAGAAATCAACAGGCGGGCAGGGGGAAAAATCAAGGTTTCAGGCCTGAAGATTGTTGGTAAAGAGATGATTAGAGCCTTGAAGCGGATGGAGACGTCTCAGAAGACCTATAGGGTTTTGGTGCGTTTCGACAGGGAGGTCTCAGAAGGCGAGATTGAGAATCTTCAACGTTCATTGATGGGAGTTAAGGTTTTTCAGCAAACTCCGTTACGTGTGCTTCGTCGAAGGGCTGATAAGACTCGAGAAAAACACATATATGAGACTGTTGTTAAGAGAATCTCTCCGAACAGCGTCGAAATGAAGATTCGATGCCAAGGAGGCCTTTACGTCAAGGAGCTGGTTACTGGAGACGGGGGACGAACGGAGCCGAATGTGTCGAAAATTGTCGGCGCGAAGGCTGAACCTGTTGAACTTGACGTGTTAGGCGTCTCAGTTAAAGGTGGATGAACGTATATGCCGAAGTCGCAGGGATATAAGAAAAAAACTCGTAAGCTGCTTAGCAAGAAGCCTAGAGAGCATGGTAAGATCGGATTAAGTAAGATTCTTCAAAAGTACGAGCCAGGTGACAAGGTAGTCATCAGCATTGACTCAAGTGTCCACAAGGGCATGCCTCATCGAAGGTACCAAGGCAGAGTCGGCGTTATAAAGTCTAAAAGGGGAAGGGCTTACGTTGTTGACGTGACATTGGAAGACGCTGTTAAGGAAATTATTGTTCGACCTGAGCATCTGAAAATGTTTAATGAGGAAAAATGAATGTCCAGTAAAAGAGTGGTTAAAAGGCAGTCAGTTACGATTCCTCAAGTTAAGGCGATTCTTGAATCTTTAGGAGAGGAGAACCTTGACCAGTTTCAACGTAGGTCTTTGGATTATGCTTCAAAGTTTTCTAAAATTGACGCAGCCTCAGCTGAGAAACTGTTCGTTGAGTTAAAGGAAACTGGTTTAATTGATGAAGACGAGGCAGTTCAGATCATTAATTGCATGCCTAAAACTGTGGATGAACTGCGGGTTTTTCTAGCTGGCGGACGGAAAATTGTTGAAACATCTAAGCTTGAGACGATTTTAAGCCTATTAGACAAGTACAGGAAAAAGGAACAAGTCTAAAGGGTGAAGAAAAAGGTTATTAGCCCTTTAAACGTATTTTTATGGTTGCTTAGTGAGGTCTAGGTATGGGCGTAGAACGTTTTTTCAATGTTGCTATATCGTCATCGTCTGCTGAAGAACGTCTAGTTACTGTTTATTCTGTTTTCTTAATTCAGCCTAAAAGGTTTGAAGCCACATAATATGCCTTAGACCTTGTTTCCTGTAATAGTTCTGTTCAAAATGACTAAAAAATGAAAAGGGGAAAGGCGAGAGTTGACGGAGGAAAAGGAGATTCGGCAGCTGTACGAGGAAAATGCGTACATTCTTGACTATTTGCCGTTCGGCAAGCCTGGAACTAAGGGGAAGTTTCGGGCTGGAGCAGTGGTCCAAATGATTGGAACCAGCTATTTCACTTTGCTTGAGGCAAACGTTAGGTCTGGGGTTGTGCTTAAGCCTTTGGACAAGGTTTACGTGGGCAAGGAGTCCCGCCGCGAAATAACGTATATTCTTGGCCGAGTTGGGTACGACGAGTTAACAGCGAACGCTAGGATGGAGCTTGAGCCAGCTATTGAAAGGATCGTTTTGGAACGGGAAAAATGGTTTGTGAACTTCTTTAACACTTCTCAGCCGATTACGCCTCGGATGCACGCTTTGGAACTTATTCCTGGAATTGGGAAAAAGTACATGTGGGACATTCTGAACGCGAGAGAGAGGAAGCCTTTTGAAAGCTTCGAGGACCTGCAGAAGCGGATTAACGTTCCCAGCCCTTCTAAGCTTATCGTTAAAAGGGTCATAGAGGAGCTTTCAACCGACATCAAGTACAGGTTGTTCACCCGAACATCTTAGGTCTAAGCCTTACTGTTAAGCCCATCTTGTGACACACAATTATCGACTATGTTTAAGAAGACCAAGTCTTTTTAGCTGTTGATAAACCATGAGTCTAAGAGAAGAGGCCAAGAGAAACCTACGGAGTTACGGGATTGTTCCGAAGAAACGTTTAGGCCAAAGTTTTCTCGTGGACAGAGAGTCGCTGCTGAAGATCGTTGGCTGCGCCTCTTTAAGCCAAGAAGACGTGGTTCTGGAAATTGGAGCTGGGCTTGGCTTTCTCACAGAGTATCTTGCTGAAAGAGCTGGCAAGGTCATCGCCGTCGAGGTTGACCCGAGGTTGACGCAGATTTTGAGAGATAAGCTAAGATGCTTTGCGAATGTGAGTCTAGTTGAAGGAGACATCTTGAAAACTGATGTTCGAGGTTTCAATAAAGTTGTTTCCACGCCTCCTTACTCTATTTCGTCGCCTCTGCTTTTTTGGCTTCTCGACAAAGGTTCCGAGCTCTCAGTCCTCGCGTTTCAAGAAGAGTTCGCCCAACGAGTAGCCGCGCCTGTTGGGTCAAAAGACTACGGAAGGCTGACGGTTGCCGTGTATTGCCGCGCTGAGGCTGAACTTTTAAGCCTCATACCTAAAGAGTGCTTTTGGCCTGTGCCTGAGGTGGATTCGAGAATTGTCCGTTTAAAGTCTAAGAGGCCTCCTTTCAAGGTTGACGACCAAAAATTTTTTGATGAGCTCGTTAAGGCGGTTTTTTCGCAGAAAAATAGGAAGATGAGGAACGCCTTGCCGCCGCTTTTCAGTAGGCTTGGAATTCCAAAAAACGAGGCCATTGTAATGGCGAATGCTTTACCTTTTCCTGATAGAAGACCGAGGGAGTTATCTCCTGAAGAAATTGGTTTGTTGGCGAACGAGGCTTTGAAGATGTTAAGACAAAGGCAGAGGCAAAGACGTAAGGGTTAAAGGTGACTCGTTATTCTCTGTTCCAAGATTTTTCTCGCCATTCCTCCGACTATTCTGTCTACGAGGTCTCCGTTTTTGAAAACCAGCATAGTGGGTATGCTCATTATTTGGTATTTCGTGGGAACCTCGTTGTTTTCGTCCACGTTCAGTTTGCCGAAAACTATTCTTCCCGCATAGTCTTTAGCTAGACCCTCAATTATGGGCGCTATCATGCGGCATGGCGCACACCACGGTGCCCAACAGTCCACAACAACCAAACCCGTTTGGCTTATGAACCCCGCGAAAGTCTGGTCAGTTACCTCAACAACAGCCACTGCAGAGGCATCTTGTTCCTGCTGTTTCATACGCAGCAGTTCTTCGAACTTTCTCCGTTTCAGCTCCTCAAGTTCCTTATCTTCACCCATGAACCAACCCTTCTTCCAACGTTAGGTTAAAATGCAAAGACATCTACTTTAAACCTTTTGATATCCCGCCACTTGTTTCTACTGCTTTCGAAGATAAGACAACACGAACCCTTTCTCATAAGGTTTATATGTTGTTGTTTTCCATATTGTGCAATCCGCATTCGCTGATTTCGAGGACCCTTTTATGGCGCAGAAGTTCAGAATTTTGAGAAAGGATGTTTTGGCGCCTGGAATCAAGCGTGTAGTGGTTTCGGCGCCCCTCATCGCGAGAAAGGCTCAGGCTGGACAGTTCGTGATTCTCAGGATAGACGAACGCGGCGAAAGGTTTCCGCTTACGCTTGTAGACTGGAACCCTGAGGAAGGTTGCATCGTCCTCATTTTTCAGGAGGTCGGAGCCTCAACTCAGAAGCTTGGAAGATTAGAAGCTGGCGACTGCGTCGAAGACATTGTTGGGCCTCTTGGCAACCCAACTGAGGTTGAAAATTACGGCGAGGTGGCAGTCGTAGGTGGCGGCGTCGGAACTGCGTTGATTTACCCGTGGGTTCGCGTGTTGAAGGCAGCTGGGAACCGGGTGGTTACGATTCTCGGAGCCCGAAACGCCAGTCTGCTGCTTTTGGAAGACGAGCTGCGAAGCGTAAGCGACGAGCTACACATCTCAACCGACGACGGGTCAAAGGGGTTTAAAGGCTTCACCGCCGACGTTTTGAAAGGGCTGCTGGAAAAGGGCAGAAAATTCGACCTAGTGATGGCCGCAGGTCCAGTGCCCATGATGCGTGCAGTAGCTGAGGTAACCCACCCGTACAATATTAAGACTGTTGTCAGCCTGAACCCGATCATGGTTGACGGAACAGGAATGTGTGGAGGATGCCGAGTTACGGTTGGCGGAGAAACCAAGTTCGCATGTGTGGACGGACCTGAATTTGACGCACACCAAGTAGACTTCAGAGAACTCTCAAACAGACTGAGAACATACATAGAAGAAGAAACCAAAGCTGCAATGACATAAAAAAATAAATTCACAATTTCACAGTGAATCCACAGAGCCTATATAATGAAAACAGTTTCATACTGCACGGAGCTAAGAAGAACTTGCAGAGACCCAGTACAATGCTCCTCTAAATGTCTTTTTTCATCTTATTTCGAAAACAAGGTTCTGTAGGCTTCTTTAAGGGCGTAGTACGCTGGTTTAGGCTTACCTTGAACATCGAGAAGGCCCCACCCACATTCAGAAGGACACTCAGGCTGACCGCACTGCCAACACGTTGAAGGGTCACGCCAACGGAAAAAGAAGTTGCCTGCAAGGTAAGGAATCTCCGCGAAAAGCTCCATAGCAGCCTTCACAAACTCCGCCTGTTCAGCCTCTGAATGTTCCTTTTTCCAAACGTTGTACCAAGCCTTCTCGTAACAGTTCCAGCTGTTCCAGCCTTCAGGCGGAGGACCCTTAGGCCTTTCTTTCACCCGCCCAATGGAGGAGTAGCCCCACTCATGAATGATGACAGGCACCTTCGTGATTCTGTGAATCTCCTCTAAAACAGGAAGCCACCTTTCAGGACCACCAGGAGCCCACGAACCGAAATACCCGTCAATCCCAGCATAATCAAACACGCTCTTGCCCTCAGCATACAAGGTTCTGAAAAGCCACCTGCCATCCGCGCCTAAACCTGCTGGGTTAATGCTGGTCTCAGCCTCAGGGTTACCCTCTTTGACGCCTATGCTGCCCATATTTAAGAACCGTGCAGCCTGCTCAACAGTCATGGAACCTCGGAAGATACGTATGTCCATCTCGTTCGAAATCTGCCACAACCCTATAAGCCCAGCTGTTCGCCTGCCAATCTCCCTGCATCCTTCGCGGTAAGCCTCATAGAAACTGTCCATGTCAAAGGTTCCCGCCCAAACAGGCAGATCAGCATGCCAAACAGATTTGCTTAGCTCCTTGCTGAAACGGAAAGACCCAGCAAGCGGTGTTACGCCCATAACTTTGAACCCGTTTTTAACTAAGATCCTAACGTGCTCCACCCTTTCGAGAAAACGTTGACTTAACTCGCCGTGAAGCTTGTCCCTAAATGGGTATGGGAAGCCAACCCTAATCCACTCGATTCCCGCCTGCTTCATTAGGGAAAAATCAGCCTCAGAATAGATGTAGGCGCAAATCCCCCTCATGTGACCGTCAAGGTTCATGCCACATCAAAATAGACATCGACCTTAGCACATAAAAGCCTATGGTAAAATCCAAAACCACCCGTAACCTTCAGCGAAACCAAACGCAAAGAACCGATTAATTAAATACAATAAACAAATAATAAAATGGTGAAACACGAAATGAACCCTCGTGAAAGAGTGAAACTGGCGTTAAGCCACCGTGAAGCGGACCGAATTCCAATCCACGACAGCCCTTGGGCAGCCACAGTTGACAGGTGGAGAAACGAGGGACTGCCCTCTGGAATGTCGGCAGCAGACTACTTCCACTACGAACTTGCAGGCTTCGGACCGGACACTTCACCCATGTTTCCAGTTGAGGTTCTCCAAGAAGACAACGAGTACATTGTGGAAAGAAACAGTTACGGCGGAATCCGAAAAAACCACAGAGACTACTCAACCACACCCATGATAATAGATTACCCATGCAAAAATAGGGAAGACTGGGAAAAAATCAAACCGACACTTGAACCAAGCGACTACAGAGTAGACTGGGTCACAAGCCTACAGAACTTCCACCGGGAACACAGCCGCGGACTCTTCATCACCTACAACGTAGCCGTCGGATACGACAAAATCCAAAACTATGTCGCATCACCACGACTGCTAAGAGCGGTCATCCAAGAACCCGAATGGGTCAAAGACATGTACTGGACCGACGCCAAACTTGCCATAAACATGTGCGACCGCATGATGAAGGCAGGATTTAAGTTCGACGGCGCCTTCATGTACTGCGACCTAGGCTATAGAGGTGGACTGTTCTTTTCGCCGAAACACTACGAAGACCAGCTGCACCCCGTGTTTAAGGAACTTTGCCGATACTTCCACAGACACGGCATGCCCGTTATCCTCCATTGTTGTGGTAATGTTAAGGACTTGATTCCATATTTCATTGAGGAAGGAATCGATTGCCTCCAGCCTCTTGAGGTTAAATCAGGCATGGATCTCATCGAGCTTAAAGGAAAATACGGAGACAAAATCGCGTTCATGGGCGGAATCGACGTGAGGCTTATGTCACTAGACGCCCCGAAACCCATAGAAAAAGAAATCAAAACAAAAATCGCAGTTGCAAAAGAAGGAGGAGGCTACATATACCATTCTGACCACTCGGTGCCTAAAGATGTCAGCTTCGAACAATACAAAAGAGTAATCGCCCTTGTTCACAAATACGGGATATACAAAGCCTAGAGATGAACTCTTTCCTAGGAAAACGTAATATACTATCTTCAAGCATATTTTCCGAAAAAAGGAGATCCTTGAATGGTTAAGATCACATATCTCGGAGCGGGAAGCGCATTTGCCCCAGTCTTGAGCAAGGATATATTCCAAATTCCAGGGCTCGAAAAAGGCGAACTTTGCCTCGTAGACATAGACCCAGAAAGGCTGGATCTTTCTCAAAGAGCGACAAAGATAGTTAACGAAAAACTGAAGACAAAATGGAATATCACAGCCTCAACCGACCGAGAAGAAGTCATGAGCGACTCCGACTTTATCATAAACACAATCGAGGTCAGCGGGGTACAAACAGTAAAATACGACTACGAAATCCCGCTGAAGTACGGGGTAGACCAATGCATCGGCGACACCGTGGGACCAGGCGGAATAATGAAGGCCCTAAGAACCATCCCGCCGTGGCTTGAAATCCTCAAAGACGCCGAAAGGCTCTGCCCAAAAGCCTACGTGCTGAACTACACGAACCCGATGTCCATGATGATGCTCGCGACCTTCCGCGCCTCAAAGATGAAGGCCGTAGGGCTATGCCACTCGGTGCAGGGAACGTCCATGACCCTTGCGAGGTATCTGGAAATTCCGTACGAAGAACTCGAATGGAAATGCGCTGGAATAAATCACATGGCATGGTTCACGGAACTGGTTCACAAAGGCAGGGACATGTACCCAGTTCTTAAGAAGAAGGCGAAAGAGAACAAGGCGCTGTACGAAAGGGACCCTGTAAAGTTTGAGCTGCTGTTTCATCTCGGCTACTTTGTGACTGAGTCAAGTGGCCACATGTCGGAATACGTGCCCTACTTCCGCAAAAGATCTGAACTCATCGACAAATACTGCAGAGAAGGTTACCTAGGAGGCAGAGGATTCTACGCGAAGAACTGGCCGAAATGGAGACAAGACCTAGACGAAAAACGCAAAAGGATACTTGCAGGGCAAGAAGAACCCGACCTGAGCAGAAGCGTGGAGTACGCGGCTGAAATCATAGAAGGCATCGTTTTCAACAGGCTGAAAGTCATATACGGCAACGTGCCCAACACGGGACTTATCACAAATCTTCCGCAGAACGAGGTCGTAGAAGTCGCTTGTTTAATCGACCGAAACGGCATCCGCCCAACGTACTTCGGCGAGCTTCCACCGCAAGTAGCTGCGCTCTGCAGGTCGAACATGGCAGTGTATGACATGACTGTAAGAGCCATCATGAACAACAGTTACGAAATGGCGGAACAAGCGCTTATGCTTGACCCATTGACAGCGGCAGTGTGCTCGCTTGAAGAAATTAGAGACATGTTCGCAGAACTATACAAAGCAGAGAAAGACTACATACCAAAACTCAAATAAAAAGCCTAAGGAACTTTCTAAACCACTAATCTTCTTACTTCAGTAAATCCACTCACGTCTTACTATGCCTGAAGACCGAAAAAGGCGCGGTTTTTAAGAAAAACAACTCAATGTCCTATCATCAATAAGTTTGTACCCGGTGATCTAAACCTTATACTCACGGTACTCGTTCTGGCAAGGTCTGCCCTCACAGATCTGTAGCCTCAACGATTGAGGATCATAGATATAAGATGATCCAGTTGGGCGCCATCCTCCATGGCTGCAAATTGAGTTTTCTCCGTTCTTGTGGTCTCTAAGAACAGTTTTAAGTGTTTCGTGGTCGATTTTACCCTTCAGCGGCTCAAGCATCTCGAGAATCCGGTCAATCCTTAGCACTGAATCTTTAATGTTTGGAATCATTTTCCTTGTCCACAAAGGCCTCATACCTTCTGAAAGAAAGACGTTGACTCCTATCAAGATACCGTCTTCAGGATACCTTTCAGCCTGATGGCTATGCGTCTTTTCTATCAGAACAACATTAGCCGTTTTATCAGCTAGCATTAGATTAATGCCAGCTACAGCATAATTATGAGCTGAAACAAAATCCAGAGCTTGGTCAACACTGTTGCATCTCTCCATCATAAGCCTAAACAATAATAATCTTGGATACCCAAAACCAATGTCGTTAACAACGCCTGCACTTGACTGCGAAAAACATAATCCTGCATCATTAAAACCAACATAGGCAGCTACCCTTCCAGGTTGTAGAAGCATTATGAACCTGTTTCCATTTTTGGGTTCGATTTTTGCATGCGCATATTCTCCTCGATTCCACACCCCACCATCCTCGTTCTTTCCTATTAAAAGTCTACGATTAGAAGTGACGTCGCCAGTAACTGCGATTTGAGTGCAACCAAACGGGTTTGACGAATAAAACATTTCAAGCCTTATTTCTTCAAGTACATTCAATAGCAGAATATCCCTATAAGACATGCCAGAGCCTTCAGCAATACCTCTAATCTCATCTAAAACCTCTGGAGCGTCATTTCGGAACAGCGCTTCAAACCTCGGCAGAACCCTTTCTATGTTCTTTTCAACCTCGTCAACACCGTTTATTTTAACCCAACCATTGTACCATGAGTCATAAAGTCGCCGAATCTGTTCTTTCAGCTCCTTTCCATGGCTTAAACCTATTTCATAAGGTCTACCTTTCCAACAAAACATTTTTTCTACCCCACTGTTTCCTTAAATGACCATTCTTCTTCTACTTTCAATTATGCTTAAAGTTTTCATGTAGCCTTCTTCGCACGCCTTTTGAAATTTTACACACGGTCCAAAATCCTTAAACTCGCTTGGGTACAACCCGTCTTCGTAATAGGCTTTACAAAAGTCAGGTATTTCTTCAAGCACCTTCAAAATGTCTGAGGGCGTTTCCACATCAATCCTTGTTACAACAGGAGGGTTTTCATCTATCAAAGGCTTTGCTTGCGAAGGACTTATCGTAATAGCTACATCTCCTCCGACAAGGTCTGTGAAATGATAGGGTTGACGAGAACCCCCAAACATCAAACGTGCTTTATAATTGTTCTTTTTGAAAATCTGGTAGAGCTTACGATTCATCGACACTCCTGCATATCGAATATAGCTTAAATCAATACTCATGCCTAACTCCCTAATTTTTTCATTTAAATAATCATCAAGAATACCTGCAATGTTAACAACATAACATACAGGAGCGGCGTCAGTCTTATTTAACCCTCTTTCATATGCTTCTGCCATTGCTATGCCCTGAGCCACTGAGAACCCTTTTGTACAAATCGTGTTTAATCCTTGACTTGTGAGATATTCAACCGCTTTGATTCCGCTTTCAGTTGACTGAATTTTTACAGCAACGTTTTCGCCAAGCTTGCTGAAGGCCTCAGCTTCTTTAATAACTAATTTTAGATCCTCGTTAGTAAACGGATTTCCTTGGATGGCCACATATCCGTGTTTAGCTTTACTTTGATTATAAAGAGGCTTAAACATCGATAGCGATCTTGATGTTATTTTCTGCAGAACCAAATTTGCAACTTCATCATTCGTGAGTTCGAAATTAGATTTTAAAATGTCGTCAATGACCGGATACCATATGTTCTTATCGTTACTTAACGCAGTTGGAATGTGAGTTGGATTACTGGTATTTCCCACAGCGCCTTGATACAAGTAATACTCTAAGTCTGCCTGTAAAGCTGTATTGATCCAAAATTCAGTGGGTGTCATTTCTGCAACTCTATGGAAGTAACTCTTCTGCGAAGCGCTCATCATCTTTTTCCGCTCCTTCGTTCTGGCCCAAAATCTATTAACATTCTGTGTGTCGTATCCCATGTCAGTTCAGGATTCTGAGTTGCTCTCCAATGAGTAAATCCGCAAAGAACGTCTGCGCCATTCTCCGCTGCAAGCCTTCCAGCCTCATAAATTTCAGCCTCACGACCAGAAGGAACATGAAAATTCTGTATCACAACCCACAAGAGCTTTTTGTTCTTATCGCAAATTTCTCGGGCTTCTTTTGTCATCTCAGCTACGAAAGTCACTGGTTTATTAAACATCCAGTAAGGATCAATACCAAAGTAGTCTATACTCTTGATTTCTGCTAACAATTTATGGAAATATGCTTCCTTAGGCTGAAGATATGTAACAGAAGCTGAAAATACGCCTTTTTGTTTTGCCATGTCGCTTATCATGGCTATGTACTCAGACAATGACTCAGCTTGAAATCTTAGATTCTCCTCGTCTCCTCTCCCAGACATCTTCCTATGGTTCAATTCCTCAAACCTTTTCTGACAATACTTGCAGACGCAGGGAACTTCTCTTGGTTCATCAAAACCTATGCCGTCAATATCATAGTTGTCAAGTAAATCTGAATAGTACTGTTTGGTATATTTCAGGAACTTTGGGTTATTAACACATGATACTTCTCTTCGCCGAAAATAATGGTCAGTTGTATTTGCCAGATCAGGAGGAAGCCTAAACCAAGTTTCCGGATGACCAAAATGCCATGTACTTGGATTAATTGCGGAAAACCTTCCACCGGTTCCAATTGAAACTATGATTCTTAAACCATGATCGTGGATAATCTTTATGGTGTCTTTAAAAATTTCAGAGTCTGCATAAGGATGTATTTCATGTTCGCTTGCATATTCGTATATTGTGTCTGCACATCCTGCAATTTCTCTAATATCTCTTCCAAAGACAGGATGAACCCAAAGTGGCAAGCTACCGGGTTGAATTACCCATGTCTCTTTCACCATATTTTTTCACCAATCATTTTTGTTACTTTAAAGGGATTACGTACAGCTGACTTTTCCCAGTTTGAGCTGAATTATATATTATCTGAGTCCCATTATGATTCCACGCACAATGGGGATGTGTACCAGCGTGGCTTTGATTAAATCTGGGGTTGAAAACACAAAGTCTTTTAGCATCTCTTTTTTTGATGTCGATAAGAACAACTCCTTGATCGTCCGAAGTTAAGATATAATTGGATGAAGGATCCGTTACTGGATGACCAGCATAAGGTTCGTCAACTACAAAATGTTTGTCCGTTCCATCTCTATTTATCATCGTAATGCGAGGTTCACTCTTATGAATAATGTCCTTCCAGTCTCCCCAAATTAGTTTTTTACTGTCTGACGTGAAACTATGATGATGCCCAACATAGCTTAACCAATATTTTTCCGCCCCATCCTCGCTTAAAATGACCGTGCTTCCCCGAATTGAACTTCCTGTACGGCTATCGACCCAGATTAGGGTTGCAATGTATTTACCGTTGGGTGACCACTTAGATAAACCAAAATAAAATTTCTCTTTATCAAAAGCATCCTTGTATGGGCTTAATCTGTAAAGTTCTTCAGCAGAGGCAATGAGCCTGATGTCTGAGCAATCTTCGTTCATTATATAGATGCCTCTTCCTTCTAGTTTAGAGGAATCGATGTTATCGAAAACGAATTTTTCGCCATCGGGACTCAAGCCAAAGAACCTGTAGTACTGGGGCTCCTTAAAGGGCTCAATTTCATTTGTTCTTACGTTTATAACCCCAACTTTCAAATCTGGTAGATAAAAGTATACTTTGTTTTTCTTGTAATTCCAAACCTGTTCTGACCCTTGATGCGAATGATAAAACGCTCTTTCTGCAATCTTAATTCTCCTATATGTTTGTGTATCCATAAGGTAAACTGCGCCATTTTGTGTCGACCGAACGTTTCCTTGCAAACTAAGGTCGTTAGGATTCGCAGAAGCAAAAAGAATATATCTTCCATCAAAACTCCATGGGCACCTATCATAGTATGTGTGTACTTCTTCATTTTCACTGTTCGTAATACGCCATATTGTTCTTCCAGTTTCTTCATCCGCAAATTCCGATTTCTCAAAACCGTAATCCTCTTCTTTCGGATACATGTTTCCATGGCCTCCGGTTCGAATTTCTTCTGATATTGTCAAATTGTAAATATTTCGTAATCTTTTTCACACGGTCTACCTTCTGCTATCATAATTTTTTTATCTTCAGGAAGATAGATGTATGAAGAAGTTGTCGCTTGATGGTTACAAATGGCATTATTGCCATTCACGTGGTCGCTCAATATGGTTTTGATCACTTCACAGTTTATTTTCCCTTTGTTTTTCTCAAAAAGTTCGTTAACCCGATCTGCCCTTAATACTGAATCCTTCACAATTGGAAATGTTTCTTTCTTAAAATGCGGCCTCATATTTTCTGAAACGAAAATGTTTGTTGCAACAAGAAAACCGTTTTCAGGGTATCTTAAGCTCTGGCGGCTATGCGATTTCTCGATCAAAACAACATTGCCATTAATGTCGGCTAATGTTAGATTTATCCCTCTTGAGGAAAAATTATGCGCTGAAATAAAGTCAAGCGCCTCCTGCACCGTGCTGCATTTCTCAATCATTAACCTAAAAAGTAACAACCGCGGCCATCCAAATCCCATATCCCCCTCAACATTTGCACTAGATTGCGCGAAACAGAGACCGTCCTCATTTAGTCCTATGTAAGCGCCGACTCTTCCCGGCTGCATCAATGTTAAAAATTTTTTTCCATTCTCTGGTTTAATCACTGCATGCATGTAATATCCTCTATCCCAAGACCCTCCATCCTCATTTTTTCCAATGAGCGTCCTTCCATTAACGGTAGCTTCACCCGTTGCAATCAACTGTGTACATGTACAATTAGAAGAACAACTACTTGGGTACAACAAGAAACCTAGCTCTTCAGCGACATTCATAAAAAGTATTTTCTCGTATGCAACACCTGAACCTTCAGAAATACCTCTAAACTCATCGCATATCTCAGGTGCTTCGTTTTGGAAAAGGTCCTCAAATCTATTAACGGCTTTATTTTTTATCGCGTCTATTTTTTGAATACCAAAATAGTTTGCTAATCCAGAATACCCCATTTCAAAAAATTCTGGTATCTTGTTCTTCATCTGTTTTCCGTGCTGAAGCCCAATTTCATAAGGCGTACCAATCCAACTAAACATTTTCTAGGGTCTTTCTCCTCAGTTTTTATAATTTATGTGAATTATTCTGTTCCTCTATTCTTTTTGCCAAAGTCAATTAACATTCTAAAAATTGTGTCCCAGGTGGCTTCAGGGTTTTCGGTGCCTCTCCAGTGAAAATACCCACAAAGAACGTCTGCGCCATTCTCCGCTGCAAGCCTTCCAGCCTCATAAATTTCAGCCTCACGACCAGAAGGAATATTGTGTCCCTGTATTACGACCCACAAAAGCTTGTTGCCTTCATCGCAAATCTTCCTGTAAGCTTTTGTCATTTCAGCGACCCATGAAGTGTTTTTTTGAGAACCTGGGTAAATCCAATATGGGTCGGGACCAAGGTAATCTAGGTTTTTTGTTTTAACGAGCAATTCGTGAAGATAGGCCTCAGGTCTCGGTCCCACAACACATGCTGTTTTCAAATCAGTTTGTTTTGCCATGTCGCTTATCATGGCTATGTACTCAGACAATGACTCAGCTTGAAATCTTAGATTCTCCTCGTCTCCTCTCCCAGACATCTTCCTATGGTTCAATTCCTCAAACCTTTTCTGACAATACTTGCAGATACATGGAAACTCGTGTGGCTCATCAAATCCTACGCCGTCGATGTCGTAATTTTTAAACAGGTTCGAGTAATACTGCTTTGTGTATTCGATAAAAACGGGATTATTCACGCATGAGCGCTTTATCCATGGAGTAGGGTCAATCGCATCAGGTGGCCATTCAATCCATGTTTCCGGATGAACTAAGTGCCAAGTGCACGGATTTATGACAGAAAATCTGTCGCCTGTGCCTAAGGAGACAAAAATTTTCATGCCGTGGTCGTGAATAATTTTTACCACATTCTTAAAAATCTCGGTGCCTCCATAGGGCTTAATCTCATGTTCGCTTGCGTACTCGTAAATAACGTCTGCGCAACCAGATAGCTCTCTTACATCTCTTTTAAAGACGGGATGCACCCACAAAGGTAGACTACCTGGTTGTATCATCCAAGTTTCTCTAACTACCAATTTACATCAAACCTCCTTTCCATAATTTTTGATTGAAATTATTTTTGTCCCATAGTCTTTTGTGGAAACTGGCTCCGCTTCATTTTTTGCTCCAGCAATCCAGGGTGTTTATCAATGACCTTTTTGAATTTCGTAACAGACCCAGGTGGTATCTCATCAGGATCAATAATGACATCGATTATAGCAGGCTTACCTGAATCGAAAGCGTCCTTTAGCGCGTCTTTTATTTCCCCTGGTTTTTCCACCCTTTGACCATACACATGGCATGCTTCAGCAAATTTCACAAAATCCATATCATATAAACCTGGACCACTTGCTATGTATCTGTTGGGCTCCCAAATGCCGTATCCAAACTTACAAACTACATGGGCAATCATTCCCAAAGCATTATCATTAAGTATAATCCAGACTACAGGGATAGAATATGAGCTGGCAGTTACAACTTCTTTACACAGCATGTGGAATCCGCCATTTCCCAAAACTGCAACTACTTGTCTATTTGGAAAACCAAGCTTTGCTCCAATTGACATGGGTATGCTTGCGCCCATGGAGGTGTGAGCGCCATCAACAATAAAAGTCCTAGGAAAATATGTTTGAAAATAACGTTCCACCCACACCATATTGTTTCCGCAATCAGTAAACACTATTGCATCCTTGTTTAAGAATTCTCTAAGTTCTTTCATGACCCTTTGAGGTTTCATCGGGACAGCATCAGAAAACATTGATTGTTCAGAATAGTAGTTGGTCTCATTTTTTAAGGCAACAAGCCTTTCAACTCGTTCACGTTTCAGGTTTTCTAGATTGTTTCTTTCATTTGGCGGCATAGTCATCAGTATTTTTTTTACACAATCAATAAGGTCTCTGAGAACTAATTTGATGTCGCCGACGATTCCGACGTCCACAGGATAATTTTTTCCAATCTCCGCTGGATCAATATCAACCTGTATAAGCTTGTCTCCACCGAAAGATGCTTCCCAGCCATAGGTAGACTTATCATGAAAAACTGTTCCCAAAGCTAAAAGAACATCAGTTTGCCCTTTTCTCAAAAGCTTTGCAGGAACATCATGACCAAATGCTCCAGTAACTCCCATCGCCAAAGTATGATCTTCGGGAAAACAGGATTTTCCCATCATCGTTGTAGCGACAGGGATATTCAGAATTTCAGAGAGCTCTAAGAGCTCCGGTGAGGCTTGTGAAATATGTACGCCTCCACCTGCAAGTATAGCTGGTCTTTGAGCATTAACAAGCAGCCTTGCAGCTTTGTTTATATATTCAGGGTCGCCCCGAGTACGGCACATAGGGCGATACCTGTAAGGAGGTAAGATGTCATCTGAAACATCTGGAAAGAAAGCGTCAAAACATATGTCGAGAAGAACAGGTCCTGGTCGACCAGAATACATGATCCTAAAGGCTCTCCTTAAAGCCTCTGGTAAAACCTCTGCATTAAAGACTAGTGTAGACCATTTTGTCAGTGATTTTGACATGTCTAGCTGTGATATTGTCCTTGGACCCCAGCCGCTTGCGTCTTGAGTGGCCATTTTGCCAAAAACCGATGCTTTGTTATTTGCAACAATTGCCAGCACTGGCTGCGAGTTTTGGTATGCGGGATGTAGCCCAGAAATGAGGTTGACTGCTCCAGGTCCAACCGTTCCTGCACACATTTGTGCAACTCCAGTTGCCCAAGCGTATCCAGTTGCTTCCAGAGAGGCGCCTTGTTCATGCCGAGACATTATTGTGGTGATTTGCGAATCAAGAACTTCGTTAAACAAGGGAGAGATGTGCCCGCCTTGTACTCCGAACATGTATTTGATGCCTTCCATTTGGCATTGCTCAACAAGATACCGGACAGATTTCAAAATAGTCCCTCTAAACGTGTAGTGCACCCTCGCACATTAAATTTTTTGTATATAAAAAAACCATAGACTCTATAGAATTGTGGTGCATGATATTTTGTATGCGATATTACCTCACTTCCTCGCCAGATTCATAGAACAATTCTTTTTTTCTTTTTAGAACAATTTCCTCACTTTTTTTGTTATAAAAAGAAATACTCATAAATAACTTGACTAGAATAAACATATTGGAATATTATCTATGTCAATAGTGAAATAAAATGGCAAGAAATTTGGAGTTTAGAAAGATTCAGGTTACTGGAGGAAACACTTATGTTGTTTCTCTTCCTAAGAAATGGATTAATGAAATTAACATAAAACCAAATCAACAGGTCGCAATCATCCCTCAACCTGACAAAACTTTGCTTATCGTTCCATACGGTGAACAGAGAGCTAGAGAAGACATAGAAATTACTATTGATTCTTCGAATATTGCGAAAACTCAGGATCTTATAACGGAATTTATGGGCTATTATATAATGGGTTATGACATTATTAAAGTTAGAATCGAGGAAAATAGTGATCGAGAAGCCCTTAAAAATTTTATTCATAATAGATTAATTGGTACTGAGATAATTAATGAAACGCCTCAACAGATCACAACTCGGTGCTTAGTATCTGTTACTTCGGTTAGTTTAGACCAAATAATAAGCCGTATGCATATTTTAACACTTATATTAATCGAGGGAATCATCGAATTATTGGAAAAGAACGATTTTACAAAAGTCAAAGACCTCATTTCAACAGATGATGAAATTGACAGATTCTACCTTTACCTGGTCAGGCAAATCAAATTATTATTAAACAATCGACTTTTTCTAGGAGAGATTGGACTAGAAAGCCTTCACGACGCTTTTGCATATCGAGAAGCTGCGAAATGCATAGAAAGAAGTGCAGATAATGCTGTGAAAATTTTATCAATTTTATCAGTAATTAATGTACCCCTTTCAAAAAAACACGTGGAAAACCTAATTTTGGGGTGTAAAATAACAAGAGAAGTGCAATCAAATAGCATTAAGGCTTTCTATAAACATGTTAGCTCTTTGCTTAGTAAATGCATCGAAGAAACAAAAAAATTACAACATCTTGAGGAAGAAACTATACAAAATCTGATCTCTTTGGGTGTTAAACCGCCAAATATCACCTTGCTGGCCTTTGTTGCGGAAAACATACAAAGAATCGCCGAATATGGTGTAGACATAGCCTACATTGGGAAAAGAAGAAGCATGAAAGTAATATCATAAAACAGGTCTTGGTATAGTCTTAGAACCAAAAATCCGTCTGGCTTAGATTTCATATTTACTATGAAGAAAATAAGAAGAGAATCTCTTTTGAAAAAATTGAGTTCAAAACTTCTATTTGTGAAATTGGTGTTATTACCTTACTTTAGATCATATCCCACAGAATAATATAGCCGAGTGACAAGTTAACCATTACACCATCTGTATATTGTCAAAGCATAAATTTTAGTAGCCAAGACAAGTTCATGAATTGAAACAGATTCATCCATGTTATGAGCTGAAAGCGCGCTTCCAGGTCCAAAAATTACAGTTGGAATTTTTGCATATTTGCTAAAGAGAAAGGCATCGCATGTCAGACCGGCAGTAACTTCGGCGCCTTTGCGAGTTACTATGCGAACAGTAGATTCTAAAGTTTCCACAAATGGGTCATATGGTTCTGTCATCCAAGGCTCTAAGTACCGACCCAAACATGAAATTTCAGGTGGATTCTCTAATAATAATGGGTAGTCCTTTGAAATATTCTCAAAATAGTTGGCAATTTGATTTAAAACGTCGCCTTTTTGTTCTTTTGGTAAAGTTGCAATCCAAGCTCGTATCGTACAAAATGGCGCCAATCCTCCGCCAACATGCTCTCCTGTATTGAAGCTACGTATCATTATTGGACAGGCCGGTTCAAAGTAAGAGAAAAATGGTGTTTCTCGGGCTTTTTTAGACCGATCTTCCTCCAATTTCATGAGAGCTTCAACGATTTTTATGCCCACATCTATGGCATTAAGCCCCTGTTTCTTAAAGAAGGGATGAGCATTTTTACCTTTAACTTTAACATCAAAAAGGAAACCGCCATATCCCATGGGGCAAACCCTCAATTCACTCGGCTCACCACAAATTGCTGCATCGGCTTGGTATCCTCTCAAAATTGTAGCTAAGGTTCCGTTTCCGCCACCAAATTCTTCATCAACAACACTTTCAAAAATTACGTCGCCTCTAGGTTTAATACCGGCTTCCTGAAGACACTCAATTGCCATCAACATTGCTCCTAAACCACCTTTCATATCTGAAGCCCCTCTTCCATAAATCATGCCGTTTTCGATGTTCGCTCCCCACGGATCAAAAAGCCATTTTTCATTCATCATAACGGGAAAAACGTCGACATGACCATTAAGTATGACTGATCTTCCACCATTCTTTGCTTTCCAGACACCTACAACATTTGGTCTATTCTCATATATGCGTGGAGAACCTGAACTGCCGCATGGAGCATACGCAGGATGAGACTTCAATTCGCCAACTTCATCCGGAGTAAACACGTCTACATTCAAACCAAGTTCTTTCAGTTTTTCCGCAATAAATTTCTGACATTCCAGTTCTCTGCCAATTGGCGGTTCATTTACACTCTGATATCTTATCAAGGATCTAACAAACTCTATAATCTCGGATCTTTTTTTCTCGACACTTTCAATAATACATTTCTCTACGCCTTTCATATAATATTCCCCAGATACTTTCAGTTAAAAATCAACATTGAAATGTTGATGCCTCAAAATTTTCTTCATTTTTTGAGGCAGAAAGGTCATTAATGCGTTTCTTGTAATATTCAATGCCTTTATTACAAAGTTCTAAAACCTCTGCTTTCTGTATTTCGTTTTCAAATATAGCCTGCGTATCAACCCATCGCCTAAGTTTATTGATGATTTCAAGCATTTTTTGCAAATCCTTTTTGACAGCAAATTGCTCACCAGAAACCTCTAGATATATAGGGTTTGTGTGCGCCCAATAACTTTTATCCGCAGAATAACAAAGCGCAGCTATCCATCCTGACTCCTTCACAGATAATTCAAAACTAAGGTTCAAAGACTCGTTTTTTATTATATTTTCTATTGATTTTATTTTTTTCCCGTTGAAAATTATTTCCAAACATTCTATGGAGGCTGCATAATTCTTGGCTAAACAATTAATTTTTACACTTTTTCCTTTCTTTGTCCTAATAACAGAGCCGGGTTTTTTACTGTTCACCGTTAAAAAAAGTATTGGGCCATTTGTGATAAAGCTTTTTCCCTTCTTCAGGTTTTGAAGCCAAAGTTCGGTGCCAAACTTTTTACCAGTGTATACATAAACTCGTCTGCAATCAGATAGAAAAAAGTCAGGTCCCGTAGCAGCTGGAACCCTGAAACCACAGTTTAATGCCATGTACCACTCATCTGTTGTTTCAAGGCTGTTAACTTCCAAAAGATCAATTTTTCCTAATGCTAAATCTATTGGTGTCTCAAAACTTCCAGGATTAGAATGTTTAGGAACCTCAGGTTCAAATACTTGTTTAAACCCAGAATGAGCTATAACGATTCCTCCTTGATTGTGTGCTTCATCACATATCTGTGCATTAGGCGGGTAATCTGGCTGACCCTTTCCTCCTAAAATGCCAGTGCTAATTGGAGGAACAATCTTCTTTATATTGAGCAAACATAGATGACCATAAACATTATTACGGAATTCCTCGCAAAAGAAAATTTTGTAGTTGCCATGCGATTTATGACTAACTTCGCCAACAGGATACTCATCAGTAAATACTTGTCCATGACAGTTCCATGTTTCAATAAAAGCCAATTTTAATCCTTCAGCTTCTGGTAGAATTTCCCAGCCAGATGTGTCGCTTAGTTGAGGGAGCATGTTAGAATGTAAGTGCACTTCTCCGGCATACCAACCTATTTTTGGCATATTTATCCAACGCCTTAATGGAACACGAAGAGTGCCATGGCGTACGTTTTCATAGCATATCTTTAAGGTCTTATGTTGATACTCAAATCCTTTTGAAACATCTAAAGAGATGCTTCCATCCAAAGGAACATCCATCTCAAAAATCCCATTTGTATAGAACCACATAGGACGGTAAAGTGTGCCTGTATCTAAAAGTATTTGCTGTTCTGTTGGAAAAAAATAGTTTCCCCGGTTATCATGCAGTCTTACGCGAGCTGGCACAATTCTTTTTGTTTCATTATCAAAAATCTCGAATCGTACATGACCAGTTAATACTTGGTTTATCTTAACGTTAGCTGAATAATATTTTTCTCCATAAATAATGAAAACCACTAGATTCTTAAGGTTCTTATTGCTTGGAATTTTCAAAAAAAACAAATTTGGTAAGCCTTTTTCTAAGCATGTAGATTCTTCCCAGATTATGTTGTCTGCTTTAATCCCTATTTTGGCAATAATATAATCGTTTAAGTTATTTTTAACAGAAATTATGACAGGATGTTGCTGGGCATATATTTGAAGAATTGTTGTTTGAGAATGCAGCCCTTCATTATCCAAAGTCAATTCAATGAAACCTAAAACCTCAGACGGACATATGTCTCTAAGCATCTTAACGGTTTTCTCAATATTAGGTAATAACTCTTGAAGAACTCTATTGAATTGCGATTTTTTATCTCCATAATTACTTTCTGTTAGCGCCTGAACTGATTCCATTCTTTCTTTAGCATTAGTAAGTTTGAGAAGCCCATACTTGGTAAAGACTGCGACCTCAAGCCCTCCCCAATACAAATGGTCCATTGGATGAAAATAATCCAACCAACGTAAGATTGCCTCATAGTTATGAAGTATGTGTAGAAACTTATTATGTAAACGGTTTTCCGGGTAGATAATATTTTTCCACCTTTTATAATATGATTGTGAGTAGCAAAGATTCGGTATTAATTTCTTTTGTTCATATATTATGTATAATCCATAGAAATTATAATAAATTATAATATTTCGTATCAGGTCTTTACATTATAATTTTTAGAAAATTCCTGTCCAAGCGGTTTTGGTAAGCATTACAACAGCAACAGAAATTGCAATGGACAGTCCTTCTCCTGCTGCTACACCTGCAAATAATATATATCTATAGTTATTCCATTTTTCCTTACCTAAAATACGTTGAATTATATACTTTCCTATCATAGATCCAATGAAGATAGGAACTGCAATGTATGGTAATTGACCAGTTCCAGCAACTAAAGCAACAAGCGAAAAAGGTATAGAAGTGTATCGCACAAGAGTTTCTCCCAGAACCCCAATGATTACCATGATTATGAATGATATAATTATGCTATCTGTTTGAAAAGTAATTTTCTTAGTCCACCACATTCCCGACGTTAGTACATTTACTGGCCATTGAACCAAGGTCCAAGGATAGGCAGAAGATGGTATCGGAGCCAATTTCCAGAAGAATGACACGAAGATGAAACTTAGTATGGAGCTAACAACTATTGATATCACGTATGCCTTAAAGAAACTTATTGGCTTGGTCTCAGTTAAATAGGCTATTTTTATGGTTTGGGTAAAGTTTGCAGTAGCTCCACCTTCAAATACTGGGCTTATCAACCAAGGGCCAATACCTCTATATCCAGTTAACAATATTGTACCCTCCCATATGTATGGGATTGTAATGCCAAACCCCGTTTCTCCTACACTTCGCGCTGAAATCAAGGCATACACGGGGCCAATCAGAAAAGCAATAACTAATGATACCCATATAGGAAAATCAGGTATCAAAAAATAAACTAAAGCAACAGATCCTAAGGCCCCGACAAGGAAGAGGATTAAAATAATTTTGAGTGGAAGAATTCCGCGCTTTTGAAAAATCTCAGGTGAAGAGGAAATATTGACTAAGCTTCTTAGTGCATTAATGATTGCTCGATGATGTTTAGTGATTGTTAAAGCAGCGACAGCTAAGCCAAAACCAATGAAAGGAGCTATCCAGACATTAATGAAGGATCTCTGATATACAAGTGACATAGTCATACCTTGAACCCATTCATCCGTCCAAGATGGAAAATATGAGCTTAATACTGTACGCGTTATCCAATTACCAAAGACCCAGATTGATAGTGACCCAATGACCATATAGACTGCAATATTCAATGGTAATAGAAAGCCAGTCAAATATGGTATTAAGTCTGAAGCTAATCCAAAAAGAGCGCCAGGAAGAATTTTTTCAATTCCATAGGTTCCTGCAGTAAAATCAAACCAAGGCACCGGAATCATGCGAGGAATAAATGGCAAAACTATTGGTCCAACATATAAAATAGCGCCATAAACGGTGCCTAAAAAAGCGCTTAACATGAAAACTCGAAGTTTTTCTTTTTCCCTTTCAGTAAGTGCTATTATCATTTCTGAACTTATTGGTGCCAATGGAAAAGCCAGTTTTTCCTCTTCAATGTAAAGATGGGCACATATGAAAGTCATAGCAATTTGTTGAGAAAAAGCAAGCGCAAACCCATGTATTAGATTTATAGATATAGGAATGATCCATTCAGAAGAAATAAAAGTTCTGGATATCCAAACAGATGATGTTGCAGGTGGAGCCCACCAGATAGGCATTACATCAGATAAAGGAGACTGGGTTAGGGGATCAATAAATAGTCGACCAAGTGGAGAAGTCAAAAAATATCCTCTGTATACATAATTTGAAAAAGGATCAATAATAGCAGCTGTGCCAACAACCATGAAAATAATAAAAACTTCTTGTTTAGTTAATCTGGCGCCGAACATGTTTGATAATTCGGTAAATAAAAGAGTTACGATATAGACAGCTGATCCTCCTATTCCAACTCCAGCAACATAATTCATGTATATGGAAATGGGTAAAATAAAAACGGACGCGAAAATCAATGCCAAAATTGATCTCCAGGTTAAACCCTCTTTAAGTTCGCCTTTTTGACTGTTAGTTGATGAGGGGTGTTCGGATTTTTCCATTTTTTGTCACGTTTCGTCTTATGTTGCCTTTTTTGTTTATTTAATCTTTTGTTCTTATATTCCGTGTTCTATAGACGTTAAATTATCTAAGAGTCCCAAAAATCAAGTGTCGTATCTTTCTCTCTCATGAGGCTTAAGTGATCTCCAAATTAAAAGTTGTTTTCGTATCGCGTCAATGAACTTATAGTTACTACGAATCCACATGTCCCTGTCTCCCTGCAACAACTCTAAACTTAGAATAAAGTTATGTTTGTCCTCTTTCTCAGAAACAACAAATAATGTTGTTTTCTGAAGAATTCCCAATTCGTAAGGTGGAAGAGAAACAAGAAATACTAACCTTAAAGCATCTTTTGAAATTATGTCTTGCACAATAAAGCCTGCAGGCGTCTCAACCGTGTGAGCTTGTAAATATTCTGACATAAACCCTAAAATATTTCTTGCCTCTGAAATCTCTGAAATGCTGAATGGAAGAGGAACTTCCCAATAATTGCCCTTTGGCTTGTTCACTATTTTCCATTTTCTTTCCTTTAAAGGTGTCATTATTTTAGATGATATGTATGCTGGATAAACAGTTGAAATCAATGGAGTAGCAATGGCGAACGCCACGGCCATAAGCGAGGAAGTTGATGAGTAATTTAAGATCATATTAGTATTTTGTTTTGATAGAATCAAGTTAACGAAGATGCCAATCAAATATCCAAGCACTGCTCCAATGATTGAGTAAGTAATTGCCTCAGAAAAGAAAAACAATGTAATTCCTGTTGGGCTAAGACCGAGAGAATTGAATGTTTTAATTTCTTTTAGACGTTCAGTGATAGCGCCTAACATACTGTTTAAAATAACGGCGCTACCTAATATTAAGGGAATCAAAAAGAACTGTAGTCCCATGCTTCTTGAAGTTACTGTTCTGGAAGTCTGATAGATAGTTCCATTAATAGACGCATAAACAAAAACATTTAAGTTCATTGCAAGGTTATTTGCAATGTCTAAAATTCTATTTTGATCATCAACTTTTAATGTTATAGATGATAATGCACCTCCAATCTTTAGAGCGAAGTCGTAAGGTACAAAAAGTACTGATTGGGCAGAAAGGTCGACTTGAAGATTAACTAGGCTTTGAAAACTTGTGGCTGTCATAGCGTCTGGATCAAGTGGCAATATTCGTCTTTGATCCAAATCTAAAAACGAATTTACTGTTTCATCTTTAATAATGCCTATTACGGTAAGATTAAACCCTTCTATATTTAAATTATCTCCAACATCAACCTTTAGAGATTGACTTAATGATCTTGAAAGTATACATACCTCAAAATCGCCATCTTCAAACCAACGACCTAACATATCCAAAAGTGCTGGATTGATAAGCGATTCGTGCTTTGTTAATCCTAAAATGGCACTAACTTCAACTTGCGCTGAGCTTGAATAAATATTAGCTGATACGTGGTTGCGTATAGCCTGGGGATAATACCATAGTCTTGGTATTATTGTAACACCCTGACCTACGATGCCTCGAATATAATCCAAAATTCTTGGACTTAGAAAGTTTTCTGGTTCCGAGTAAAATCTTTTTAACAAAATCCCATCATATGAAGTGGATCCAGATGTTTTTGAAATATAGATTTCTCCAAAAATCGATATTGAAGTTAGAGAAATTAAACTGAACGTAATTAGAACTATTGTTACACAAATAAGCGATGTTCTGAGTTTACGTTTTTTTAGATTTTCGATAGCAAGTGGAACTGAAAATGATATTGTTGCAATTCTACCTCTTTCAAACTCGTGGTATCCAATTATTTTTTCTTGAATCTTCTTTGCTAATTGCGCAAGTTGGTTAAACATGATAATAAAAATAAAAATGAAGAAGGCCATTAGAACTAGACCTATAGTTCCTATGTAAACATTAGCTGCAAGTCTGAATCCTGGATGTAAGAAATAAAGAAGGATTAATGGTATTACGAACGACACGATTGTATTGAAAAGTCTTCGTAAACCAGAGGATTTTGAGAGGAGCCTCTCTAAAATAAGAGAAAATGGTATTAACAATGAAAAGAGGATTGTGCCCGTGTAGGATGTATCGTTTATCAAGTCCATTGTTTGTTTATATGTCTTTGCGGCCAAAATCCATGCAGCCAATTCATATTCGAAAGCTCTATCATACGTCTTGTTCTTTAAGCAGGCATTGTATTTGGTGATATAGTCCGATGTCTCCGAAAAATATCTTTCAATATTAAGATCCCGTATTGACGATTCATTCAGTACTTGATATCGACTTAATGCCACATTGTAAAAATCCAATGGATATATAAACGATAATAAGTTGTTATCTTTGGTAGAATATCCTAATTCATATGGGTTTTGCGGGTCATAATTAATAAGAAGACCACATATTGTTTGTAGTTCTCCATATTTGTAGATAATAAAATAACGAGAATCTTGCGGAACAAAGAACATGCTAACTTTTTCTTGGGGTAATATTATATGGCTGTAACTAACGAATTCGCTTTGGGTGTAAAAATCATAAACATAGAAATTGTAGGATGTACCTACATGCCAAGCCCTATTAACATATCGGGGATCCATAATCGCAAGCGAACTCATAGTGTCCATTTGAAGAAGATCGAATACCGTTATACTTGATGCTTTAAAAACAACAGTCAACGAGTTACTAGGATGTTCGGTCGCGTCTATGCCAAAGGAAATTACAGGAATCCCGTTGCGACCAAAATCTGGCGCGTACTCAATTTGTCCAGTTGTTGAATTTATTCCAAATGCCTCAACATAATAGCGTCCAGTTCGAGGACCGTATGGTTTTAAATTTGCTAGACTTACAACCTGCCTACTCTGAGAACCTGGTTCAATTCCAGGGCCATATAAAAGACCGTTAACTCGGTATTCGCCTTTTTCATTAGCAAAAGTAATAATGTTCGTAAACGGATTTTCCGAATATGGATATCGGGTTACAACAACCATTAGGTTGGGAACTACATTATACCAACCTCTTGATTGATTGTATATTAATACTTTTCCTTGAATGCTTAAGAAACCAATTAATTCGGAGTAAAGTGAACCTGGACCTAGCCAAAATGTTCTTACGGGGCTAACTTCGTTCCAATCAACTGAGAGTTCGTCGTCATTGGCTAAAGCATATGCGAGGCTACTAGCAATTTCCACCTGAGGTTTTAGATTTTCGAAATTGATTTTTTCTTTGTCACTGAGAGGAGTGCCCCAATCCTTCCTGAAACATTCAGATGTACGAATAGTTAGTCCTATTCCACGCGACGCAACGGCAGGCTCAGAATCTAACATGAAATTATCGTTAGGTACAGAATAGCTACCAGTGATGCCGTCGACAAAAATACTATCGTATGTTCTATTCAATCTGCTGTTCATCAATGGTAAATATGTTTTAAACACTCGTGAACCAACAATTCGAGAAATTTTATTTCTTACCGAGTCTCCACCTGGACTATACCCGTAGAAATTACCTTCATAGATTAGGGCTGACTTCTTGCTATCCGTTGAAAAGTCTAGTCCCAAAAACACTAGAGCTTTCCTAAGACCGGATGCAATCTCTCCATGGTAATAGTATTTCTCAATAAACTCTCTGGCTCCTGCAAGAGCCTCCCAGTGACCGGACAACGCAACAAGCCAAACTGTTCTCTTGGGCTTATTTATTGAAAAAAAATTAGCAATCTCTAATAAAGTAGCGGTACTTGTGGCTTCATCAGCTCCGGGAGCAAGATAAGGGACAATTGACCATGTATCGTAATGAGCGGCAATAATTATTATTTCATTAGGATATTCAGAGCCCTCAATAATTCCTATAATGTTTTCTGCCGTTACATTTTCAAATCGCATTTCTGACTTAACATTAGCTATTATATCCATTTTAGAGTAATTTATTAAGACATCGCCGTCTTTGGCTGATACATATAGTCTAGGAAAATATATTGGTACGCGAGAAAGTTTTGCGTAAGCTTCAAACCAGTCTGTAGAGTTCGGAGCTATGAAAATTACGGCTTTGGCGCCAAGTTTCATTGCGTTGATCCAGTTGTCGTTACTGTTAAAATCCATTAATACAATACTGTCTTTAACTTCTAGACCGTTGAAATCGCTTAATTTTCCTGACCTTGCATATATTAATTTTCCTTCCAGACCTTGAGGTGGCGTAAAACTTGTCTGAATGTAGTTTGGCCATAGGTTGTACGCAACAATTTGATTATTTGCGAGAGAAGGAAATGAGATTAAAGCACCATGATCAATTGGGACAATAACGTTATATTCCTGCGTAGATACATTTAAACCATAAGTGTTGAAAACATCTCTGATGTAGTCCGCTGTGAGACATGAGCCGTAATATCCTGTTACTCTCGATCCAAAATTTGACAAAACTTCGGAATGGATAAAAATTGCGCTTGCATTTATAGATTCTATTACTTTATTAAAATCTAGATCTTGGGCTTGTTCATTATAATTCTTTATGCCGTTAACTTTAAAAATTGCCTTTTCTTCAGATAAAATAGGATCTAGACAAATTAATGCAAGACAAATTAAAATGCACGTCAATTGCATTCTATCAATATTCAATTGTCATCATCCTGTGGTTAAACTTTGATTTAATAAATAAAAAAGAGGGATATTTACATTCTTGATAGCATCGTTGGAACTATTGTATTTCCAAAGTAGATTAGATTCATAACGAAAGCACCAGTGCCGTAACCCATCAGATATCCCACGACCCCTGAGACCCCTAGACCTTCAAATAAACGTGTACCGCCAATCTTCAATAGGACGAGTTTTATTATGAATGCTACAGCATAGGATAGAAAATGAACTGTGATGTTTCCATCTGCACATAGGAAGAATGCTATTGGGTTTAAGAAGAACCATGTAAACCTTGCACGAGCTATGAACATTAAAAGGCTGACAATTGCACCAGAAATTGTGTAGCCAGCAAACTCTGTCACGTCTGGAACGGCGGTTCCAGTATTTGCATACCAATTACCATACAGGTTGGGTAGGACAAAGAACCCGATGTTTCCTGTTTTAGAAAGCCCGCCATAGCTTATTGTTATTGGAACGAATGTAAATGTGGACACTACAGCAATAGTGACAGCTACAATGACGACGCCGTAAAAGATATCCTTGAAACGTGTTTTTACTTGGTCTGCTAGTTTATAAGCGCTGAAAACATTCTGTGGCATTGTTCCTCCTCCAGGAACTAATGCAATGTTACCTATACTTGTAGACATGTAGAATGTCATGAAGGTGCCTACGGATGGGTTTGGTGGTGAGGGCGACCAGCCTGCTGTGACTACGCCAGCGTTATATAGCGGTGCTAGATAATTAGTTGAACTCGAAGCTGTTTCTCCCACAAAAAGTATTGATGCAATGGCTATATAAGTAAACTGTATGAAGATGTAAAGGATAGTCATTGTTAGTGCTACTCCGATTGGTACGCCTACAGCTAGCAGAATGCCAACGAATAGCAGTGTCGTAGAAATTATACCCGTTCCAACAAGTTTGTGAGACAGACCTTGCTCTTCTTGTTGAACGCTCTTGTCTCCAAAGGTAGCCTTAAAAATGTTAATTATGTGGGTACGGTAGTTGTAAAGATATCGGATGGCTATGCCTAGAGTGAATCCCCAGACTACCATGTTCCCGAACTTAAAGATGCCAGCACTTTGTGCATAGTATCCTGAATTTTTCTCAACTCCGGGACTGTATGGTAGAATGCCTGTGTTTACACCAACAACTGGATATATTATATAGAAGACAACATAGATCAACATTATGGTTGCCAGTGCATCTAATGGAACAAATAGGCTTAAAGCGAACTGCACCATGTCGAACATGAGGTATGTAGCTGCACCAGGTAAAATATTCATAGTATAAGGTGTAAGATCTAAAGTGAACAATCTTAGTTCCTCATAAGGAACAGCACCAGGTTGAAGGAAACGGAGAATACTTGGTAGAACAGCGATAACTCCAATTACAAAGGTTATTAAGAATACTCTGGTAGATGTTAATTTCAGGTTAAACAGCTTCGGCTTATCGCCAGTCAGATAATCCATTGTTACAATTGTGGGTTGAGCATTCGGAAATGGCATTTTTTCTGTGACAATCAAGGGTTTCCATAACAAGTATGTCCAGAAGTAACTGAAAAGTAACCATGTAAGAGACCATACTGCCCAGAATAGAAATGAAGGCATCCAAGCTGAAAGATTAAAAGCTCCGCCATACTGAATCGCTTGAAGTGCACTTGGATCTGTTGGAGCAAAGTAACTTGGTAAATAATGTGATATTGCGCTTTTCCACGGTTCATTATTAAGAGCTTGAATTGGTGAAAACTGGCCATACCATGGAATAACAGACATCACGTAAGGCTGTCCAACGAAAAAGTACCATGGACCACCCCATATTAATCCTGCAGTCAATAGTAGTACAATTTCATGTGGATTAAGTCGAAGACTCGGATGTATTTTACCTAGGAGATTAAGAATCAATAAAAGTACAAAAGGCGCTATAGGAAACCAGCCATTGTAAACCCACCAGGTGCCGAACATGTTAGTCCATAATCCAATGATTATTGATACAGCAGTGTAAATAGGAAGCAAAATCATCATTCGGGGTGTTAACCCTCTTCCTTCGGATTTGTCGCTAAGTTCATCTACTGTCTTTGGTTCATTTGCCATTTTCATAATCTCTCCTCATTGCTGTTAATATCGTGAATCTTAATTGTGATAAATGATTAATCAATTTAGTGTATATACTCAATATATTCCTTGTATAAAAGACTCTTCAATGATTTGTTAATATTTTCAAGCCAACAAATAGTAGAGGCACTCATTTTGAAGATAGGCTGTTGCTGGGCTTATGCCATAGCGAAATATGGATACCCTCCGCCAATCGGAGGCGTATTGAAAGCTGCTTCTGAAGTTGCTGATCTTGGTTTTGGACTGTTTGAACTGGAGGCTATAGAAGAAAAAAATCTTAAAGAAATAGAGGCTAATGCAGAAAGAATCGCTGAACACTATAAAAAGGCTGGTGTGAAAATAACAAATTTTTCAAATTTATTCCGTGATATTATCAGTCCAGAATATGAAAAAAGAAAAACCGCTATAGAGAATTTTTCAAAAGGTGTTGAGTTGGCAAAGTTTTTCGGTGCAGATACCGTTATGATTGATACTTGGGTACCTCCTCTACGTTTCATTGATGACGTGCCTTACAAGGATAAGTTAGAGTATGGTAAACGATTTACTTACGAGGTTGACCCTGATTTTAGGTGGAGTGCCTTTTGGGATCTTTTGGTGGAAAGTATCACTGAATGCAATAAAATAGCAGAATCAAAAGGCTTAAAATTGTGTATAGAGCCACGGGTCGGCGAAAACATCAGCAACACAGATGCCATTCTAAGGTTGATGGATGAAGTGAATTCAGATAACTTTGGCGCTGTCCTAGATACTGCCCATCTTCATGCACAAAAGGAAATACTGCCTTTGTCAGTAGAGAAGCTGGGCGAAAAAATCTTCATTGTTCATGTTTCAGACAACGACAACAGAGAAAACTATCATCTTGCACTTGGCCAAGGAACCATAGATTGGAAAGGCCTCTTTAAGGCATTAGCAAAATATCGGTATAATGGTCCAGTTTTGATAGACGTCATTCAAAACGGTTTTACAGGCAGTATTGAACAGGAATACATAAATGCACGAGAATTTCTTCTGAATTTAGGTAAGAAAATCGGAATAAAAATGGAGTGTCCGCCTCCACAAAAGATGAACTAAAGATACTTGGTTTTGGGTTGTATTCTTATTCAACATTTTTCCTCTAAATCAAATAACAGTTTTCTTTCATAAAAAAGAAATGTGTGTGTTTAGCTTGCTGAAAAGAAGCCAAATTTAGCCTTCTTTTTTGCTCGCATAAGAACTCTTTCAAAGTAGCTAAACACGTACAAATAAATAAAATATTGTTAATAGGAAAACAACGTCGAATATCGATAAATAAACTATACTCAAATTATTTACCATAGACCTGAAGGATCGTAGCTTCTTCAGTCATTCGCATCATATCACCTTAATAATAATTCCTTCAGGTCTTAAATTTCAGGTATTTTTTACTTAATTATTTTAGATTCTTTGAAATGATGTCTCATTAATAATAATCCACTCGAAAGTTGAAGTTTTGTTTAAATATAATTAATCATGGAAATATTTATTTTCTAGTCGATGTTTTTATAAACTATTCAATTTATTTTATAATTTTATTTCAAAAGAGGAGACTACCTTGATCAGGATTATCAGAAATGATAGTGAAATAATTGTACGAACAAGTTTTTGGGAAACAGTTCACGATACAAAGAGGGGTGGTAGCTTAAAAACCATTAGATTGTTCAATGGAAGTAACAAAAACCTCCTCCTTTCACCAATACGTTGCTATGTCGATGATTATGACGTCATAAACGAGGATTCTCCAAATATTACAATAAAAAGAAAAGAAAAAAACAAAGTCGTACTGCTGATAGTAGGGCAATTGAAAAATACAGAACATAAATCGTTGGGTTTAGGATATCAACAATTCTGGCTTTATACTAAGGAATACATTAAAGTCGAATACGTTTTAACAGCTGAAGAAATGACCTTAGCCAAAAAGATTACGGTTTGCCACTTTAAGGTAATGTCGGATCTAGATGATTTTGTAGCGGGCCCTTCACCGTGGACAAACCTTCATCCGCAATATGGTGAATTTTTTGGTCCAATGGAAGATCAGAGATGGGGAAAGATATCATTCAATAATTGTCCAAGTTTTGAGGAAGGATATGTCCCCTTTGATCTAGCTGTTTTTAAAAAAGGTGTTGAAGGGTTTCAGATTCGACCTAGTAGTGACTGGACGAAGTGGAATGAACAGGTTGTCAAGACAAAGGGTAAAGGCAAATACGCAATAATTGGACAGACTGATCCGAAATTAATCCATTTAGTTATGTCACCATATGCAGATAATACCGTACCAGTGACTCTAAAGGGTGAATATCGTTTTACTTTTTATATTGGCATTCCGAATATTTCTAAAAATGTTTCAGCGAAATATATGGAGGTTGCCATTGGATCTAATCCTTGGCCTTCCGATGAAGATATAAAAGAGTGGGCATTCCTAGGAGTTAATGTTCTCAGGATTCACGATGAATATGATTTTGTTGGTGAAACGGATAATTGGTGGCACGATTGGGTTTATCCACCATATGACGAGCAAGGCATGCAAGAACTGAATCGTGTTATTAATGCTGCACATAAATACGGTTTAAAAATTATTCCATACTTTTCGCTTTATGAGTGCTACCCAACATCTCCCGCCTTTAAGCATGTTAAAGAATGGAGGCGAACCATGAAATGTGGCGGCCATGAGCAATACACTTGGTCAAGAATGATGTCCATATTTGGTGTGCTACTATGTCCAGATTCAAGTTGGAAGAAATATTTATTGAAACAACTAAAGATGATTTTTTCGAAACATGAATTTGATGGTGTTTATTTTGACTGGACCACGAATGTGCCTTGTTTCAACCTGTCTCACGCAGAAGGATACCACAGCGGTATTGACGGAATATACGAAATCATGGAGAACTCAAGAAAAATCATTGGTCCTAAGGGCATTCTCATAAATCACGTGCAAGGCCAAGCTATGGATATTATCGCAATGAACTTTGCTGACCAAATAGTAACGCTTGAGGAAAAGCAAAGGCATGATGTATACAACATGGAAGACATGCCAGCATCCATTAGATTCATGAATTCCGGATCTGTCGGCATTGTTCCGAACATTCTTTACCCAAAAGAGAAGGATACGGATCCACGATTTAGGTTAAGACAAGGAATCTCAAGATTGATCCTTCTTGGCGTCTTTCCATACAGCTACGTACGGTGGGAAAATAAATGGGGATACAATTCTCCGAAGGAAGCAAGAGAAGATCCCCGTGGAATATATGCACTTTTCGACGCGTTTAAATCTGTAGATCTTTCTGAATATAGCTTTAAGGATTGTTTTAACAGTCCAGTGAAAACCTCGGTTGATTCAGTAAGAGGCGCCGTGTACTGGAACAAAAAGCAAGCGATAATTGTTCTTTCAAACACTGAACCTAATGATGTGATATTTGGATGGGAGATAGACCTGACTTTTTTTAAGTGGAAGGACCATAGTAAGTTTTCTCTGGTCAGTTCAAAGGGCGAAAAATGGAGAATTGTTGAGAAAAAACAACTTAGATGCCTAAATGACCGTCTCGGAGAGTTTGAGTACAGAGTCTACCTTCTAAAGCCTCACTGTGACAACCGAGTTTACGTAATACATAACACAAGAGCTTGGAAAGAAAAATGGAGAAACAAGAAATTGACGGTAATCACGTCTGGTCCAGTTGGGCAACAAGCAAGATTAATGTTCTATTCGTCTGTTATGCCTAAGTCTGTTTGTCTAAACAAGTCGCTTTTAGTAGAAGATCGAAATTGGCAGTGGAATCCAGAAACAAGAGTAGGCATAATAGAATACGAGTACAGTTCAACCTTATGTGAATTCGATATATCCATATAGTCTGCAAACGAGGGGAAAATACTTGAACCGTAAAGAACGAGTCATTTTAGCCATAAATCATCAAGAAACCGACATCGTGCCATACTATATCTGGTATACACCTCCTGTTGAAAAATTTCTGCGGCAACACTTCAGAACCTGTGATGTGGATGAAGCTATTGGTAACCACCTTCTGATAGTTAAGGGCAAGACTGCTCGTCCCATGTATGCTGACCCAGAGTTATATGGCACATATAGCACGGACGAGTTCGGAGTAGTCTGGAAAAATTCACCCGACGATAGAGGTAGCGTCTACAAATATCCGCTTAAAGAATATAGCCTAAGGAATTACAGGTTTCCAGATCCTAAAATTCCTGGGCGATTCGACCATGTCGCTGAAATACTCAAGGCCAAGCCAGATGTTTTTTCTTTGGGCTGGGTAGGAGAACTGTGGGAAAGATGCTACTTTATAATGGAGTTCTCCAAACTTGTTAAGGCGCTTTTTACGAACCAAGATTTTGTTGAGGAATTGCTAGATCAATTAACAGAATACAACTTGGCAACTTTGGAGGAGTTAAGTCGGTTTCAACTCGACGGTATACTTTTAAGCGATGATTATGGGCATCAAAAAGGTCTTCAAATAAACCCTAATCATTGGCGAAAATTCATAAAACCTCGATTAAAAAAAATATTCGACAGAGCAAAAAGACATGGATTTTATACTTTCCTACATTCAGATGGCGACATTACAGCTATCATTCCAGATCTCATCGAAATAGGTCTAGATGTCATAAACCCTGTTCAACCAGAAGCTATGAACCCATACGAGATAAAAAAGAATTTTGGAAGCAAACTGTGCCTCTGGGGTGCTCTCGGAACTCAACAACTTCTCAACTACGGAACACCAGCTGACATAGAAAGAGAAGTAGAACGAGCTAAGAAAATACTTGGGTATGGTGGAGGTTATATTCTAGGACCAGCCATAAATCTTCAAAAAGACATCCCGCCTCAAAACATAATAACTCTCATTGAACAGGCGAAAAAACCATTAAGGAAGTAAAGGATTGACATTTTCAGGACAATAGAACGTGAAAGAGTAATAGCTATTACTCTTTTGCGTTATATTTTACACTTACCTCATTTTATAGTCACTTAATTAGCATGTCAATTGCGAACAAGGTAAAAACTGATTTTTAAAATACAAAATATTGTTTTAATCATCCAGATAAGTTGTGAAAAATGGCCCTTAACGACATGCGTAAGAGGTACAAAGAAAAACATGATTTGATTGAAGACTATTTTACATAACAGGTGGAACCTTTCTTTTCACTCAATGGTCTCTCTTCTTGTCAGTTATGATAGTTGAAGTCTTCGTGGGCGGTTTACTCTCAACGTTTATCGTCCATAGGTCTGGTAATCTGTTGGGTGCTTGGACACTTCACGGATTGACAAACGCCTATGCAGCTACCATCCTTCCCCTAATCACTCATTAAAGATCCAGCAAGGAAACATAGTGTGACGTAATTTTTAATAGCTCTAAATATCAGTAAAAATATTTTTCAGTAAAAATATTTTTTTATTCGACAGCTAAGTCTCAAATGGGCTTGTGGATGCATGAGTATAAAAGTCCCGACTGATGTAATATATGCCACGGAAACGCCGGTCTTCTGCTTAACGTAGAGGAATAAGACGCCTCTGCAAAGGAATTCTTCATTAAACGTTTCAAGCGTCAAAACTATGATGTAAAGCGGGTTTATGGTGCTGTCTTGGGATGTTACTCCGCCCATTATATAGGTAACTGTTATGGCAGCAAAACCCGCTGGCAACATTAGGGCGCAGTAAAAGAGGCTCTTCTACGCTTCTCACACATACATTAACACCCGCCAGTTTTGCTTAGGCTCTTCCCCCGAGATTTGAGTCCAGTTCACGCCAGACCTAGTTTCCTTCGATATAACTGAGATCAGTTAAGTCTATATGCGGTCTTGGCGCAGTTTTCTTCAGCCTTACCTTCACCTCCGTCATGTTGTTTTCTAGACAGCACAAAAGAGTCTTAGGTAGGCCTAAAAACCTATCCTACAACTGCACGACATTAACTTTTTAAGTGACTCCAGGCTTAGCATTTGAAAACCACATATGAAGACAGAAAGAAGCCACTCAACGAATAGTAAGAATAGTGATTGTCCTCGTTATCGCTGCGTTAGTTGTAACTGTAATCCAAGCCGATTATGCCCAAACTTTTTAGGTCACCTCAACAAGTGTAAAGACGGAGTGGCAAAGTTCTATTCAATCCAGTACGGCTAAAAATCACCGATCACAACATGGCACGCCAGGCAAAAATTGGCTGAAAGGTCTAGCTATAAAAATAACAGCTATACTTACGATATTGAGGATGCGCCAAAAACGTCCTGCACTCAGCAACGACTAATAGTATAAGAGTTTTGAGTTAGAAAATGGTTTTTGATCCATCCTTTTATTTTGCTGTTTTTATTTGTTCAGCTATTTGTTTTCCAACGTTTTTGAAGGTGTTTTCCTTTTCGCCTTTGGGTGAGAAGCGCACTCCCAGTTTGCCAACCACATTGAAGCTTAGACCCTTTAACGTTTTTTCAAGCCAATGTAGGGCTCTTGGAGTTAGGCTGTAAGAGGCAAATATGGCTCCAGTTTTGCCTTTCAAGACTTCTTGGACTTCCGGTTTGTTTAAGAAGTTTTTCATTTTCTTGCTTGCTGTAAACCCGTGAGTCGGGCATCCAAGAATCACAGCTTCAGCCTCCTCAATTTCTTTCATAGAAGTTTCATCCACCTTTCTAATATCAACATTCACTCCTTCAACGGCTTTAGCTCCCATCGCTATTAGTTCCGCTGCTCTGGCAGTGTTTCCCGTTAAACTGTCATAAACCACCAAAATTTTAGGCATTTTAATTTTCACATGCCACCTTTTATTCCAGGCTCCAAATCTCTTGTCATATTCGCTTAATAAAGCTTTAACGCATGTGGCGAAGCTCATAAACCACGCATGGCATTCTAATTATGTCTCTATTTCAGTTAGCGATGACTGACAGAAGACGTTTCAACTTATCCTTAATAGTATATAGATTTTATTTGCTTCCTGTAAGTTGTATCAATAAATAGGGTAAGAACCCACCTTCTTCACTAGGATGTGAGGAGTAATAAAGCAGTGTAGAGAAATAGTTGAACACGTAAAAACCCCTTGATTCCATAGATACGCATCCATCGGTTCTTAAACGTCAGTCTTGAAACCCCCAATATTGATGGGGTTTCGCAGATTTAATTTTGGAATTCGACGAGAAAAATTAGGTTGTGTGCATCAACCATTTTTTGTTTGAACTGATTGTTGCAGGCTTTGTGAAGAATTTGGGTTAAGATTACTAAACATTGATGTCTTTGTCCACGCCTTTCTGTGTTTGCCACTTGGTTTTTGCCTCTTTGACATAGTCGGCGAATTTGTATCCAGCCTTCTCAGCATACTCGATTTTAAGCTCCATGTAAAGCCTTCTTATGATAAGGGTTTCCAGGAGGAAGGCGCCTGCGCCGAAGACTCTTTCTAAAGCCTCAGCGAAGAACTCTATGCCGTTGGAAAGGCTGGCGCCGCCGACCTGTCGAAGCAAAACCGCCGACCCTACGTCTCCAAGAACCTCGCCTAGCACGCTGTCTATGCAGTCCCTGAGAATCTCTTCAAAAGCCTCGTCTGTGCGGCTGCAGCCTTCATCGAAACGTTCCTCACCGCCTCTTTTCTTGTTCAACCAGTCCACATTCTCAACTTATTGGCGTCAGCTTCGGCACAGTGTAGCCGGCTGAAGTGTCTATCTCAACAAAGTTCACCTGTGTTCTCGGCTTAAGCCCATAAACCAGCAGCGCCCCATGTTCCCTGACAACCTTAAAATGCACATCCACAATCGAGTTTAAATTAGCTGAAACATCGTGGATGCTGGGTTTAAGCAGGAAAAACATTAAGTCTCCATGCTGCCTAGCTAGTGAGATGCTGAGGTTCAGAATCTTAAGGGCTTCAACTAAACCGTAATATGAGATAATTCTGTCTACTCCAATAATATGCAAAATAGGTTGGCCGGTTCTTGCATGAGCCTCACTGGCAACGTGTAGGTCCGTTTGAAAGTCTTCTTCAAGGCTTTCGCCCTTAAACTCGATTAGGCAGGGATGTTTCTGAACAACTAAGCCCTTGAACTCGCATATCCTTATCAAACGTTCAATCTTTTCTTCAGAGAAGCCAGCATCGCGTGCCCGATTCAAGATAAGGTTAGGGTCCACCCCAGAAGAAGGAATCACAAAGACTGGTCTATCATTTGCGATGAAGTTCCAGGCCACAGTCAACAACAGGTGATACTGCAGGGTTGACACGTTTAAGCCCATCTCGAGAAGCACAGTTGAACCTTTAGGGTATCCTCCATCCAGCAGCCTGTCAAGGTCGGTTGAGCCAGAGGAAAACTTTTCAGTGCTGTCTGGAATGGGCTTGAAGACTCCGCTTAGAGGCTTCTCCACAAACTTGGGGAAAGCTTCGAATCCCCTGTGCAGCGTAAAGGCAACAGTGTTTTGCGCAATTCGTGTTCCACGCATCTTTTTGATTTCTAGGTCTCTGAACAGTCGACCGTCAAGTTCGCCTGCCCTGAATAGCAGGACGCCGTCAGCCACGAACTCCTCCATACCAGTGCCTATCCTGGTGCCTCTGTACGGAACCTCACCGATTATTAGGGATGTGCAGCCTGCCTGCCTCACGATTTTGCCTAGCAGGGTGTGCGTCACTATTCTTGAGTCGAAAGGCTTTTCGAAGGCTTGAGCCAAAGCCGTGTAGGAGTCTAGGACGAGGCGTTTAGCCTTAACCTCCTCTACGGCGTCAACAACAGTGCTTAAGACTGTGGAGACCCCTGCCTCCCTAACGGTTAACAGGTCGAGAAAGCGGAACTTGCCCTTCTTTTCAAGCGTTTCAAAGTTGAAGCCGAAACCCTTCATGTTTTCAATGAAGGCTTCCCTGTTTTCGGCGAAGCTCACGTAGACGCCTGGCTCATCTTGACCCGCGGCGCCGCGGTAAATGAACTGGGCAGCGAAAACCGTCTTTCCAGTGCCAGGATTGCCGGCTAAAACAATTAGGCTGCCCTTTGGGAATCCACCTTCCAAAACATCGTCCAAACCACTCACGCCGGTAGAAACACGCTCAACCAAAACAACCTCCCCCGAAACAAGAACCCTCCTGACCAATAATTAATTGCCTATAAATTAATAAGCTTTGTTTTTAACACAAAGAAACTTTGCCATTATTGAAAAAAGAGAAGAGAACAGTTTATATGGAAACCCAGCTGTATGGTTAGAGCCGGCATAGGTTAAGATGTTCCTGTAACCTAAAAGTTCGGCATAGTTTCTCAAGCTTATCCTGCTGAACATTCTTTCTTTCTTCAAGCATCAAGCATATTATTTTGTCTCCTTTTTGTTTGATGGGTTTTAGAGGTTTGTTTTCTGTCACGTCTATCAAATGCCTGTTGCCATGTGCAAATCCAAGATTACCAGAAACTTTTCTTTTTCAGCATCCAATCGAAGTACGCCTTCAAACGAATCAAGGAATAGTACGGTCGGTAAACCAGAACTACCGCGGGAACAAGGTAGATGTTTTTAAGGTCTTTCTTCCGTGGCGATAAAATACCTGCAGTTAATATTGTTACGAATTCGCAGAGCATATACAAAATAATGCTTAAAGCCATAACGTAGATGAAAACAGAATGAAACGCGAAAAGAACATAGCCCAGCCACATAAATCGAACAAAAAGAAGTATGATGTCAGTAAATAGCATGTCAAAAACAGCTATCACGAATCTCGCGTCAAACCCCTTCTTAAGCAACACGTTCTTGTGCTTCCAAAGTGTTTCTGCTTGACCTTTTGTCCACCTTAATCTTTGTCGTCTCCAGTCTTTCCAGGTTTCTGGAACGAAAGTCCATGAAACAGCTTTATCTGCAAAATACAATCTTTTGCCAAGTTTTCTCATCTTGAAGGTGATGTCGAAGTCCTCTGTTATAGTATCTCTATCATATTCGCCTAAAGAACGCACGTTTTCCTTCCAGAAAGCTCCAAAAGCACCTGAAATTATGAGTAGTGTCTTCATTATGGAGCTGAATCTACGCCCCAATTCAAGAGAGATGAGATACTCGTAAGATTGAAGCTTTACTAGAAGATTATTTGAGCCATGTTCGCCTCTTAAGACGCGAACGTTTCCAGAGACCGCGCTGATATTAGAGTTGCTGAGAGGTTTCACAATTTCCCTTAACGAGTTTCGTTCAAGAAGCGTATCAGCATCTACTACAGATATTACGTCTCCAGAGGCAAAAACAAGACCGAAGTTTAACGCCGTCGCCTTAGAACCGCTTGCGACCTCTCTGTGCAGAAGCCTGATTAAACCCTTTTGATGATAGGGGTACGCCAGCTGGTAGGTTTTATCCTTTGACCCGTCATCTATGACTATTATTTCCTTGTTTGGATAGTCAGTTTCCAAGGCTGACTCAATAGCATTTACTATTATTTTCTCCTCATTATGGGCGGGGATAAGTAACGACACCTTTGGGAAAAAATCGTTATTAAACAGTGTAGGAAAAAAATTTTGGTAAACCGTGTAAGAAAGAAGAAATATGGATTTTCCAATTGAGCGGGCGAAGTCCACAAGCAACAGTGGCCAGTACACAAGCATAAAGTCTGTGATTGTTAGATTGCTCAACCACTGAAAAAACTCTCCTAACGAGACGGAGGCGATCAAAAGAACCGAGAGGCATGACATTAAATAAATATGTGAGAAAAAACATAAATAAAAATTTGTCATCTATAAGCGTCTATCTTAAATATAGATATTATATTATCGTATAAGTGATTTTGCATTTAAGTAGTGACAAATTTTGGAGGAATAATCAAGAACCTTTCATAGTCAAAGCAAATGAACAGTGAGGCGGAAGAAAACGGCGCAAGAATCAAATAAGACTCATGAAAATGATTTGCTTGAAACAGCACGATTGTTTCGCGAAATGGATTTGCTTCAGGTTTTGATGGACAATATTCCTGACACGATATATTTTAAGGACATCAAGTCCCGCTTCATACTCATTAACAAAGCCCAATGCCTAACAATAGGAGTTAAGAGCTCAGAAGAAGCCTTTGGCAAAACCGACTTCGATTTTTTCACTCCTGAGCATGCCAGAGCAGCTTATGATGATGAACAAAAAATCGTGGCAAGCGGAGTCCCGATCATAGGAAAAGTCGAACGCATCAGAAGGGCTGATGGGGAATTCCGATGGGTTACATGTACAAAAGTACCCATTAGGGACAACAACGGCCGCATAATCGGGGTCGTTGGAATCTCAAGAGACATTACCGAACTTAAGGAGTTGGAGGAATCCCTCAAAGAATCAGAGGAGAGATTACGAGAAGCCAACGTGTCTCTTCAACTTAGGTGTGAAGAACTGGCGAGGTTGAAAGAAGAGGTTGATCTGGCAAACAAGGCCCTCCAGCAATCCAACATTGATTTGGAAAATTACACGTATGTAATATCTCATGACTTGAAGGCCCCTCTCCGAGCAATCAAGGCCTTCACCACTTTTCTCGTGGAGGATTATAAGGACAAACTTGATAAGAACGCTCAAGAGTATATCAATAGAATTGTTAAGGCAGTTTCTAACATGGAGAACATGATTGAGGATCTACTAGTCCTGTCGAGAGTTGGACGAAAATACATGAACATAGAAGAGGTAGACTTGAATAATCTTTTGGAGGAAATTATCTTTGATCTTGATCCAGTTATCAAGAAACGTGACGGACTCGTAAAATACAAAGATCTACCTAAGATTCGCATCCAACGTGTTTGGATAAAACAGTTTTTTATGAATCTTATCGACAATGGCTTAAAATTCAATAAATCGGAAAGACCAACAGTTGAGGTGTCATGTGAAGAAAAAGATAATGAGTTCGTATTTAAAGTTGCGGATAATGGCATAGGGATTGATAGAAAATACTTTGACCGTTTATTCAAAATTTTCGAAAGGCTTCATACAGAAGAAGAGTATGAAGGAACTGGGGCAGGTCTTGCAATTTGTAAGAGAATTGCCGACCATCTCGGAGGAAGAACGTGGGTCGAAAGCGAAGTAGGTAAAGGAAGCACTTTTTATTTGGCATTACCGAAAAACGTAAATTTGGAGAGTGCAAATAAATTAGGGAGAATAACAAAATATGATTAAGTTTAGTGCAGATTCAGAATACCCTTTTTTGCTTGTTGAGGACAATCCAGACGACATATTGATTACGAAACGAGCTTTTGCGGCGGGACGAATATACAACAAGCTTTATGTTGTTCAGAATGGGGAGGAAGCTGTAGACTTCATCAGAAAAAGAGGGAAATACAAAGACGCTCCCACTCCCGCCTTGATTTTGTTGGATCTAAAATTGCCCAAAGTCGACGGCTTTGAGGTGTTGAAAGAAATTAAGAGTGACGAGAATCTAAGAAGCATTCCCATCATCGTTTTAACGTCATCTGAAAGAGAAAAAGATATAGAAGAAGCATACAAAATGGGATGCAACAACTACATAGTGAAACCAGTTAGCTTTGAAAACTTCATTAAGACCGTGGTTGAAATAAGACAGTATTGGCTCATAATATCTAAGATCCCAGCCAGATGAGAAGCAATCATAATAAGAGCTGAAACATTTGCAGCTAAGTATTCTATACATCGAAGACAATCCTGAAGACCAGTTAATCATGAAACGTTCTCTAAATAAAAGTCTACAAGTAGATTTCAAACTCACGGTAGCAAAGAGCGGTCAAGAAGGAATTGAGAACCTTAAAAAAGAAACTTTCGACATAATCTTTCTGGACTACAGACTCCCCGACATGACTGGACTTGACATTCTACGAGAACTGCGAAGACAACACATAAACAAGCCAATAGTCTTCGTCACAGGTAGGGGTAATGAAGAAATCGCTGTGGAAGCAATGAAACTTGGCGCAAAAGACTACATAACAAAAGACTATATTCTAACAGGACGCATGGCGGAATGCATAAGCCAAATTCTTCTTGAATCGTCATTGCCTGAAGGAGTAAACTTGGAAGATGCAAAAGAAATCTACAGAATCCTAAATGAGAACCAAAACATAAGGATAGAAGTCTCAACAGAGCCACAATCGGTTCCTAACAGCCAAATACCAATCTCAATTCTGCTGCCTACACTTATGAAAATGGCTGAAAAAGGCTTACTCAAAAAAGAGCCGACGAGGTCACACATATCCTGCCCAACATGTAATTCCCTATCAATATCGGTCAACTTAAAATGCCCAGACTGCGGAAGTAAACTGATGGAAAGCGGAGACGCTCTTGAACATATGACTTGCGGATACGTCGCATTTCGGTCTGAATTCGAGAGAGGCGACGCCACATTTGTCTGCCCAAAATGCAACAAAGAACTTAGAATGATAGGCGTAGATTACCGGAGAATCAGCACTTGGTATAAATGCTCATATGAACACTTCTTTCCTGCCCCAACGATCACATTTCTATGCAAGAAGTGCGGTAAGGAATTCTCATTAGACCAAGCATCTCTCAAACCACTCTACGAATTTCAGGTAAGCGAAAAAGAAAAGGAAACACTTAGACTAAGCATCCTATCAAGCGAAGCAAAAAACTCAAAGTAGAAACCTATCAGCCTACTTATACGACAGAAAGCTATACCAGAAGGTTGAACTTGCTCTCGTAGGCACGAAATCTGTGTTTACACTATTTTTGCTGATTGCTTGGGGGTTAGGTTTAAGCGTCGGTTTAAATTTTCGGGATTTTGTTCGAGATTATTAGTTTGTTTTACGAACTAATGTTTTGGGTCCCCATAGTATCAGCACCGCTACTGCAAAGGCAACGTTTAGGATTAACAGATAAAGACCGCCTAATATGGTTTCAAGTGTTGGGAACATGAAGAATGATATGTTGTTCATCATGTGAAACAGCATTACGGCTAGGATGCTGCCGCCTGTGTTATTGTATAACCCACTGCGATCAAGAAAGGGTTAGATAACGCGGACAATTCAGTAAGTCTCTCCCCTAATTGTTGCTAGCAAAAGAGCGCCGCCAATTATGATAGGGAAAGGAAGAAAATTGGGATGTACAATATCTTTCTAAACCTGAGATCCGCTCCTCTTTTCAGCAGATTTTTTACTCCACTTCTTCATTCAGATGAGTCGTGAAAAAAGCTGCAACTAGTGAACCGAATGCGGCTGGGTTAAAAGGGCTGAATAGGAAATCAACAAAAATTGAAAGAATTGAAATCAAACCCGTTGAGACTAGGGTTTGAGGAATCCAAAATAGTCATGAAAAGACGAAAGGCAATTACAAAATATAAAAAATAAATCACGGTTCTCGGATCTGCATATTTCGTCTTTCAAACCACTCCTATTTGAATCAACATCCTTTCTAGATTTATAGCTATAACAATTTTGTGCTTGCACAAAGTGTTTTGTGGCCGCCACAGAAAGATTGAGAACACAGAGATTTATATCCAGCTTGAACAAGCAATCTTCGGAGACAGCACATCGCAGGAATACCACGTTAAGGTAGCCACAAAACAGGAGGAGATTAAAGCACTCCTAGAGGTTGGATTCGAATATGTATGCGAGAAGGACGGCGTCCTCTACTTCCGTAAACGCAAATAAAAAAAGAAAGGTTAAAAATGGTCTGGGTCAGTAAAAAACATAGCCGGGTTCCCCTAGCCTGGTATGGGGCAGGCCTGCTAAGTCTGTGACCGAATGGTCGCGTGGGTTCAAATCCCACACCCGGCGCCACAAAATTTTCAGGAGAATTAAGCTTTCGACTTATAATTATTGTTTCGATGTTATTTGTTGATTGGCTTAAAGGACAATTTTTTCTACGAAGGCTGTTTTTGCCTCAGGATAGCTTTGTAGAAATCTCTGAAACCCAGATGTCTGTTCCAGTGGTTACTAAGGAACTTGGTAAGATGCAGATGGTACCTGCAGGTGTAACATCGGTGTAGCCAATCTTCTTCAAAGGCGTAAGGCATTCGTCTGCTTCAATTTGTATATGAACTCCTGCTATTATGTCATTGATTGGTTTTGCTCCCAAACCAAGCACCGCAGTGCTGCCTATATGTTCGATGGCTAGGATCTTATTTCTGACTGCCTCTAGAATTTGTTTCTTTTTTCGTACAGGATTGACCAACTAGGATCGTAGTCTACAATTGCTACGGGATCTGGCATAGCGGGCTAGCTTAACATCATCTTAATTTCCGTATATTATTAACGTGCACATTCAAAACAGGCAGTGAAAAGTTAGAATTAAATGCGCCTATGTTTCTTTTATTATGCGTGACCTTGCTATGTTACCCGAAAAAGAATTTTCCTGCTCATGGATCGAGAAAAACAAAGTAAGAACAATCAAGCTCAGCGACGAAATATGGGAACTTGCAGAGCTTGGGCTGATCGAGTTTAAGTCTTCTGCGCTTCTTGCAGACGAACTTGAAAGAAACGGCTTCAAGGTTGAACGTGGAGTCGCAGGTATGCCGACGGCCTTTATTGCGTCGTATGGTAGCTCTAGACCCGTGATAGGTTTGCTAGGTGAATTTGACGCTTTGCCTGGACTGTCACAAAAAAGGGTTCCCTACAAAGAGCCGTTGGTTCCTAGGGCGCCTGGGCATGGATGCGGGCACAACATTCATGGAACAAGCGGCATGACCGCTGCTTTAGCCATCAGGTACGCGATGGAGAAATACCGGATTGAGGGCACAATAAAGTTTTTTGGCTGCCCAGCTGAGGAAAATTTTAACGGCAAGGTTTTCATGGTCAGGGAAGGCTGCTTCAGAGGTGTCGACGCCGTTTTGAGTCATCATCCAAGCGACATGAACTGTGCGTCACTTAAGAGCTGCTTATCTATCAATAATGTTAGGTTCAGTTTTTATGGCAAGTCCGCTCATGCCGGGGGTTCGCCTCATCAGGGAAGAAGCGCTTTGGACGCTGTGGAACTAATGAACGTTGGAGCTAACTACTTGAGAGAGCACATAATTCAGGATGCAAGGCTTCACTATGTAATCGAGAAAGGAGGAACTCAGCCAAACATTGTGCCAGACTACGCCCAAAGCTGGTACTACGTGCGGGCCCCTGAAAGAGACCAGGTTGAATACATCTACAGTTGGGTTCTTGACATAGCTGAAGGAGCCGCCAAAATGACGAGAACAGAGATGAAACACGAGTTTATGGGCGGCCTTTACAATTTGGTTCCAAACAGAACAATTGCTGAAAGAATTACGAGTAACATGCGAGCAGTCGGAGTTCCAAAATATGATGAAGAAGATCTTCAGTTCGCAAAAAAGATCTCAGAATCGATTTCTTCTGAAATGAAGCTCGAAGAACTAAGAGAATCTAAACGCCCAGGCTGGGAAAAACTTGTGGACAAACTGCTTGACGATGATGTTCCCGACCCATGGGGAGAAGGCCAGGTTAGCCACGGAAGCACAGATGTCGGAGACGTAAGCTGGCAGACGCCGACGGTGGAGTTTAACACGGCAACATGGGTTCTTGGAACCCCAGGACACTCTTGGCAGAACGTAGCTCAAAGCGGAGTAGGCATTGGGCACAAGTCCTTGATCTTCGCTGCAAAAGTTATGGCCGCAACTGGAATAGACCTTTTAATAGACGCTGATTTCTTGAAAAAGGCCACGGAAGAACATAAACAAAGGCTTGCTGGCAAGAAGTATAAGTGTCCTATGCCCTCTGGAATGAAGCCTCCCTTAGACGCGTGGAAAAAATCTATATAAGACTGCCTTTTGTTTTTACAGGAATCACTTTTTCTTTAAAACATGCCCAAAAGATTGTTTGAATGCAAAACTATGATCTTTTCTTTTTTGTTTTTGGCCAGGAAGAACAGGGCAACATCAATCACCACGAAGACTAATAGTATCAAAATAATCTCGTAAAAGTGAACTGTAAGAAAAGAGAACAATTGGTTAACCAAGTTGTAAAGAGACTCATCCATATTCAATAAATTTTAACATAATTCATTAATTAGTTATGAACCGACAATACGAGTATAAAAACAGTATTTGACAAGAATGTTGACATTGCAAACTGGTTAACTAGACTCACTGATTATTTATGTAACGAGACGAAACGTTTGACAGATCGATCATAGGTTTTCTCAATCTGCGCTGGAAAGAAGCATGCGGGGAGCTCTCCTCTAGATCGATGGTAACGTATACATTCGCAGCATCTACCTTTTTGCTCACATGGATAAGTGCAATTACAATCCTCAAGATTAACATCTATGTTAGGACAAGACTGCCTCAATATCAACATCACCGTCCTATTTTTACTAATGAAGCTGGATTTGATATTAAAACAATTCCCAAATAACTACTTAACAATCGAACTAACTACACCAGTTTCCTTGTATTTTAAGTATTTTTCAAATTCCTGTTTCTTTGGGCTTCCTCTAGTTTCACTCTTCGTTGCCTTCAGTGCACCCGCTAGGTTTGCCCGTTCAAGACACTCTTTGTCATTTAGGCCCTTTGATTTAGAGGCTACGAAAATGCCTAGGAAAGCGTCTCCACAACCAACCGTGTTCACAACTCCTAAACCCAGCTTTTCCAAATTTATTCTAGGCACAGTAATAGTCTGCTCTGAGCTTACCAGACAACAGCCCCTTTCTCCAAGCTTCACAATAAGTTTTAACTGCCTATTTATTCTTGATAGCTTGTTCCATGCACTGGTTGGGTTTTGTTCCCCAGTTATGTTCTTAACCTCAACTTGGTTAACCACGAGATAATCGAGGTTTTCAATAACTTTTGTAAGCATCTGGATTCCCAGCGTGCTTCTGACACCAGCATCCCAAACTGTTGTTTTTCCTTCTTTCTTTGCGAAATCGAACGCTGCGTTAATTGTCTCAAAGGGCGGATCAATCACCGTAATGATAGAGGCTTCTCCTAGCAGGTTGGATATGCCTTTACCTTGAAGGTCTCCAGGAATAAGCTTAAGATTTGCCCCAAACAAGGTGTTAATTACGTTTCTGCCTTTTTTGTCAATCAAAATATATGCTTGCCCAGACTCCACGTCATCAACAATTTTTATTCCCGAAACAACTACGCCTTCATCATTTAGAATCTTTATCTGCTGGTCTGCAATATTGTCTCTTCCGAGGCAACCAATCAAAGCAACTTGCTCTGGCCCCAAAATTCTTGCACAAGCAACTGCTACGTTAGCAGCTTTTCCGCCGGGAACACGTGTGATCTTCTCAACTGGAACTTCTTCACCAATTTCGGGAAACCTTTCTACAAACAGGTTTATGTCCCAGTTAATGGCGCCCAGGACACAAACATTAACCATTTTTTCACCTCTAGAGGTTCAGGTTAAGTAGCCTAGCGATATTTCCTGCTAATATGTTGAATTGGTCGTTTTCAGGCATGTCTTCTAATAATGCTTTGTATCGTGCAACCTCAACGTTCATTAACTCGAACGGTGTGTCGCTTCCAAAACAAACTCTTGTTGAACCAAGTGTTTTGATCGCCTTAAGAATTGGTATTGTCCGAACTCCGCTTCCGATTAAAGTTAAGTTGGGATAGTCTTTTGCGACTTCTATAGATGCATTAGTTAAATCATCAAAAGCCACGCCGCCCATGTGAACCATCAAAATTTGCAGTTTTAGAAACTTTGCTGCTATCTTAGCAACCCTGAACGGATTAGTTCGATCATACGCGTCGGCACCAACATGAAGGGCTAGAGTCGTTCCTGTGTCCGCTATTTCTTCGATTACAGGAATTGAAAGATGAGGGTCATCTATGAAAAAGTTGTTCTGAGCCCCATTCATCTTTATGCCATAAAACCCGTATTCGCTGATGTACCTTTTTACACATTTCTTTGCTTTCTCTACCCCAAGATTTGGGTCAACCCATCCGAACCCGAGTATTCTATCGGGATTTTTTCTCATAGCCGCGTAAACATATTCATTGGCTTTATCAATTTTCCGCATATATGGCGGCTGAAGCCAAGTGACGGCCTTGTCAACTTTTGCTTTTTCCATTCTATTCAGTAATTCTTTAACTGAGATGCTGTTTCCACCCTCAAACATAGGCGAAACATGGACGTCAGCATCAATTATCATGCCATATCTCCTTTGACTATGTTATAACCAAGGATCAATTATAACTTTTATAGCGTTCATTTCTCGATTTTCAAGTGCATTGATCGCTTCTTCGATTTTTTCTAAGGGAAACCTATGGGTAATGAATTTCTTAACGTTTATTCTACCAGAAGATATTAGGTTTACAGCCTCCAAATATTGAGCCTTGTTCGAAGCGTTTGCTCCATGAATGTGTAACTCGTTGTAATGGATTAGGTTCGTGTCAATACTTGTGTACGGATCATCCTTTGAGCCCCCTGCAAAAAAGCTTATATCCGCATCAACAGCAGCCATGTTAAGAGCCTCTCTTTGAATGTCTTTAGACGACGCGGCGCATATCACTACGTCTGCGCCTATTTTACCAGTAAGTTCTTTAACTTTTTCAACAAGATTATAGACACTAGTGTCAACGTAAGAATCCACTGGTAAACCTATTTTCTGAGCAAGCAAAAGCCGTGAAGGCGAACGATTAGCCAAAATAACTTTGGCGCCCTTTTGTTTAGCATACTCCACATGAAGCATGCCAATAATTCCTGCTCCTATAATGACAGTCGTGAATCCCTTCGGCCTATTTTTGAATGGCGCCCAACCGTTTATTACACATGACAACGGTTCAACCACCGTGGCTTCTTCAAAGGACAGGTGTTCAGGAATCTTGATAATGCATCCCTGTTTCACAGCTGGCTTGGGAAGAACCAAATACTGCGCGAATCCACCGTTAAATTGGTAGCCTACAGCCTTGTACTTTCTCCTACAACGGTTTTCTTCACCTTTTTTGCATGCATCGCATTCGCCACATCCAACAACTGTTTCAACAACAATTTTGTCTCCAACAGAATATTCTTTAATGTTTTTACCAACCTCCTCAATAACGCCGGATATTTCGTGCCCAGTGATAGGAACCTCAATCTTTTTTTGTCCACTAAAAATTCTTAGATCAGTGCCGCATACTGCGCATGCCTTCACCTTGATTAAAATTTCGTCTGGTCCACATTTCGGTTTATCAATTTCCCGTATTTCGAAATGTCCAGGCTTTGCAAGGATTGCTGCTTTCATCTTCATTTGGTAGTCACATTGATTTTTAGGGTTGAAGATGAATTAATAGTTTTAAAGATTAGAACTAATCTTCGAGATAAGAATAAAATATTGAGCACCCGTACATTTTCGCCTAAAAGATAATATACCAATTCAGTATTGAACTTGATTAAAGTGGTGCATAATGGTCACAGAAGTCATAATGCCAAAAATGGGGCAAACCATGGAAAAAGGAAGAATTATTAGGTGGTTAAAGAGGGAAGGCGAGGCTGTACAGAGGGGAGAACCCCTGCTTGAAATTGAGACAGATAAAACCACAGTTGAAGTTGAAGCACGTGGTACAGGCATCCTTAAAAAAATCATCGCACAAGAAGGAGAAGAAGCCCCAATTGGCAAAATTATAGGCTACATTGCCAAAGAAGACGAACCTCTACCTGAAGAACCACGAATTGGCGTGGAGACACCTTTAGAGAAACCTGAAGAAAAAATTTCTTCTGAACCCACCAAAGCACTTGAAAAGCCTGAAGTTGCTGAGAGGGTTAAAGCTTCACCGTTAGCGAAGAAATTGGCAGAGGAACTGGGCATAAACATTAATGAAGTAGTTGGAACGGGACCAGGCGGCAGAATCACCAGAGAAGACGTTCTTGCTTTTGCTGAGAAGAAGCCAAAGACAAAGGTTGTCGCTGAAGAGGCTGCGGAATTTCAGGTTGTTCTAATGACGAGTATGCGGAAAGCTATCGCGTCGAAGATGGTTCAAAGCAAGACAAGCGCTCCACACTTTTACGTGAGCACTCAAGTTGACATGACAGAAGCCTTTAAGCTAAGAGAAAACTTGTTGCCAACCTATGAAGTTGAAACTGGTGCTCGATTATCTTTCACTCATATGCTGGTGAAGGCTGTTGTACTTGCACTTGTAGAGTTTCCTCAGCTGAATTCAACTTTCGAGGATGAAAACATCCGCCAGTGGAAGCACGTCAACATTGGCATTGCGGTTAGCTTAGAAGATGGGCTGATTGTTCCAGTTCTTAGGAATGCAGATAAGCTAAGTCTTAAAGAGATCGTTTCTAAGGCAACTGATCTCGTTGCAAGAGCCAGGGAGAAGAAACTGCGGGAGGAGGAGTTTTCAGGTGGGACATTTACGATATCTAACATGGGCCAATTTGATGTAGATTCATTTATTGCTATTATTAATGTGCCAGAAACAGCGATTCTGGCAACAGGTAGAATCAGCGACCGAGTAGTTGTCTTGAACGGCGGAATCGTTGTAAGAAAAATGATGACTATAACATTGTCTGCTGACCACCGTGTTGTTGACGGAGCCTATGCAGCGAAGTTTTTGCAGAAAGTGAAGAGCCTGCTCGAATCTCCTAACAACCTAATCTAGAACTCACGTGATAAACAGTCTACATAAAATTTTCCATTTCTTGTGTATAATGAAAGATCTTCTTTATAGAAAACGATCTTCTGTTAATGTTAACGTTGCTGTTGTCTTTTTCAAACGGCTGTTCTGATAAAGTATATATCTGTTCTCGTATCTGTAGAAAAGGAAATGGAAAGCCATCAATCAATTCCTAAGCGCCAAAATACTTTATACAGCCTACTTAATAGTCTTGACCGTTTGTCTTCCAGTCCTTGGACAAGAAACATTGTTTTTGCTTCAGCCTTACTCTTCTTTTTTGTCCTGATTCTTATTCCTCCAATGATGGGAGTGCTTCAAAAAATAAACAGCATAACACAAATTTATGCCGTGCCAGAACTTTTGAACAGGGCAAACTCAGCCATCATATGGTCGTTCATTACAGCTTTCATAGTTTCCGTTCTCGACTTGGTTGCTGCCCTACCGTTGGCTTGGTTCATTGTACGCAGCAAGTCCAGACTCATCAATATAATAGACACCCTGGCCGACATACCTTTCATCATTCCAACGGCAGCATTAGGTTACTCTGCGATTCTGTTTTGGAGCCAAAAAGGAGGCGTATCCAGCCTTCTCGGAGTCGAATCCCTTGTTTCTCCCGGACTCTTGCTTGTTCTCCTGCTTCACTTTGCTTTTTCATACCCAGTGATTGTGAGGGTCATGGTTGGTGAACTGTTATGCTATAAAGAAGTTTACGAGATTGCGGCTAAAACCCTTGGTGCTCAGCCGTTCACATCAGTCAGAACCGTAACCCTGCCTTTATTGAAGCCGGCGCTGATATCATCTTTTCTTTTAGCTTTTGCCCGCTCTCTTTCTGAGACAGGTGCTACTGTGATGGTGGCAGGAACGTTCGAGAATGGCCCAGTTTTCATATTCTATAATTCAGATAACGAAGGAGCTCTTGTGTACGTAAGCTCAATTCTTATTCTAAGCTCAATCATTGTTTTTCTTATCATAAGACTTGTTGCTCCTCACTTTAAGTTGCCGATCAGAAAAGCTTGGCCAAATCTTGAGGGAAAATTAAGTAGTCGTGTTGCAGTAAGGGGAAGAGACTTTGTAACAATCGCTGTGTTCTTTGTTTTTGTAATCATTCCGTCGCTTTTTGTTTCAATGCCGCTTTTTGGTGCTTTATTCGATGGAACCCTATTTGAGGCAATAAGCGGCTCTGGTCCTTGGAGCTCTTTTTGGAGCAGTATGCTTTTGTCTTATGTAATTGGGTTCATTTCCACTATAACAAATATTGTTGCTGGATTGCCTGTGGCAGTAATTATTGGTCGAAAAAAGATTGGCCGCCTTTCTCCCGTTCTTGATTCGCTCGTCAATATTCCGATTATTGTTCCTTCGATTGCGTTAGGCGTTTCTTTAAAGATTTTTTGGGGAGGGTTGGGGATGCCTGAATTTTGGGTTCTTGTTCTTTCCCATACTACTATAACTTATACTTATTTTGTTTCTTCTATGTCGGCAGCTATTTTGAGCGTTCCACCAGAAATGGAGGAAGTGGCAAGCACTCTCGGAGCTAGGCCTTTCACGATTTTTAGAAGAATTACGTTGCCCCTGACGAAGTATTCGCTTTTTTCAGGCGCTGTTCTCGTTTTTACAAGGTGTATTGGCGAGACAGGAGCGGCCAAGGCGGTAGCAAGCTCTTTAAAAACGGTTCCTATTCTACTCGTTGACTGGATAGTAAAAGGTTACGTTTCGACTTCTGAAAGTGCCTTAGGAATTGGATTTCTGATCATATCTTCCTTCATGGTACTTCTATTATTGAGAGTTATCATTCGATGTAAAAGGTGAGAAGAGCATGCCGTCGCTCCGTCTTGTTAATGTCACGAAAAGGTTCGGTAATATCTCGGCAATAAACAAATTAAATCTTGAATTGAAAGACGGAGAATACCTCTGCGTGTTAGGACCAACAGGCAGTGGAAAAACCACGTTACTTAAGCTTATAGCGGGGATTATGAAGCCAGATGAGGGCGAAATTTACATCGATGACAAACTTGTAAATGATTTGCCGCCTCAGGAAAGAAACGTGGCTTATGTACCTCAAAACTACGCTTTGTTTCCACATTTGACTGTTATTGAAAATGTTGCTTTTAGTCCACTTTCTAAGGGACTCAGCAAAGATGAAGCATACAAGATTTCGATGATGATGTTGGAAATGATGAGGTTGGCTGGAAGGACGGACTCTTTTCCCAACGAACTGAGCGGTGGAATGCAACAACGTCTCGCTCTTGCTAGGGGACTTGCATCTGATGCTAGCCTGCTTTTGCTTGATGAGCCGTTAGGAGCTTTAGACGCCCGTCTTAGGGTGGAGCTTCGTTATAAGCTTCGGGCTTTAGTTAAAGAAAGGGGCTTCACTGTGATTCATGTAACACACGATCAAGAAGAAGCCATGGTCGTAGGCGACAGAATCGCAGTTTTACGGCATGGCCAAATTCAACAAGTAAACATTCCCTACGCGGTTTACAATGACCCGAAAAGCATTTTTGTAGCTAACTTTGTAGGAGGCGCAAACTTTCTAGAAGGATACATCACTGAAAGAGACCCGCAGGGCGCTTGGGTGCAGCTTAGAAACCGCTATTTGGTACGTATTAATGAGACCCGTTTTTCGCCTGGAGAAAGAGTGGTTTTAGCCATAAGAGAAGAGCAAACAGAAATTTTCGAACATGACAGTGACAAACAGGAGGTTAATCTGTTTCCGGGAACAGTTCAGCTTACAAGTTTTCTTGGAAGCTCAATTGTTTTTGAGGTTCTGCTTGAGAATGGTGATGTTGTGAACTCGAAAATACTTGTTAGCCAAAAGAAAGAAAAACTTAAGACGGGTGAAAGAGTTTATGTTAGGTTTTCTCCGCGAAATATTAAGACTTTTGGTTATCCTCAAGTAGGCCTGTTTAGGGAGTTGGAGGTCATTTAGGTGCCCTCTGTTAAGCTTGAGAACGTTTCAAAGAGATACGGAAAAATAATAGCGGTTGAGAATGCAAACCTCACGGTTGAAGATAAAGAGTATGTATGCATAATAGGCCCGAGTGGATGTGGCAAAACCACGCTTATTAAGTGCATATCAGGCATCATTCGACCTACTGAAGGAACCATTTACATTGATGGTAAAGTCGTAAACGATATTCCAATTAACGAAAGAGGAATAGGGTACGTCTTCCAGGACGTTGCTCTCTTTCCACACATGGACGTTTTTGAAAATGTCTCGTATGGTCTGGTTGTTAAAGGCTGGAAACTTTCGAAAGCTAGGCCCCTTGTTGAGGAAATGTTGAACATGATGGCTCTTAGGGAAAGAATAAGGGATCGACCGAACGTGTTAAGCGGAGGAGCCCAGCAGAAAACTGCAATTGCGAGAGCATTAGCTTCAGGCTCCAAGATGTTGCTTCTCGACGAACCGCTAGGTTCCTTGGATGTTAAGGTAAGAACGTTACTTCGGTATGAGCTTAGGAAAATAGTTAAGGATCTTGAGCTAACTGCGATTCATGTTACTCATGACCAAGAGGAAGCAATGGCTGTTGCAGACAGAATTGTTGTTATGAAAGCTGGAAGAATTGTTGAGGTCGGCACGCCTTTGCAGTTATATCTTCATCCAAAGAATCTTTTTACAGCCAATTTTGTAGGTGAAGCTAACTTTTTCGAAGGAAGAATTGCCGGGGAGATAAAAAGAAAAACAAGGGTAGTTGTAGATGAATGCGACATTTACAGCTCTGATAAGAAATTTTTTAATGAAACTCATGTAGTGGCGGTTATTAGACCTGAATTTGTGGTCATGAGGAAACCGACGGGAAGAAAGAACTGTTGGAAGGGTAGGATTGAAACCGAAGCTTTTGTTGGAAATATGGTTCGCTATGAAGTTAGGACAGAAAATGACAAAATTATAGCTGTCAAATTACCGTTTGCCTTTTCCACGCAGAACTGGCGCGTGGGAGACCGTGTTGAACTTGCGTTCCCGCCTGATTCCATGTTGCTTTATGAGTATCCGCAAATTGGACTTGAAAAGGAGATTTCTATCGAGTGACATTGGAATTTTTATTGGGTTCTGAATAAAGAGCAAAGTTATTATTTTTGTGTGAGACATGTATGCCTATAGGAGTTTCTTGCAATGGAAAGGTGGTTCGAGAAAAGGCGTAAGAGCAAGGTTCTAGACATCGCTGATAGGCAGATGACTGTTGCTCTTGATACGGTTAATGATCTTGAAAGAGCCATCAGAGCCACGTCTGCAGGTGATGAGGAAGAGGCGAAAAATACGATTGAAAGGCTCTTTATGGTGGAGGAAGAAATTGATGACCTTCGAAGAACCGTTTTTGAAGAATTAACCAAGGGTAATCTTGGAATTCAAGAACGGGAAGACATAATGCATCTCGTTAAACGGTTGGACATGATGGCGGACCACATTAAAGACTCAGCGAGAAATGTTCTTGTTTTGCTCAAAGCTGATGTTCCAAAAGACGTTTGGAAAGCCTTTCATGAAATGTCAACGGGCATCGTGAAAACTGCTGCAACTTTGAAGGAAAGCTTGAAAAACTTGGGCGTAAATCCTGCTCAGGCAAGAGCAATTTCAGAGAGAGTTGAGGACGAAGAGAATAAAGTTGACAAGAAACAGCTTGAGATTAAGGCGCTTCTTCTAAAGTATGGTAGCCAAATTAACCCGTGGACTCTCTTGTTATTGAAAGACCTGTTGGATTCCATGGAGGAAGCTGCTGACAGCTGCGCTGACACGGGAGACTACATTAGAGTCTTAACCGTGGAATTTAAATAAAGGATAAAGAAGAAAAGGGAAAACTAGAGTTTCTTTTTTGCAGATTCCTCGAGAGCGGCTACTGCAGGCAAGGTTTTACCCATCAAGTATTCTATCAAGGCGCCGCCTGCTGTGCTGATGTATGACATTTTCCCTGTGATTCTAAGCTCTTGAACCGCTGCGATCGTGTGGCCTCCGCCAACAAGTGAGAAGGCTTTTGAAGCAGCTGCGGCTTCAAGAATTTCTTTCGTGCCCTTCAGAAACTCTTTTTTCTCGTATACACCTGGCGGCCCGCTTATTACGATGGATTTGGCTTTATGGATGATTTGGCGGTAAAGTTTTATTGTTTGGGTTCCTATGTCGAAAATTGGAAGTTCTGTTGGAAGCGAGCTTACGGGTAGCTCTTTTCTTTTGCCATTATCGTCCACGGCAACGTCGATTGGAGCGTAAACTTTGCCCTCGAAGGTTACCAGCAACTCTTTTATGCCTGGAACCAGTCTGAGGACTCCCTGTTTTTCCAAAAGATCCATGTTAGGTTTTCCAAGGTCTGTGCCGTTTGCCAACATGAATAGGTGGCCCGTGATTCCTCCTGTTAACACGTAGTCTGCGATGTTGTTTTTGAGAACATATTTGGATATTTCGAGCGAATCGTCAGCTTTTGCTCCGCCAAGTATGAAGACGCATGGTTTTTTTGGTGATTCTAAAACCTGATTGAGGGCTTTCAGTTCTCTTTCCATGATTCGGCCAGCGACTGTTGGAAGAACCGCGGAGAAACCTACGACTGACGCGTGGGCTCTGTGAGCCGCGGAGAATGCGTCATTTACAAACACGTCAGCTAGTTGAGCTAAGGTTTTTATGAATTCTGATTTGGCGTGTTCTTCAGGAGTTTTTGATTTTTGTTCGTCCGCGTATGTTCGGGTATTTTTTAGAACTATGACTTCGCCTTGCTTAAGGTTTTTAATTGCTGTTTTTGCCTGCTCTCCATAGAGGTCGTCCACGTATTTTACGGGTTTTCCTAGGATTTTTGAAAGGATTTCTGTGTGTTGTTGCAGAGTGATGAAGTCTGGGTCTCCTGGTCGGCCTTGATGTGCTAATATTACGGTTTTTGCGCCTTTTTCGGTCAGTTCTTTTATTGTGGTTTCGCCGTGAGCCTTTATTCTTGTGTCGTCAAGCACCTTCAAAGTCTGAGGGTCAACAGGAGAGTTAAAATCAACTCTTACCAGAACTGTTTTTCCTTTCACGTTTATGTCGTCTAGGGTACGGAATTTTGCCAATCCCTCTTCACCAAATTTTTGTTTAATAAAGAGAAAAAGTGTTTGGAAAGTTTAGTGCTTTAGAGTCCTGCTTTTTTGCCGACTAGTTCAATGAGTTCGACCATTCTGCAGGAGAAGCCCCATTCATTGTCGTACCACGCGAAGACCTTCGCTAGGTTTTCGATTGTCATAGTTGAGAGTCCGTCGACGACTGCCGAGTAGGTTGAGTGGTTAATATCGGTTGAGACTAGCGGTTCCTCGGTGTAGTCCAGTATGCCTTTTAGCTCTTTGCTTGCTGCTTGCTTAAATGCTTCGTTGATTTCCTTGGCTGTAGCTGGCTTCTCTAAAACTGCTGTTAAGTCGACGATTGACACGTTTGGAACTGGAACTCTGAGCGCAATCCCGTTCATTTTTCCTGACAGCTTAGGTATGACTTCGCCTATAGCTCGGGCTGCTCCTGTGGTTGTGGGAATGATGTTTAATGCTCCTGCCCTTGCTCTTCGAAGGTCCGGGTGCACAAGGTCTTGAATCCTTTGGTCGTTTGTGTATGCGTGGGCGGTTGTCATCAGACCTGTTTTCACCCCAAAGTTTTCGTCAAGCACCTTCGTGACTGGGGCTAGACAGTTCGTGGTGCATGAGGCGTTGGACAAGATGTTGTGTTTCGCTGGGTCGTAGCTTTTTTCGTTTACTCCTAGAACGATTGTTATGTCTGGGTTTTTGGCTGGGGCGGAGATTAAGACCTTTTTAGCGCCTGCTTGCAGGTGTTTCGAGGCGTTGTCGCGGTCTGTGAATAGTCCCGTTGACTCGACGGCTAGGTAGACGCCCATGTCTTTCCATGGTAGCTGAGCTGGGTCTCTTTGGCTTACTAATGGAATTTTTTTGCCATTGACGACTAGTGCGTTGCCTTCAGCTTTTACGTCGAATGGTGCTCTGCCATGAACAGAATCGTATTTTAGGAGGTGCGCCATTGTTTTTGCGTCGCCGATGTCGTTTATTGCGACGAAGTCAATTTTCGCTTTTCTTTCAATTGCTGCTCTGAAAAGAAGCCTTCCAATTCTTCCAAACCCGTTGATTGCAACTTTGATTGCCATTCTAAACACCTTTTTGAAATCACTTAATTTGTATTCGCCTAATAAGGTATTCGCATTTACGTTGTGGCTGAGTTTTGTTATGTTCTTACGTGATGTCAAATATATCTTCAATGTGCATGTTGACGATGCTTAAGGCTGCCTTCTTGTTCTCTTCAAGTGAAGAAATTTTCTTGAACTGTTCAAGCAACGCTGGCTTTATTTCAAGTCTCAGTTGGACGTCTCCTTTTGTGAATTTTACTGAAAGGGAGTTCCCGTTTTTGAGCTCGATGTTCCGCTTTCCCATGGTGCAGCCAGTTGCCACTTGTATGCCATCTGCGAAACAGGAAAGAGGCGGGGAAGGCTCAGTTTCTATGTGTGCATGCATTTTCAATTTGTCTTTTCCCATTTTCTTGTTTGCGTATAATCCAGCTTTCACGCCTAGAACTAGAAATAATCCTAGGTGTCCGTGAAACTTTGATGCGTTTTGAAGAAGTCTTTTGGATATTTTACACAGCATTTTGTGTTCAACCTTAACTGGCAATTGATAAAAAGAGTGAGGTCCATGCTTTTTTATTTTTTTCTTCGACGCTTTTGGGGTCTCAGAAAATTGTTGTGGTGACGTGGTTTTTGGAACGTCATTGTCTATATTGGGTTTGGTTTGATGCTTAGGTAGACGAGGGGTCCTTTTTCTCTTGGAAGTCTTGAGATTCTTGTTGATAGGGTGTTGAAGATGTCGATAAGAGACTGTTCCGTGATTTCTTTTGTTAAGCCTTGCCTTGTGGTGCGTCTTGCTATTTCTTCTGTTATTAATTGTTCAGATATGAAATTTACCATGCAGACTTCGCCTTGGCTTAGAAGCTTGTTTATTACCAGTTGTTTCAGTTCCTTTTTGTGTTCCGTGGTTCGAAGCATGTCTTTTGCGTCGCTTATTCTTTTTTGTATATCCTGGGGAAGCTTAGGTGCTGTTGCTAGAACTTCTACTCTTTCATTCCATTTTGTGACCCATAGGCTTGCCCAGCACTTTAGTAAAGACTTGAACGTCTGCGGGTCTTTTTCGAGATATTCTGCTATTTTGATGTCGATTTCCGCGGGGTTGTCGATGTCTAGCTTCCATTTAAGCCATTCTTTTAGGTCTCTGCAGGCGTAGATGACCATTTGATAATCTGTTGAGTATGGCTCAAACTGCGGTAGATAGCCTACGATTTCCTCTGCAAGCAGCGAGAAAAGCCTTCGGTCAAGCGATAGGTAAGCCATCATGACCACGTGTTGCTCGTTATATTTGAACGATTAAGAAGGATTTAAAGTTGCTTGATATCCGCGAATATAGGTTACCCATATTATTGCGGCTTTTCCTTTTTTCTAATGCTTTTTAACGGTGCATTTGCGTAAATTTATTTCCGATTTAAACGATAATTTTAGAGACTTCTTTTTCCAGTTAGCAAAGGCAAATTGTATAGGGCCTGTTTATGAATACAGCAGCTGTGGATTGTTTAACAGCAAGAATTTAAAAGTATCATATTACTTCAATTAATTTGAAGAGGGGTTAACATGAAGGGTAGCACAGTCACGATTCCAGATGGCCCGTTTGGACCAAATTGGGAGTCGTTACAGAGGTACTCGGTTCCAAGCTGGTATATGGATCTAAAATTTGGCATTTATTTTCATTGGGGTGTTTATTCGGTGCCTGCTTTTGAGAATGAGTGGTATCCGAGAAACATGTACCTTCGTGGTCAGCCTGCTTTTGAGCATCACTTGAAAACTTATGGTTCGCATAAGCAGTTTGGCTACAAAGACTTTGTTTCTATGTTTAAAGCAGAGAAGTGGAATCCGGCGGAGTGGGTTGAGCTGTTCAAGAAGTCTGGTGCTAAATATGTTGTAGAAGTTGCTGAGCACCATGACGGTTTTGCGATGTATGATTGCAGCTATACCAAGTGGAACGCTGTTAAGATGGGTCCTAAACGTGACGTGGTCGGTGAAATGGCGGCAGAAGTCCGTAAGAAGGGCCTGGTTTTTGGAATTTCGTTTCATCGTGCTGAACATTGGTGGTTTTTTGAAGGAGGTATGCAGTTTGATTCTGATGTGAGGGATCCTGAATATCGAGATTTTTATGGTCCAGCGGAACCGAGGAACACGCAGCCAAATAGGGAATTTTTGGAAGACTGGTTGAACCGCGCGTGTGAGCTTGTTGACAAGTATCGGCCTCAGATTTTCTGGTTTGACTGGTGGATTGAGCAGCCGGCGTTTGAACCTTACCTGCAAAGGTTCGCAGCGTACTACTATAACCGAGCAGCGCAGTGGACTTGTTTCTCTGAACCGTGGAGTAATGGTGTTGTAATCAATTATAAGCATAATGCTTTCCCCCAGGGTGCTGCGGTGTTGAATCTGGAACGTGGAAGACAAGCAGCGCTACGGTCCATGTTTTGGCAAACTGACACTTCTATCTGTAAAAAATCGTGGGGTTATATCTTAAATCATGATTACAAGTCGGCTGGTTCTATCATAGTTGACCTTGTTGACATCGTCAGTAAGAATGGTTGTCTGCTTCTGAATGTTGCTCCTAGGTCGGATGGCACAATTCCGGAAGAACAGCAACAAATTCTTTTGGAGATTGGCAAATGGTTGGAAGTGAATGGCGAAGCTATTTTTGGAACTAGGCCGTGGAAAGTGTATGGTGAGGGACCGACACAAGTTAAAGGCGGAGAATTCACGGATAATGAAAGCGTAGCCTTTACCAGTCGTGATTTACGCTTTACGACTAAGGGAGAGGTGCTTTACGCTATTGCGCTGGCTGTTCCAGAAAAGGAATTAGTTATAAAATCACTTAGCACAGACCTGAGGCTTTACGGTGGTGAGGTTGAGGATGTTCAGCTGCTGGGTTCCGAGGAACCTGTGGATTGGTCAAGAAGCGACAGGGGATTGATTGTGAAAATGCCAGCTGAGATTTCATGTAGATACGCTGTTGCGGTTAAAATAGTAGGAAAACCTTAGTAAGAACTGTTTTTCGCTATGCTTTGTTCATTGCCCTTTGCCGATGGTGTTTTCGGCAAGTTTTGGTTTATGCATGACTTGTGTGAAGGGTAGGGGGAGGGGGGGCTATATATAGGTATATAAAGAGAAGGCTATGTTTTTTGACCATTTGTTCTTGTGTCTTGAGAGTGCGCCTGTTCATGCTTGTTCCGTGCGTGTCGAGATTTTTTCTTTACACTTGGAAACAATGTAGAACCATGGATTTCCAGACGGCGCTAAGAACACGGACCCCGTGTTTGGATTTATGGTTTTTGTTAGTGTCAGTTGTTTTTGTATTTGTTTATGAGTATTATGGCTATATGATTGTGAAGGTTTGGGCGAGAACAATCAGAATGGAAGATCCTTTTTTCTTGGCAGCCCATTTCTTGCGCCCATTTCAGTTATAACGCGGGAAGCCACGAAGTTTCCAAGCGTTCCGCACTGTTTCAACGGTTTACCATTTAGTAGCCCATAGAGGAATCCTGCGCAAAAAGCGTCGCCTGCACCCGTTGTATCAACAACGTCAACCTTGTACGAAGGAACAAAATGGCTTTCTTTTCCATCTGTAACGTAGCATCCTCTTTCTCCAAGTTTCACGGCGACAACGTTCACACCTTCAGCTAGCAATGCTTCGGCTCCTTCTTCGCAACTCTTTCCAGTCAAAAGCCTAAGCTCACTCTCGTTTGGGAGCGCCACAAAGCATTTTCTAATCAAGGGCCTAAGGGTCTCAAGCCCCTTTCGAGCGTAGATCATTCCAGGGTCAAGAGAAACCGCGACCCAACTAGCTTTTTCAACAAGTTTCAGCTGAGCCTCGAAGGGAACGTTTGAAGCAAAAGAAGTCAAATGCAGGAACCTTGCGTCTGCAACATATCCTGCGTCTATTTCCTCGAATTTTAGGGTACTATTCACGCCTGGATCGAGGTACAGTGCCCTTTGACCATCTTCGTCAACAAACCCGATGACTGAACCGCACCTCCCACTTTTCGAGACCACAACGCCGCCCGTGTCAACCCCCTCAGCTCGGAAAGCCTCAAGAAGGTAATCGCCGTCTCTGCCAGCTGCAACCTTGCCGATGAACCCTGTTTTTACGCCAAGCCTCGCCAACCCAACCGCCGTGTTCGCAGCTGAACCACCAGGTGACTCTTTAAAGTCGAGAATTTCGCTTTCTTCTTCTGCCTTCGCTATATGATTAACCTTGTAGAGTCTGTCAATGTTTAGGGCGCCAAAGCAGACAACATCAAAGGTCAAGACAGCAACTCCTTCAAGTAGATCTTGTATTTACCAAGCTTTCCCCCATAATTGCCCGCGGAAATCCTAACAACACCGTCAACCTCGGAGGCTTCTTCAATCCCCACCCTCATCGCTTTTTTGACAGCTTCCAATGACGTACCGTTAACCACTATTTCTGGGATGTACCTAACGTTCCGAAGAACCTTCGACTGGGCTCCAAGCCTCTTTCTAAGCGAAGGGCAATAGGGATGATTAGTCGTCGGCCCGATCTGAGGGAACCGTGTTTCTACCTTTGACCCTGCGGAGCACACATCAAACGGCGCAACTACTCCTTCAACCTGCCCTATTGCAACCAGAGCCCTACGCCCTGCCTTGACGACTGCTTTTTTGTTTGAGCACATGTACCAGAAATTTCCACCTATAACTCCTTTGCCGTAGCCAAGGTAACGTTCAATGTGAAAGTCAGGAACCATGATGGGCACGGTGATCATCTCTCTTCCAAAACGGTTCTCCGTCCACTCAAACCCGTCTCCGCAATGTCCAACACGGTCCATGGTGTCAACTTTACCGACTGGATAAGAGCACGCATCAAAAACCGACGTGAAGGGCTTAACAAGGATGTCTTGTCGGATCCTATACGAGAGTTCCTTGTAGAACCTTTCAACAACCTCGTTCAACGGCTTCTTCTCGTCAAGAGAGCCCCAGAACTGCAGAACTGAGCCCCAGCGCCCGTCAGGCGTTTCCGTCTTGTTAACAAATTTTTCGATTCCCCCTTCAATCCTACCGATAACTATCGAAGGCGTGGCAGTTGCGTCCTCCGCAGTCCTCCTAAGAGTCCCCCTATCGTCAGCAGTAACCAGAATCCGAAAATACAACCCGTCAAAAGCTTCAGCGTAGGTGTCCTCAACCTCTACTGTCATAGTTATGCCGCCTAAACGTCAAGAGCAATATATTTTGTAACCCTTCATAAATGTGTGACTATTAAACTGGATAACGAAAAATCAACCAAGCCGCGCTACGGCTTCGCCTCTAACAGTTTTCCTGAAAGCGCTGCTTTCGGCAGTAAGCCTTTCAACATTTTCTGACGTTATTCTCTCAACCCTTGGAAGCCTTCCAGAAAAAGACTTCATAATCCTTTGGAAAAGGGCGGAGTCACAAGTAGACTTCAGGGTTTCCCACGACCGCTCTTCAACCAAGCTGAGCACTTTCTCTTTTCCAAACTGGTTAAAAACGAAGGCAAGAACGGTTGTGATATCAGTGTGATGCGACATCACAGCGATTTCAGCTTCTCTCACGGCGTAACGGTTACCATTAAACGAGACAGTTAAGCCGCCAGCTGCCCGAATCAGCCGGAAGGGGTCAACGTCTGTTATGCTGTCACCAACATAAATCACGTCTGAAAGGGGTACGCCTAGTTTTTTAGTAATGTCTATGACCGAGTTAGCCTTTTCGAAGCCGCCTACTGGGTTAACCTCTTTAATCATGGCTCCAGCTTGCATGTATGAAATTTCTTTCCAAAATATTTCATCAAGCCTCTTAATGGTTCTTCTTGAGTCTTCAGAGAGGTCGTTTACGGATTTAGCTTCGCCTGGAATTTCTATCATGGGCATCAACGAAATTTCTTGGCAAATCGCCCTTAAGCGTGCAAGTTCACCTTCGGGAACCCCGTACTTGTCTATGTCAAGTCTTGTGCAATAGACGTTTGTTTTTGGAAAACCGATGATGTCACACAAAGCCGTGATGTAATGTTCGTAGCTTGTGCTCACAATAAACGAAGGCATAAAGCCATTTATGACCCTTAATGTTTCATCAGCCATTGGAACAAGCAGAATATTCTGTGCTGAATATTTCCTAAGCAAGGCGTTCGTTGCGCCATAGGCCTTCAGAAAAGGCAAAATAAGTTTTAATGTGTCCCCAGCCTTGTATCCAGGTTTTTTAACGACGTCCGCCAAAAAATCGTCATATCGGCTAATCAACGTGAAAACATAGTCTCCCCTAGGAACCACACGGCTCATCAACTCAAACGCGTTATCGTTCTTAGAAATCGGCCCTTCACAGTCAGTTATGAAAGCCCTTAGCCTGGTTTTCATTTAAGCCTCCTCAACTGTCCCATGTGCCTAACGCTTCTGGCAATGTGCTGCGCAGAAGCTATGTCAGTTCTGTTCCAAAGGGCCCCTCCCTCTATAGCCGCTAACCCTTTAAGAGAGGCTTCTCTGGCTGTTTGAATGTCGTCACCTATGCCTACGCTACATACTGTTCGAGATCCTAGCGCATAGTACTTACCATCGTCCCTAACCTCTAATGAGCCAGGATATATTCTTAACATGTCAAGCTGCTCGGAAACAAGCCTCTCAGCCTTTTCAAGAACAATCGGCGTCCCAATCTCGGAACTTTTTACTTGGGACGGAAAAACGTCCATGTAGCCGCCGTATTGTGGTGGAACCTTATACGTTGTAACTGTCGCTTTCTTGTCAACATTGATCTTGGTCAGGGACCCCTCCACCATTCTTAGGCAAACCTCCACAAAATCGTCTTTTAGGATTGGAAGAATATTCATAATCTCAGGATCTCCTGGTCTACTGTTGATTTCCAGAATCATTGGGCCCTTCCGTGTGTGCATAAAAGCCACATAGAATGGTACTCCCCTTAATCCTTGATTAGATTCGCCCCCCTTCATCTTCTCAAAAATTCTTCTGACAACCTCAACCTCCTTGTCGTAGTCGCTTCGACGCATAAAAGGCAAAATCTTTCCCCTGTCCTTGTAGGAACCCATGCCTCCAGTGTTAGGTCCAACATCATTATCGAAGGCACGCTTGTGGTCCCTCGTCTCAGGTAACGGCACAAGATGTTTGCCGTCGCAGAATGCCTGAAAACTGGATTCTTCACCCTCGAGCTTTTCCTCAACAATAACTGGGCTTTCTCTAAAAGTCGCAAGGAAATGATCAAGTATTTCCTCACGCGTGCGGAAGTGGTCTCCCCAAACTCCAACTCCTTTTCCAGCTGCTGGAACATCAGGTTTTACGACAACTTGGTTGTGAAGCTCGTCAAGCCATTCAAAGAGGGCCTTCTTAACCTCATCAATTGATCTGTAGTCCTTTGGATCAAAAACTTGGAACCTCGGGTTAACTTCTGGAACAATATCTTGCAATATTTTTCTTTGCGTAACCTTGCTTCCCTCAACCGCGTATTCCTTGGTTGGACAAATCATCGGAATGCCCGTTTCTTTTTCAACCGCGTCTCGAACCCCTGCGATTATGGGTTTCTCAGGGCCCACAATTCCAAAGTCTATTTTGTCTCTGTGTTTTTTGGCAAAGTTGCATATGTCAGATACAGAAAGCAAAGGACTTACAATGTGCTCTTTAGCCCTTTTCAGGTTAAACGGGTTCTTCTGCCGGTCTATAATGTAAAGGTCAGTAACGTATTCTCGGCTTCGGCTGAAGGCGTCAACCATCGCGGCGGCTCTGGAACCGTACGAGACAACGAGTATGTCGATGTGCTCCACGAAAATTCACCTTTACATGCTTTTTTGCTACTTAAGATGTTTTATTCTCATATGTCTATCTATAACTGTTTTACTGTCGCTTCGTTGTTCATAACAAAATTTATATTAAACAAACGGCTTCCACAGATTGTTAACATGAACCCTTAAATCGGGGTAATATCGAGTTACATGGCTATAAGTTTTAAACCCTTGTGGCTATTTGAGATCAAAATAGAAAATGAAAGTAGGAGGAAGCGGTTTGAAAATTGCTGAGTTAAGAGATGGCTTAAGAAGAGTGAACGTGGAAGGGCAAGTTGTTGAAATCTCTGAGCCTCGAGAGGTGCGTTCTAAGTTTACAGGCGAAACGTTCAGGGTTGCCGAAGCTACAATCAACGACGACAGCGGGACGATAAAACTTGTTTTGTGGAACGAGCAAATTGGACAATTAAAACTCAACGACCAAGTAAGAATAGAAAATGGCTACACAAAATCGTTCCGCGGAGAAGTCCAGCTTAACGTAGGAAAATACGGCAAACTAACAGTCTTATAAACACACAAAAAAGCGGTAGCATGAAACCCTAAAAATCATGTCCACAAATCCAAATTAGGTTGCCTCGTTCTTCTTAAAGCCCCCTTCAATTTATTCACGGCGTTTTCGACACGAATCTTGGAAAACCCCTTCTTATTGCACAAGAAATCAATAAGATAGTCTTCATTCAATGGACTGAACACTACTTGGTAATTGGAAGCAACCTCTGGGTAGAGAAAGATGCGCCGAACTATCTCATAATCATCCGTGATTCTCGCCTTAATCTTATCTGGCAACCCTTCAATGCTTTTATATTCCTTAATAAGTTTCAACGCGGTTTTCGGACCGATGCCTTTAACGCCTCTATTAAAGTCGGTTCCAACTAGGATAGCAATATCAACTAGCTGACTGTGAGAAATACAGTGTTTAGAGAGAAGGCGCTGCAAATCAACTATCTCAGGGGTTAAAGATCGGTAAATTCCTTTGGACGACAGAAATTCCTTTCCGTAAATGGTAAGGTATCTTACGAGTCTAGGAGCACCAAAAAGAAGCGAATCATAGTCCTTACTGCTTACAGCCCAAACATCGCCATTTGCGGCCATGTAAGCTGCTTGAGCCTCCGCCTCAGAAGGTGCTTGAACGTGGGGAACCCCGAGCAAAGTTAAAAGCTTCTTTGCGTCTTGAACTATTGAAGGTGTCAAATGGCTTGAAACAACAGCTTTGGAAAATGCTTTTTCGTAGTCTCCTTTTTGCAGAGACTCTTCCCACTCCTTTTGGGCCCTATTACGCATTGTTCGTCTTCTCTCGAGTTCTGCACTTTTTAACTTTGGAGGAACTCCGTCGAAAACAAAAACTAGGCTCATGTTGTACTGTGATACCAAATGTGTGATACGATATAAGATTCCGATCAAATGTGATGTCACACTTCCATCTGGACCAGTAAAAGAGTAAGACTCTCGAGTTCTTACAACGGAAAGAAACTGGTAAATGAAATTACTGGCATCAACAGCGAGTCTTTTTCCTGCTAAATCTTTTAGTTGACTGTTTCTTTTGATAATTATGGGTGTAAGGTTAACTCCCAATCTATCCACGCTTGTACCAATAGAAGCCCTAGGCGTTGTTTTCCCTTTAAACCTTACGATCCTCCAATGCCAGCCATGACAATTTATAGTCGACACGTTCATAAAATATATAATTAAGAAAAGTTTATAACCAGCAATAAATAACCAAATTCCAATGGTTGAAAAATGCAACCTCTTAAACTGTTTTATATCATTAAAGGTTGTGCATAAAATTGTATAAACCCAGATTGTGTTCTCCAAACTGCCAGAAATTTCGATGCGGAAAAAACGCGCTACAATTCAGAGGAAAAACAGCTTGGTGTAGATGGAGCGAAGACCTTTGTAACCCAATAAACTGCAACTACGCACTCTGCCTTTCAAGACGGCTGTTGTCAAACGGCGTATGCGGAGAAACCGTGAAGAGAAAGACCGTTGAAAAAGAACCAGAAGAAGACGTCATTCAAGCAGTAAAAGTGAGGGGAAAAACCTATAGGAAAATTGGTGAAAAGGAAATCTTTTGAGAAAATCCGAAAATGTTAGCTTTATGTTACGTGACACGGAAAATACTGTTGTGATGTCATGCGACGCCATTTCGTTGCGGTGTCGAATCACGTAAGTTTCGGTGTAGTAAGATCTGAAATGTCAACGCTGTAATCATACACTTGGCAGATAAGAGAGGTTACTGAAATCACGGTTTGGGCCATATCCATAGCTAAAGAATTGCAAGCAGATTCAACTTGACGGTGCAACCGTGTTATTTCATCACGTTTGTCCCTAACTGAGGATGCAATCAAAATGTTATGTGACAGGAAGGCCGCAATCGCATCATTATACGATTCATGAACAGCTTTGGAGAGTTTTTCAAGTGAATCCAATAGATCATTGGTCAGCTTTCTCCCGTTCAGTCGAATAACGTAATCTGCGATTTGGGACGATAAATCTCCAATCAACTCTACTAGACTTGCTGAAAGACGGTAATCTAAACAATCTATTGGGGAAACTCCGAGCTTCTCGTTTAGCCCCGGATTTTGAATTATCGTTCGCAATATGCGAACTAACAAAAAGTATAGCCGATCAGCCTCATTATCTCTCGCGATGACGCTCTTTGCCAGTTGTGTGTCACCTTCAACAAATGCGGTAAAAGCGTCACTATACATTCCTGAAGTTATCAGTTGCTCCCTACGTAGAACCTTTTCAGGTGAAAGAGCCGAAGGCTCTAAAAGACATTGCATTACAATTTTCGCGATGTCTTCTTCAATAATTTCTAACCCAATAAGCCGACTTGAGGTTTCTTTGATAGTCTCTCTTTGTTCAATTGTAATCCGATCCTTTGCCTCAATACGGATAAAGTCGTACCCTAAAAGATATTTTCCAATAATCTCTCGGCTTAAATAGGGAGTGGGTTTAATTACGACTGTTTGTGGTGTTGGCTCCAGATCATATTTTGGATCGATGATGAGGCGTCCATCTGAACTTATGGTAGTGGCTACAACAGAACTGCGCGTTATTCCGTTTTGTATCGCCCATTCTTTAGGAACAGTTACGAAAAAGGTGCCGCCTCTTGTCTTTTGAACTTTTCTAAGCTCCATACAAATCCCTAAAAAATAATATGATCTATACAAAATAAAAGAATATTGGAACCTTTTTGATTTATTTAGATTAAAAACAAAAATTCCTATGGGGCTGCTATCTCTTAAGGTTCATTAAATATTTTGGATGATAGTTTACCATTTTCTTTAATTGTTCATTTTCTAAGAAACATTGAATAATTATCTTATTCGCAATCCCTAAGCTAATTTTTTTAGTTCTCCCATACCTGCCAAGACTGATTATTCGAGAGTTTAAAAGACCCATAATATCCAATTCGCTAATTAATCCGCTCACTCTTCTTTGAGTAAGAGGAATATATCCCATTTCTTCGCACAGCTCATAATAAACATTATAAATATCTCCAGTAATAGACCGTTCAACATTAAAATTCTTTAGGATATAAACACTTAAAAGTACAATCTTGGAATGCAAAGGAAGACTTTTAAGAGATTCAATTATCCTGTCATGTTCAATTCTTTTTTGTGCTTCTCGCACATGTTCTTCGCTGACATTCTTGTCTCCTTTACGTTCGGCAACTTCACCGGAAACCCTTAACAAGTCTAAAGCTCTACGTGCGTCTCCATGTTCCGCAGCAGCAAGAGCAGAACATAATTCAATTACTCCATTGTCCAATGCGTTTTCTTGAAAGGCAATTTTCGCCCGTTCATCTAAAATATCGTAAAGCTCATCAGCATTATAAGGACGAAAGATAAGTTCCTCCTCTCTGAGTGTGCTTAAAACCCTGGGATCCAATAATTCCTTAAATCTTAAATCGTTGGAAATGCCTAGAATCGTAACTTTGCTGTTTTTTAACCCTTCATTTATACGGGTTAGTTCATAAAGTAGTATGTCACCTCGGTTTTTTATGATGGCGTCTATTTCATCTAATGTTACAATAAGAAGAATTTCACGGGATTCTAACGTCTTTTTGAATCTGTCAAAGACTTCACCTAACGCAAGACCTGTAAATGGTATACTCGTATTTAGACTTGAACACAGGCTTGAAAAGATTCTGTATTCTGTTCCAACCAATCTACAATTGATAAAACTAACTCTTACTGGGGATCCTAATTCTTTTGCCTTTTTGTTTAGTCTGGTTAAAACATATTTGACGACAGCTGTCTTTCCGGTTCCTGTTTTTCCGTATATTAGGATATTAGAACAAATTGAACCTTTAAGAGCAGGAGCAAGCATTTCGCCGAGGTACCGTATTTGTTCTTCTCGGTGTGGCAGTGATTCGGGAATAAAATCATGCCTAAGGGCTTCTCTTTTTCTAAAAATTGATGATCCCTTTAAAAACTCGTTAAATACCTCATCCAATACGTTTTTTTGGATAATCATATTAGGCCTCTTTTTGATGGAAATGAATAATTTGCTTGACAATAAATGGTAATCTAAAAATAAAGAAAATCATACAAAAAAATAGATAAAAAATTACAAAAAATTTTTTCAACACTCACCCCTTTATTTCCACTCCAAACTATTTCTTTTCATTTTTTTTAAAAAAAATA
>Ga0209102_1000008_pt1 | contig 155011 bp, 136 predicted proteins | sample ConPoolayeHmetaG_FD_185483 | JGI IMG/M metagenome (GOLD analysis project Ga0209102, IMG submission 185483) | Hot spring microbial mat communities from California, USA to study Microbial Dark Matter (Phase II) - Cone Pool mat layer H metaG... ... | reverse complement strand
AAATATGCCGAGTTTCTAAAAATGGATTTTCCCAGAATTCCTTTTACCAGCAACTATAAACTGTTTATCAGGATGGCAGAATACGGCAGAAAACTGGTTGGCCTGCATCTGCTCAAAGCAGAGGAACTTGAAGCACCAGTGGCTAAATTTCAGGGCAAGGGTGATAACAGGGTAGAAAAGGTTCGCTATGAGCAGGCCAGGGTGTTTATAAATAAGGAGCAGTTCTTTGAAGGTGTTAAGCAGGAAATCTGGCATTATCAGATTGGCGGTTATCAGGTCTGTGCCAAGTGGCTGAAAGACCGAAAAGGAAGGCGGTTGTCCCTTGAGGATATAAAACATTACTGCCGGATTGTCAGTTCGCTCCAAAGAACCGTGGCAATTCAACGCGCAATTGACGCAATTTATCCAGAAGTAGCAAAAGATTGCATCCCGTTTGTCAAGCAGTAATCCGGCTACAACCGCTTGATTCACCAGGGTCAATCCATTTACAGAGTCAAATCTCCTTGACAATCGGTCTAACTTGGCTATTTTGAATTACAATGGTAAATGCTGGACCGATGGTTTGGGCGTTTTTGATCGGGTTTCTTTGTGGTTCAGTGCCTTTTGGCTATCTCGCCGGTGCTGTCAACCGTATTGACATCCGCCGGTATGGTTCCGGTAACATCGGCTTTACCAATGTCCAGCGTGTTTTAGGTTTAAAATGGTCGATTCCGGTGCTTGTGCTGGATATTGCCAAAGGAGTCCTGCCGGTAATTTTCGCGCGTAGTTTTAATCTGCTCCCGGTAATAGTTGGAACAGGTGCGGTTTTAGGACATATCTTTAGCCCCTGGCTGAAATTTAACGGTGGTAAAGGTGTTGCCACCTTCATCGGCGTCGCAACGGTGCTCTGCCCGCGTTCGTTATTTTGGTCGCTCCTATTGTTTTTGATTATCCTGCTCATCACCGGCTATGTTTCACTCTCCTCTATTTCGCTGGCACTCACCCTACCGTTAATGAATCTGATTTTCTACCGCGATAACCTCCCGCTAATACTATCTACATTTATTATCACAACTGTCATTATCTTACGACATAACGGTAACATCCGCCGTCTACTCTCAAAAACCGAACCAAAGTTCGGATTGTGGCTCAAGTTATTCGGTAAATCAGTATGAAGATCGGTTTTATCGGTGCGGGTCGCTGGGCACTGACACTGGGAATAAAACTTGCGGAGAAGGGGTTAAAGGTTGCCCTTTATGAACCGGATGAACAGAAACTCAATCAACTTCTGAACAACCGGCGCCATCCTGACCTGCCAGAAAAATGTCTGATACCAGAATCCATCCAGTTGAGTTCTGACCAATCTGAAGTTCTCAATGGTGCTGATATTGCTGTATTCGCCACCCCATCATCTGCGCTGGCTGATGCCTGCCGAAATGCGATTGCAGATATTAACCGGTTCTGTAAGATCGTGGTCTCGGTAACCAAGGGCATTGACCCGGAAACTAAAAATCGCCTTTCGGTAGTCTTAAGTAAAGATATAAAAAACATTCCGGTGGTCGTGCTGGCAGGTCCGGGCATCCCCTATGAGGTCGCCATTGGTGACCCAACATCCCTGGTTGCGGTTTCAAACGATGAAACTTCAGCCCAGACCGTTCGTGATATCTTCACATTTGGCAATTTAAGGGTCTACTCCCATACCGATGTTGTCGGCGTTGAGATCGCTGCCGCATTTAAGAATGTAATTGCCATCGCTGCAGGAATTGCTGACGGCATCGGACTCGGGCTCAACACCAAATCCGCACTTTTGACCCGCGGATTAGCAGAGATTACCCGGCTCGGACTCGCACTCAACGCCAACCCCCTGACCTTTGCTGGACTGGCAGGAATGGGTGATCTGATCGTTACCGCATTTTCACCTCACTCCCGCAACCATCAACTCGGCCTGGCAATCGGCAAAGGCAAAGAACCTGCTACCGCACTAAAAGAGTTAACCGGGGTCGCTGAGGGTTATCACACCGCACGCACCGGTTTTGAACTCAGTCGTAAGATGTGGATAGAAATGCCAATTACCGAAGAGATTTATAAAATACTTTATCAAAACGAAAAGCCGGAAAACTCACTTATCCGGCTTTTGAAAAGGCCAACCAAAAAGGAGTTTTACTGATGAAAAAACAGAAGTTCTATTCTGTATCTCAGGTATGTGAACTTTTAAAGATACCACCCCACACCTTGCGCTACTGGGAAAACCAGTTTGAACTGAAGTTTCAGCGCAACTCTGCCCAACGACGGATCATCTCCTCAGAGCAACTGAAAAAACTGGAACTGATCCAGCATCTTTTGCATCGGGAAAAGATGACCATCAAAGGTGCGCGCCGGAAACTGAAGGAGATGGGGCTAAAACCCGAAGAGTTGCCCCAGACCAAAGACAAACGGGAAATTCTGCTCTGGTTAAAAAAAGAACTGATTGGCTTACGGGCGACACTCCAAGCCAGCAAACCTGCTGATTAAAGTTTTTAAGAAAGTCCGCTTATCCTGCCGTCATCTGCGATATCAATCTTTAAGGCATTTGGCTTTTTTGCCAGTCCGGGTAAAAGTTCCATATCACCCGCAACCGGCACCAGATAACCCGCACCGGAGCGGATGTGGATTGCAGATATGGTAATTTTAAACCCACTGCACGCCCCAAGGCATTCCGGATCATCGCTCAGCGACAGGGGCGTCTTGGCAATACAGATCGGCAGTTTATCATAACCCAGCGCATAGATGCGCTTTAACTCCCGCTCTGCCCTTGGCGTATAAACCACCTGATTTGCCCCGTAGATTTTCTTTGCCACCGTCTCAATCTTCTCCTCGACCCGCCAGTTGTAATCGTAAATCGGCCGATTCTTTCCGGGTTTTTCTATTACCTGCTGTAATACCGCCTGTGCCAGTTCCTCACACCCCTTACCGCCATCTGTGTGCGGAGAACAAACCACCGCCTTTGTCCCGAGTTCTTCGCAGGACTTGATGACCAGCCGCAACTCATCCTGAGAATCACCCTCAAACCGGTTGAGTGCCACCACCGGCTCAATCCCATATGTCCGGCAGTTCTCAATGTGCCGGCGCAAATTTTCCAAACCAAACCAGAGATGACGCAGTAATCCCTTACGGGGATCGCTTGCCCCTCCCTGATATTTCAGCGCCCGCAATGTCGCAACCAGCACGCATCCGTCAACTGTAAAATTGCCTACCGGAGCCACCAGATCAACAAACTTCTCAGCACCAAGATCAGAACCGAACCCGGCTTCAATAACTGTCCAGTCGCAGAGACGAAGCGCAGCGTTGGTTGCAATTATACTTGCAGTACCGTGAGCAATATTAGCAAAAGGTCCGGTGTGAATCAGTGCCGGGGTGTTTTCGGTTGTCTGAACTAAATTAGGCTTAACCGCATCCTTCAAAAGCGCTGCCATCGCTCCGGTCGCTCCCAGATCCTGAGCGGTTATCGGCTTGTCATCATAACTCAGGGCAACCAGTATCTTACCCAAGCGCTGTTTCAAGTCTGCCCTGCCGGATGCTAAACCCAAAATTGCCATCGCCTCTGAAGCCGCGGTAATTACGCAACTGTCCTCCCGTGCTGGACCGTTTCCCCTGCCACCCAGCCCTACCACCATTGATCTCAAAACCCGGTCATTCATATCAATCGCCCTGGGAAAGAAAATCTCTCTCTCATCAATACCCAGCGGATTGCCGAAGTGGATGGCATTGTCCAGCATTGCGGAAAGCAAATTGTGCGCCGAAGTAACCGCATGGATATCACCGGTAAAGTGCAGGTTAATATCCTCCATCGGCAGAACCTGGGCATAACCACCACCAGCCGCCCCGCCCTTGATACCAAAAACCGGACCAAGCGATGGCTGACGCAATACCACAATTGACTTTTTTCCCAGCCGGTTTAACGCCATTGACAGCCCAATCGAAACCGTGGTTTTACCCTCGCCAAACTTGGTCGGCGTAATCGCGGTTACCAGAATCAGTTTGCCGGTAGGGAAATCTTTGATCTGCTCCAGTAGGCGCACGGAAAGTTTCGCCTTATAGTTGCCGTTGGGCAGAATCAGGTCCATATCGGTTATTCCTAATTCCTTAGCGATTTCCCAGATCGGCAGCAGTTTTATACTCTGGGCAATGTCAATATCTGAGAGCATTTTCCCCTCCTTATAATTTACTCCCGGGATATAAGCATTATACTCCCCGCCATTGCTGCGGCGATCACTGCGGTAACACTAAAAAAGGTAATTGCCGCGGTTGTAGCATTGCGCTGATATGCTCGTAGCGCCGCGCGACGGGACAGTTCTACGGTTGCCGTATCATCTGCACCAACCGTGACCCAGCGCGTGCCAACCCTCACCGCGTCCCGCTCATAACTTGACAAAAGGGCATAGCGGTCTGCAGGCAAACCCGCAGGAGAAATCAATCGCCAGAACTGCTCCGGTGTCTCATCCCGATAGGCAAGATACACATCTTTAATCCCGAAGAAACTTAGATAATGCCTACCCTGCTGAACCGAGAAAACAGTACCAGGTTTTTCCACCAGCATCCTGCAGCCATCACAATAAATTTCGGTTGGCACCGTATCCGGATAGACCGCAACGAACCCAATCCCAGCGCCCACCTCCTCAACGAACGAACTGTTTTTATTCCGCTCGGTATCTATCTGCCTTCTTATCGTATCCATCGGCATTGTCGCGGGCAACTCAATTCGAAACTGCTCCCTTTCATCAATCAGGTCTGAACCACCCGCGCCTAACGCCCAGCCCCCTGAATTTAGCATCATACCGGATAAGAAAAGTGCCAGCAGACTTTTACACCGCATATATCAACCTGTGATACCCCTCAGTTGCTTAATAAACCTTGCTATCTCATCTTCGGTATTATAGAAATGCGGTGATATCCGGAGCCAGTTCTGACGGACCGCACAGCAGTAACCGCTCTGCTCCATTTTACGCTGAACCTCAACCATATCCCGCTCCGGATGCCGGCAGGTAACGATGCCTGCCCTCTTATTGCGCTCCCTCGGTGTCAACACCTCAAAACCAGCGCCTGAAAGTTCAGAAAGCAACATCCCGGCGAGACTTAAAACCCGCTCCTCAATCTCCTGCAGACCGAAATCCAGCAGTAATTTCAAAGAGGCACGCAAACCATAAATCCCAACATAATTCTTTGTCCCCTCTTCAAACCGACGGGCATTTTTCTTTAACGGTCTTGGGGTAAAACAGTCATTAAAATCAACCCAGTGCGCAGAAAGCCAGCCAAGATTATATGGTTTTAATCTGGGTAAATGTTTTAAGTTAACATAAAGCAGACCTACCCCCTGCGGAGAAAGAAGCCACTTACCACCACCAGCCACCACAAAATCCGCACCAATCTGACTAAAATCCTCATTTATCACACCCAACCCCTGTATCGCATCTAATATAAAAAATATCCTATGCCTCTGACAGAACCTACCAATCTCCTGGACATCAAATCTCGTACCAGAAAGGAAATGGACCCAGTCCAGCGCCACCGCTTTCGTTTTTTTATCTACCAGTCTGAAAACAGTTTCTGGTCCCTGGCTGAGTTCAGTGGCGGTAACAAACCGCTTCTCAATCTCTGGCAAAAGCAGATGGTAAGGATAAGTATTGGCAGGAAATCCGTCCTTCATCATTATCAGATTATCCTCAGGTTCCCATGGTATTGAGCCAATGGCAATTATAATTCCGCTGGTGGTATTTTTCACAAATGCTATCTCATCCGGCTTTCCCCTCATCACTCTCCCGGCAAGGACTCTTGTCTCCTCCACCACCTGTTCTGCTTCAGCATAGGGAACGCACCCGTTTTCTGCTGACTGGCGGAGAAAACCTTGCATCGCCTTCACCGTTGTTGACGGTAGCGGTCCGGTTCCGGCATTATTAAAATATACCAGCCGGTTAACAACCGGAAACATCCGGCGCACCCGTTCAACCGTAATTTTTACCATAAGGCAAAATTTTGCCCGCTTATAATTAAAAGTCAAATCTGTGGTTGACTTTTGCCCTATCAAGGTATAATTAAAATGTGTCCCCAAATCGTAGAGTTGTTAAAATTAAGTAAGTAAGGAGGTAATGTGAACCGTCTTTTTGTTGTCTTGATGCTGATAGCCGGCATTGCACTGGCAGGCAATATCACCCGGACATTTAACTTTTCCCCTGATTTAATTAAACTTGGCACCCGGGACGGCTATACCACAGTTGAGCTCAACATGGCAGCCTGTCCTGGTAATCTGGGTGAGCCGGACCTGCCGGTCCTGCCCTACCAGGTGGTAATTCCGGCTGATGCGGAAGTTACCGGTCTGGAGATAATCTCGTATAAGGAAGAACCAATTCCAGGCACCTATAAGGTTATTCCGGTCCAGCATCCTATCCCCTGGAAAAAGGAGTATCAACCGATGCCATTTGTTCCGCCTGACCCCCAGATTTACGCCCAAAATCAGCTCTGGCCCCAGCTACCTGCCCGGTTTGCCCATACCGGCAGTAAATCTGGCTATCGGATTGCCAGTTTCTGGGTTTATCCGGTCCGGTATAATCCGGTAACCGGCAAACTCTATGCGCTGAGCAGTATCACTATTCGGCTTAACTACCAATCCGGACTGCATCCTGTTCCCGCTTATACCGATTTACAGATCAAACTTTTTGGTGACCAGGTAAAGATGCTTGTCATCAATCCGGAAGAGGTTGACCGATTCGCTCCACCCAAAAGGACAAAAAGTTACGGCTCACTCCTTCTTGAGCCTGGCACCTATGAGCACATCATTTTAACCGGTCAGCAGTTTGCAGATTCACTTATCTGGCTACGCGACTGGCGGACCAAACTGGGTTGGCGCTCCAAAATCGTGATTCTTGAATCAATCTGCGCTACCTATCCGGGCAGAGACAATGCAGAAAAGATGCGCAACTTTATTAAAGACGCTGATACCACCTGGGGCACAATCTTTGTCTTCATCGCCCGACCTGACTATCCAGCAAACTACTATCGGATCGCGCGTGCTTATGGTTATGACTTTTTCTCGGATATGTACTTCTCGGACCTTGACGGCACCTGGGACAGAAATAATAACAACATCTTCGGTGAACCTGCGGACTCGGTTGACGGCTATGCTGATGTCCACATCGGAATGATGACCTTAAACCAGTTCTCAGAAATTGCCAATGTCCGCAACAAGATTATGCGCTACGAAACCGCACCGGACACCACTGGCAACTGGTGGCATAAAATACTTTTGCCCAACGGCGTAGACTTCTCTGACAACTACAACGACTCCATTGCCAATGCCAGTCCAACCCCGCCATATTTTGACCTGAAGATGTATTACTCGGGTAATGGCCAGGTTATCCCAACTCCCCAGCGCTACTGCGACTCTTTGAACTCCGGGTACACTTTCACTTCGGTTATCGCACACGGTGACCCGGACTTATATGAACTTGGTGGTTATGTTACCAGCCAGATGATGCTCAATCTGACCAACATCAACCGTCTTAACTGCCTGACCGCGGTCTGCTGTCATACCGGTGAATGGGATGCCGGCTCAACCAATGGCGACTGTATAGCCGAAAATATGTTTAACCACGCACCAAACGGCTTTATCGGTGTAATGATGAACTCCCACTATGGCTGGATCAATGTTGCCGAAAAACTGAACTATGCGGTCGCCTACGGGTTTTTCGGATTCAGAACCGCTCGCAAAATCCATCAGGCAGAAATGCTCTCCTATGGCAGAGACTACTGGGTACCGGTAATCCTTGACTCCCAGAAGTACCGGATGGAAATAATGGAACGCAACCTGTTTGGTGAACCTGCCACCCCGATCTGGCGTGCCCGACCGTTTATTCCTGTGGTAAGCAAACCAACTTCAATCAACATTGGCAACAACATCCCGGTGACCATAACTGTCCAGACCCCGGGTTTTGCGCCCGTGGAATCCGCAATGGTTGTCCTCCAGAAAACTAACGAAACTTTTGTCCGGGGCTGGACCAACTCTTCAGGACAGGTTACGATGCTGGTATCCTGTCCGACCCCGGGCTTTCTCAAACTCTCGGTCGTAGGTGCAAACAACATCCCCTATTTTGACTCAATCGTAGTTGTATCCAGCAGCAGGTATATTTCCTATCTCAAACACTATATCAACGACCCACCACCTGGTGGTAATGGCGACAGCATCATCAATCCCGGTGAATCGTTCCGGATTCCGATGTGGCTCAAGAATTACGGCAATCTGACCGCAAATAATGTAACCGCCCGGCTCCGCACCCGCACCGCTGGTGTTACCGTAACCGATTCAGTCAAAAACTTCGGTAACATTGCCGGTGGTGATTCAGCCTTTAACAGTCAGGGTTTTGGAATGACCGTTGCTAACGGTCTGCCCAACCGTTATCCCATCTCCTGTTCGCTTATCTGCAAAGATGCCCTGGACTCCACCTGGGTCTCATTTATCATCCTGTATGTCGGTGCCCCCGCAATTGACTTTGTTAATAAAACGGTAAAAGATTCAGCCTCCTCCCAGCCAAACGGCAGGCTTGACCCGGGTGAAACCGCTGACCTTGAAGTTACCCTCTGTAACTCTGGATTGGGTAATGCTTATAATGTTCGGGCAGTTCTGCGCTCCGGTGATAGTAGATTGGTGGTCTCTGATTCGGTAGCACTCTACGGCACAATTCCGGCTGGTGCCAGCGCCACCAACCGTACCGATCGCTTTACCCTGTTCGCCTCATCCTCAATCCCACCGGAAACACCAATTACCTGCACGCTCGCGGTATCGGCTGATAACGGCTACTATAGCCGGTCAACCTTTACAATTATCATCGCTGAAATGCGCCCGATTGACCCGATTCCGGACAACTCCAACCCGCCACTTTACTGGGCTTACGACGAGGTGGATACGCTCTATCCACATTATCCTGAGTTTGAATGGGTGGAGATTTACGGTATTGGCACCAGATTGAATCTGAGTGATGACCAGACAATAACCATTGACCTGCCCCCATCATTTGGACCATTTATCTTCTATAATCAGCGCTACACCCAGATCTCCATCTGCTCCAACGGCTGGATTGCTCCTGGGTATACCACACTGACCACCTATGATAACACCACACTTCCCAACACCTCTATGCCACCGCTGATTGCTGCGAACTGGGATGACCTTTACCCGCCCTACGGTGACAGTGTCTGGTATTACCATGATACCGCCAATCACCGGTTTATTATTGAGTGGGACTCGGTGTATTACTGGAACAGCACGCAATGGGAGAAGTTTGAAATAATCATTTATGATACCACGCTTGCCAGTGCAGATGGCAACTCCAGAATCGTTATTCAGTATCTTAGCGCAAATAAGGCAGGCAGTTCTGCAACCGTGGGAATTCAGGACCACACCCGGACCAGATACATCCAGACACTTTACAACGGCTCATATCACCGTTGCGCCTCACCCTGGATTCCTAACCATGCGATAAAATTTTCCACTGATAGCCCCACCGGAGTTACTGAACAGTTCGGTGCCTCACTCTCGGCTAAAGGCAAAATCCTCGCAATAGCACCCACCCATTTCCATCACACCACCACCATTAACTGGCTGGTGCCAAGAGCCGGTGAAGTAGAACTGAAGATATATGACCCTCTGGGCAGAGTTATTAAAACCCTGATCAAGGGAAAAATGCAACCGGGAACCTACTCAACGGTCTGGAATGGAACTGACGAAAACCGCAGGAAAGTTGCTAACGGCATCTACTTCATTCGGCTGACAACTCCGGATAACTCAGTAAAGGTAAAAACTGTCATCACCCGGTAAGGAGAGGCTAAAAGATACTACATCAAACTCCAGCCCCGCTCCAAATCTCTGACTGCTGATTCGTTAAAATCCGCACACCTTTTCAGCAGGTTAACCACCATTTCCCTCTCTGAATTCTTTAATGAAAATTTATCCGGCTCACCCACCATTTGCTTAATTTGATCCAAATTATTAAATGAACGGGCAAACATCTCCCCTGCCTTATTCAAATACTGTGCCACCTCTTGCCAGCGCTTCGCCAACCGCCGGCAGAATCCAGCCGCCCACATCTGCAACTCCCAGTAACACATTAAATTATAGATAAATCCAAGTTTATCAAACCGACACTTTGCCACCGCATCCGCCCAGGTGCGAAATGCGGTTGCACCATAAAAGTACTCCCCACTGAAGCAGGGAGCAAGACCACGCAGAAGTTTTGTCGCCCTGCCGATTGCTTCTCGGGCACATCTCTCTTGAACAACAGAAAAACTTTCCCCAAAGAAAATCCCTGCTATCCGCCCGAGGGTTTTAAGTTCGTTGTATCTGATCTCCTGTCTAACACCGGCTTGTTTCTGAACCAGATAATATTGCTCACGATAGCCACAAACCAAACCAAACTCCGGTGCATCACCCGCGCCCCAGACAATACAGCAGTTACCGGAATCGATCTCCTCCTTTACCCGGGTAAAAAGTTCCATAAATAAATCATCCTCCCCACCCTCTACCGCTACCAGTTCGATTTCAATCCCCAGTGACCGCGTTCCCTCAACCAGAATATTCCAATCAAATTCAACTGGTCCGGTAGGTAGCAATTCCGGATGAATATTAACGATAAAGGCGTAACCGCTCATACCAGCCACATCGGTTAAATCGCATTTTATCCCCAGGGAACGCAAGATCGCGGTTACCACACCAACATAACTCACCCATACATCAGAACAATCAACGTTTATGTCAATCACCTTCATCTCGCAAGAATTTTGGTTCACACCTATTTCCCCTTTCCCAGCCACGGCATCGGATCAACCGCCTTACCGCCGATACGTATTTCAAAATGAAGTATCTCACCGCTCAACCCGATAACATCACCGGCATTTAGCACCTGCCCGGCACTGACCCGCAGTTCATTCAATCGAGTGTACACGGTGTGGTAACCACCACCGTGTTCAATTATTACCATTAAACCCTGCCCCATAAACGCATCCGCATAACTCACCCTCCCTTTACTGATTGCCTTAACTGGACTGTTTTTCTGACAACTGATGTCAATCCCAAGATTTTTGGTCTTGGTGCCGTATTTCGGATCGAGTTGAACTCCAAAATTGGCAACTATTTTCCCGTTTACCGGCCATGGTAATCTACCTTTATTCACCTCAATCGGATGTCGGGCTGGGGAAGCACTCTGTTTTTGGGATTGGGGAGCGGGCTTTTTGCCGCGCCTAAATCTTGGCGTACTAGTATAAAATATGCCAGTGCAGTCAAGTAACAACAATACGACAATGAACCAAGGTAACTGGCGCCAAGCCACTAAAATCTTTTACCCACTTCTACCTCAAAGTCAACCCTGACTAAAAAAGGGCGCCAGAAATACGGGCGCCCTTAAAGAGCGGTTTTTATAGTAAAATCAACCCATTATGGGAAAATGCCCCGTTCCTTGTAGACCTTCTCCAGCCGCGCAAGAGCCACAATATATGCCGCTGTCCGCCAGTTGACCTTGAATTTCCTTGCCGTTTCTCTCACCCGCTGGTAACCACCGACTATCTTCTTGTACAACTTGCAGTCAACCTCCTGCAACTCCCAAAACTCGCTGCGCTTATTCTGAAGCCACTCAAAGTAACTGACGATCACCCCCCCCGAATTGCAGAGAATATCAGGCAGAACATCAATTCCCCGTTTTGCCAGTATCTCATCACCTTCAGGTGTTGTTGGTCCATTCGCGCCTTCAGCAACCAGCCGAACGTTGAGCAAAGGTGTTGTTTCCGCAGTAATCTGGTTCTCAAGCGCTGCCGGAATAAAGATATCAGCCCGGGTGCGGAGGAATTCGGTATGAGTTATCATTTTTGCTTTCGGATAACCGTTTACGCCACCGTGTTCCTTTACATAACTGGCCAGCTCTTCAGGATCGATACCCTCAGGATTGCCAATAGCACCGGTAACATCTTCAACTGCCAGCAATCCGGCACCAAGCGGCTTCAGTAGGCGTGCTGCCCAAGAACCAACATTGCCAAATCCCTGAACGATATAGGTCGCCTTACTAAGGTCAAAGTTGTTGTCCTTTGCCCATTCTCTGATTAGAAACACCACACCCTGACCAGTCGCCTTGTCCCGACCGACACTACCACCCGACTCAATCGGCTTGCCGGTTACAACACCCAAGCATCGCTGACGCTCAAACGCTGGCATCATTGACTGGTAAGTATCAAGAATCCAGGCCATTATCTGGGGGTTAGTATTAACATCCGGTGCCGGAATATCGTAATCAGCACCGATGGTATTACCCAGTGCATAAGTAAAGCGTCTGGTAATCCGCTCCAGTTCTGAAAACGAGTATTTACTCGGGTCTAACTGAATACCGCCTTTGGCTCCGCCAAATGGAATATTTACGATTGCCGACTTCCAGGTCATCCAGGTTGCCAGTGCCCGGACCTCATCGATGTCAACCGCCGGATGATATCTCAGCCCGCCTTTGAAAGGACCAAGCGCGTTGTTATGTTGCACCCGATAGCCGGTAAACACCTCGATTCTCCCGTCATCCATCTTAACTGGAAAATGGACGATAATCTCATTCATCGTCGTCCCCAATATCTTTCGGACACCGACATCAAGCTTCATCAGATCAGCAGCCTTGTTAAACTGTCTAATTACATCCTCATAGACACTGTGTCGCTTCTGTTGCCTCAAGTTATTCCGAAACTCACGAATTTTGGCACGTCCTTTTGTTGTCACCGCCATTTGGCACCTCGCTATTTACTGATATTCTTCACAGTGCCACACCCCGATTTCTTTGTTACGGATGGCACAATCCTTACGGTTTTCACAGTTCACACATAAACCCTTATACTCATCCCATTCGCGCATCTCTTCTAATGTTGGAAACATCTCAACGGCAGTTTCCTCGGTGATTGTCGGCACTGTCGAGTCGAACTCCTCGCAAAACACCACCGGCTGCTTGTTCCTTACTCTGTAACCGCAGTGCGCAGCGTTATTACAAGTAAGACATAACCCCTGCTCTTCGGGCGGCACCACTCGGAGCTTTTTAGCCTTTATTTCACTTAATTTTTGGGCCGCTCTTTTGGTAGTTCTTGTAGAAACAGACATTTTAATCCTCCTTTTTTTACATTAGTTTTTCACCGCTACCCCAATTCCCTTTTCTTCCTCTTTTTTATTAAAATGCAATTACCGTGCCACATAGTTAATTTCAGATAAAAATATATGGATTAATAAGGCTAACTTATTAATTGTTAATTAGTTACAAAATTAAAACGGCAGTCGTATTATTATCTCTTGACGAGGTTCGGACCGAATTGCACAGGGGAAAAACCCCCCACGTGGATATAAATTCCCCGATTTACAATTGAGGTTAGACCTTAGGTTTTTTTCGCAGCTTGATTCTCAGTGTTTTACGGTCGATGTTCAGAATCTTTGCCGCCTTCGTTAGATTACCGTCTACACTATTAAGAACCTGGCGAATGTAATCCTGCTCGGCTTCGGCGAGCGTCCGATTTAGTTTAAGTTCACTGGAAAGAGAGAATCTCATATATGGCGGCAAATCGGTAATATCTATTATTTCCCCATCAACCATTATCAATAGACGTTGGATAAGATTTTCAAGCTCCCGGACATTACCAGGCCATTCATATCGTTTGAACGTCTCGAGTACCTGGTCGGAAAGACGGGGTATGGACCTACCCATTTCTTGGGCGAACTTTTCTAAGAAATATCTTGCTAATAAAAATATATCATCGCCACGCTCGCGCAACGGAGGTAAAGATATGTTAAGTACATTCAAACGAAAGAACAGATCTTCTCGAAAAACCCCCTTTTGCACCAAACTTAATAGATCTTTGTTGGTTGCCACGATGATCCGAACATCAACTTTATAAGACTTCGAATCACCGACCATTCTTACCTCTTTGTCCTGCAATACCCTTAAAAGTTTAACTTGCATTGATGGGGTAGTTTCACTTATTTCATCAAGAAATATCGAACCGCCATCTGCCGTCTGAAAGAACCCTGCCCTGGTTTCATTTGCTCCCGTAAACGCCCCTTTCACATATCCAAACAACTCGCTTTCCAATAAACTCTCAGGAATACCTCCACAGTTAACTGGAACAAATGGTGCTGAAGCCCGTTTACTTGAATAATGTATTGCCCGTGCTACCAACTCTTTACCGGTTCCACTTTCACCCGTAATTAAAACAGTAGCCGATACTTTCGCCGCCCGTTCGATTGTAGCAAATACCTTTCTCATTACCTGTGATTCCCCAAGCAGACCGGGATAGACCTTTTGCACCGATAACTTACTGATTGCCGCCGACCGTCGAATCCGAAGCTTATCCAGTGCCTGCTTCACTGCTTTGAACAACTCTTCATCAGTAAACGGCTTGGCTAAATACTCCTCTGCCCCAGTCTTCACCGCCTGCACCGCACTCTCAACCGTCGCGTAGCCAGTAATCACCATTACTTCGGTATCTCTTAGGTTTTCTCGAACATATCTTACCAAATCCAGCCCGCTCACTCCGGGCATCTTCAGGTCGGTTACTACTAAATCTACCGGTATCTCTTGTAAAATCTGCAAAGCCTCATTGACATTTCTCGCAGTATGAACCTTATAACCCTGAGATGTTAAATTCCTTTCCAGCACCTCAAGAGTTTCTATAATATCGTCGACAACTAACAAAGTTGCTTGCCGATTCTTCTCGATCATTTATTTATTTCCTGATGATTTTATCGGTAATACGACCTCGAATCTACTCCCTTTCCCTGGTTCTGACTCTACATTTATTGAACCACCGTGAGCCACCACAATGCCATGCGCAACCGATAAACCCAAACCAGTCCCCTCACCTACTGGCTTGGTTGTAAAAAATGGAATAAATATCCGGGCTTTCACTTCATCGGTCATGCCAATGCCGGTATCTTCGATAATTAAAGAGATTACAGTATCTTTTGGAATCGTAGCAATTTTTAATCTCCCGCCATTGGGCATTGCCTGAATTGCATTAACAACCAGATTAACTAATACCTGGTGCAACTGTGTCGGGTCAGCTGAAATTTCGGGTAAATCTGATGCCAGGTCAAAGCTTAATTCAATACCTGCCTTAGCACATCGGCTTTTTAGAAAATAAAGTCCGTCTATTACCAGATTATTCAAATTAACCGCAACCCGTTGTGGCGGTTGCACCCGGGCAAAGAACATCAGTTTATTGATAACCTCCCGGGCATGGAGTGCAGCGGATACTATCCGCTCGATATCCTTCACCGCCTGTTTCGGAATTTCCGGCATCTTTACCGCCAATTGGGCAAAACCCAAGATGTTTGCCAGAGGCTCGTTTAATTCGTGCGCCACACCCGCTGCCAACTGTCCGATCGTAGCGAGACGATCCGCATGTCGAAGTTGATGTTCTAAACGAGTTTTCTCCTGCTTTGTCTCCCGTCGTTCGACGAAAATACCAATCTCCCGAGCTATCGCATCAATCAGTTTCCTTTCCTCTTTAAGAAATGGTCCCTCATCAAGTGTCGGAAGTTCTTTGTGGTAAAAAACCTCCGTTAAACCACGTTCCTGCCCCCGAACATAAATTGGTGCCGACTGACGATGAAACACTTCACCATATCCGGGAGTAGCATATACTTTTCCATCCAGTTTAATCTGAGCAGAAGCAATCTCTGAGTAAAGCCAAGCCGGTGGCAATTTCGCCACGGCTGCCTGAAGCGCATCATTCAATTCCATCTCGTCCTTACTTAAAATCCGGTCAAGTTCATAAAGGCAGGTCAGTTCCTTTATCCGCTCTCGCAATGCCGCCTGAGCTTGCCGATCTGCCCAAGCAACACCCAATGTCTGTGCTACCCCTTGATAAAATTCGACCTCGTAACTTTTGAAATAACCGGGCTGGCGGCTTTTAAGAAAAATTAGCCCGTGGCTCTTCTCAGTAATCGAGAAAGTCAATATCGCGACCGAACGGTAGTCCCCCGGTATTTTAATCAGCCGGCCATTTATCTGTACCGGCTTGGTAGCATCCGAAGTCCAGAAAGCACCGTTGGCAGTAAAACCGGGTAGACCGGGATCATATTTGCCCGTGACCAGATCCCGACAGAATTCAGTAAATTGCACATCCTCAACTTCATCCCCCGGGAAAATCTCATCTGAGTTCAAATTAGACCTGGGGGCTATGCTAAAGAAAAACCTATCCCTTGTCGAACGATCTAAAATCCCTCGATAATAACGGACACTTTCGTTAATACGTATCTCAATCTCATCACAATCCGAAAAATCCAGAAATTCATTTATTACAATCCGGGTAAATTCATTTCTTGGTACCCCCAGATTAGCAACGCGTAGAATACGTCGGGAAAGTGCACAGAACTCTTCGGCGAGTTTCTGTCCATAGCCTCGTCGCCGATGATTGTCTTTTCCTTTGTTGCTCATATAGTTTAATGATCTAATTATTTAGATTGCCTTAATAGTTTCCGCATTAAGAATGGAGGCGGCGGGAATCGAACCCGCGTCCGAAGCGTTCAGTACCCAGGTTCTACATAGTTAGTCAGTCTATATTTCTCATCGCCTACTAAGCCGACTGACAGGCGGTAGCCGACCAGCCCCAGTAAAAATCCGGCTGCCATCCTGAGGCACAATAACAGCCTTGATCACCCTACTATACCCGCAACCAGCGCCGGGTGAAACTCGCTGGTCCAGGGGCTACCTTGCTTTAGGAAGCCAGTGCATAGCTGCTATTGGCAGCTGTAGTTCCTCTGTTGTTATTAACGAGGCAACAGAGGAGCCTCGCTATGCCCCTGAGTCCCTCAGTCACTTCGTCGAAACCATTCGCCCCCAGCAAGACTGAGGTATTATATATCCTTATATATTTTACCGCTTTTATTGGCTGGCGTCAACTGGTTTACACTACCCCCTGGTCAATCATTGCGTCTGCAACTTTGATAAAACCGGCAATGTTTGCCCCTTTGACATAGTTCACATAATTATCCTCTTTACCATAAATCACACACTGCTGATGGATTGCCTTCATTATTCCCTGTAGCCGCCGGTCAACCTCTTCTCTTGACCAGGAAAGGTGGAGACTGTTCTGCGACATCTCCAGACCGGAGGTCGCTACGCCACCAGCATTTGCCGCCTTCCCCAGACCATAGAAAATCTTATGCTCTAGGAAAATATCAATTGCCTCAGGTGTGGAAGGCATATTAGCACCCTCCGCAACGAGATAAACCCCGTTACGCATCAGATTCTGGGCGTCTTTGCCATTAATTTCGTTCTGCGTTGCCGAAGGAAAAGCGCAGTGTGCTTTGTGATTCCAGAGTGGGTTGTAATCAAGTTTTGGATCCATCGGTGTATAAACCGCTTCCTTAAATTTATCCGCATATTCCTTAATCCTTCCCCGTCTGACATTCTTCAACTCTTTGACGAATGCTAGTTTCTCTCTGGTAATACCCGACTCATCATAGATATAGCCATTGGAGTCAGAAACCGTAACTGGTTTCGCCCCCATTTCAAGTAGTTTTTCCACGGTATACTGCGCAACATTTCCTGAACCAGAAACGAGACAAACCTTTCCTTCCAAGTTTTCACCTCTCGTCGCCAGCATTTCTGCAGCAAAATATACTGCGCCGTATCCGGTCGCCTCGGGGCGAATTAAACTGCCTCCCCAGTTCAAACCTTTACCAGTAAGAACTCCGGTAAACTCATTTTTTAACCGTTTATACTGACCGAACATATAGCCAATTTCCCTCGTTCCAACTCCAATATCACCTGCCGGTACATCCGTATTGGGTCCAATGTGGCGGAATAGCTCATTCATAAAACTCTGGCAGAAATGCATCACCTCATTGTCCGATTTGCCCTTGGGGTCAAAGTCAGAACCACCCTTGCCGCCACCCATTGGCAGCGTAGTCAGTGCGTTTTTGAACACCTGCTCAAAAGCAAGAAATTTTAACAATCCCAAATAGACGGTCGGGTGAAAACGTAATCCCCCCTTGTACGGACCAATTGCTGAATTCATCTCCACCCGGATACCCCGGTTAACCTGAATTTCGCCTTTGTCATCAACCCAGGGCACCCGGAAAACAATCACCCGTTCGGGTTCACAAATCCGTTCTAGTATCTTCGCCTTTCGGTATTTTGGATTTTGCTCTAAGAAAGACCACAACGATGTTACCACCTCTTGTACCGCTTGATGAAACTCCGGTTCACCGGGATTTTTCTTTTTGATATAGTCCATAAACTCTTGGACTCCACTATATGACATTAAATCCTCCTTTTTACTTTTTATGCCTTTAGAGTACTTACCAAACCGACAAAAAATGTCGGGATAGGAATTATAACCCACTTTCTTTCTCTGTCAAATAAATTCGGAGAAAAATACCCGCTGTGCTGGGGAGTTTTGTCCCGATATGATTATTGTCTTTTCAACAGGAGTGCTTTCATTCTGTCTCTCACTGCCTGCATATCACTACACCGCCTTAAACTGATCGGCGCACCAACATAGAAGTACTTCTCCCGCGGTTCATTGATGGCGTTAAAAAACCCGAACCCACTGCCTTGGATGTTTCCCTTATCTCCAGGTTCAATCGCTGGACCATTTCCTGACCAAACCACCACACACCCATCCCCCTCGTAGACATCAGCAACGAACGCCGGAAATATTCGTTCTGATGGAATAACCAGAAGAGTATCAGTCAGCAACGTATCCAACTGAAATATTTGGTCATCATCTTCTCCGTTAGTGCCGCGGTAATTATACTCGATATCAATTTCGGCAAAATACCATTGCGCCCCAGCAGACTTAGACCAGGAAATATAAAGCGTGGAATCAAGGTCAAGGATATAACCTTCTCTTGGCCGGTGAATGCTAAAATTGCCCGGCATCGTAACCCGGGCACTTGCCTTCCCCCAGAAATGCTCTACCTTCAATTCATAAGGCTGATTAACCATAAATTGGTTGGAATCTTTATAAGCGTACTTCGTCCATGAGTAATAAAATGCTGGTAGCGACTCTTTGTTCAAAGAAACCACCGGCACCATCCGCAATCCCTTGGGGTCAAAAACCTCCACATACCGCTCATATTCAACGGTATTATCATAGTACTCTCCCCGGTAAAGCCACCCATTAATCATTGGCTCTGAGTAATCCGGATCACGCCCGCAACAACCAGCCACGCTTACTACAAGGTAAAATCCGAAGCATATCCACAACCAACAAATGACAAAAATTACTTTGAACTGCTCTCTGATTTTCACCATTTCTCCCTTTTAATTAAATCACCCCTCATCATGGCGTTTTACTTTTCTTCGTCATTGCGAACGAAGTGAAACAATCTCTTTGCGTGTAATCCCATTTTTCCTACCTACTAATCCAAGCGAACCGGCATCAGGACATAAATGTCCTCACCGTCACTTTGGGAGTCAACCGGCTTGAAAACCGCTGGGGACATCGGGCTGGACAGTTCCACGCTCACCTGCTCGGTACTGATATGCTGGAGAATTTCCAATAGATACCCCCCATTAAACCCAACTTTAAGACTTTCCCCCTCGTAATGGCAATCAAGTTCCTCTTCACTCTTACCAACCTCATGGGACTCTGCCCGGACCATGAGTGCCCGCGGTGAGAACTCAAGACTTATCTGTTTACCGAAAGGATTAGCAAATATTAATGCTCGCCGGACCACCGCGCCCAACTCCTCTTTTTGGATAACCGCCCGATTCGGCAGCCCCTTCGGAATCACCCTTTCATATTCTGGATACTGTCCTTCAATCATTTTAGAAATCACCACCATATTTTCTAATTTGAGACCAACCAGTTTCAAATCAGAAAACACCCGAACCTTTTCTTCGCCCCGGGGTAAAATTTTGATCGCCTTCGGAGTTATCAGCAGTCCGGTTTTAACAGGAAGTTTCAATTTCCGGGTGATCAACCCCAACCGATAACTGTCCGTCGCGACCATTTTCGTTTCGTTCTTGCCGATCTCCCAATTAATTGCGGTCATCAGTGGCCTGCCCTCGTCTTTACTGACTGCAAACTCACAGGCGTCAAACATTTCAAACAGTAAACCAAGAGGAAAGTCAAAAGTAATATCTTCTGGCATCTTTGGTAATTCCGGAAACTCCTCTGGTGCCAGATGAACAAAATCTGCCTTCATTCTTCCTGCCTCAAATCTCACCCGGTTCTCCACACGGCGAATGACAACATCAGTTGACTGACTTGACCGCACTAACTCTGCTAACCGCCGGCCATTGACTAAAGCCTTTCCCTCTTCAACCTTACCTTCCAGTCTAACTTCCTTGTGAACTACGGTATCACCATCGGCAGCGGTAAGAGCCAGTCGTCCCGGTGTTATTTCTAAAAGAACATTTTCAAATACCGGATAGGTGGTTTTACCGGGAATAATCATAACAACCGTCTCCAATACATCAGCAAAAATCTCCCGTTCTAACGAACAACGCATATTGCCTCCTTTGTGAAATAAACCATTAATATAGTTTTACTCTTTTACATCTCATTGTCAAGTTTGCCCTGTCTGAAAGATGATTTTGACTTACCGATCATTTTTTCTAAATTACTTCATTATGAAAATCCATGAGTACCAAGCTAAACAAATTTTTGCCCAGATGAGAATACCCATTCCCCGTGAGCAGGTAGCGCAGACTACTTTTGAGGCAAAGGAAATCGCTCAAGCACTCGGCATGCCAGTGGTCATTAAGGCTCAAGTCCTCGTCGGGGGTAGAGGAAAAGCAGGGGGAGTAAAAAGAGTAGAGAAAATTGACGATGTTCCCGTGGTTGCGGAAAGTATTCTGGGAATAATGATTAAAGGACTGAAAGTGGCAAAGGTGCTGGTTTCAGAATGCATTCCTATCAAAGCGGAGTTTTATGTTGGCATCACCATTGACCGAGCGCTGCGCCAACCGGTCCTTTTAGCCTCTGCCGCCGGAGGTGTGGAGATCGAAGAGATTGCCCGCAGTAATCCGGAAAAGATCCACAAATGTAGAATTGATCCGCTTCTCGGACTTTTGCCATTTCAAACCCGGGACATCGGATTTACTCTGTTCACTGAACCGGCACTCACTCAGGAATTTAACTCAATTACCCAGAAACTCTACCGCCTATTTATTGAACAGGACTGCTCGCTGGTTGAAATCAACCCACTGGTCTTAACCACCAGCGGTAAATTGATCGCCCTGGATGCCAAGATTAACTTTGACGACAATGCCCTTTTCCGGCACCCGGAAAATGAAGCCCTGCGGGACTTCAGTGCTGAAGAGCCCACCGAGGTGGAAGCCAAAAAAGCCGGCCTCTCCTATATTAAACTTTCCGGCAATGTCGGTTGTGTGGTTAACGGCGCCGGTTTAGCAATGGCAACCATGGATTTGATCAAACAATTTGGTGGCGAACCAGCAAACTTCCTTGATGTTGGTGGCTCCTCATCACCTGAAAAGATGGTCACCGCCCTGCGCATCATCCTCTCTGATCTGAATGTCAAAGCAATTTTAGTTAACATCTTTGGCGGTATCACCCGTTGCGATGACATCGCTCGGGGTATAATCCTTGCCCAACAACAGGCTGATATCAAAGTTCCACTCGTCGCTCGGCTGGTCGGTACCAATGCGGAACAGGCAAAAGAACTACTCGCTAACAGCCCGATCCTCTGGGCAAATACTATGTCCGAAGCGGTAAAACTGGCGGTGGTAAAGGCAAAGGAGGCGAAGTGAGTATTCTGATCGACGAAAACACCCGCGTAATCGTTCAAGGTATCACCGGCAGAGATGGTGCCTTCCATACCAAAATGATGAAAGAATACGGCACAAATATCGTTGCCGGTGTAACACCCGGAAAACGCGGGCAGGAGGTGGAAGGTATTCCGGTCTTTAACTCGGTGGCAGCGGCAGTCAAGGCGACTGATGCCAACACCTCAATTATCTTTGTCCCTGCCAACTTCACTGGTGATGCTCTTTTGGAAGCAATCTTTGCTGGTATTAAACTCATCGTCTGCGTAACCGAAGGTGTGCCAACACTTGATGCCATCCGAGCAATTGCTGTTGCCCAAAACCGGGGTGTGAGAATAGTCGGACCAAACTGTCCGGGTGCAATTTCCCCGGGCAAGGCGAAGGTAGGAATAATGCCTCATAGTGCGTTTAAACCTGGGTGTATTGGCGTCGTTTCTCGCTCAGGCACTCTGACTTACGAAATCGCTGCCAACACCGGTGATTTCGGCCAGTCAACCGTGATTGGCATCGGCGGTGACCCGGTCATCGGCACAAACTTCATTGACTGTCTGAAGATGTTTCAGGACGACCCCGAAACCAAAGCAATTGTGATCGTCGGTGAAATTGGTGGTAGCGATGAAGAACGGGCAGCAGAGTTTGTAAAGGAGTACGTTACCAAGCCGGTATTCGGTTTCATTGCAGGACAGACCGCACCGCCAGATAAAAGGATGGGACACGCCGGCGCTATCATCTCCGCAGGTACCGGTACCGCCACAGAAAAAATACGGGCATTTCAAAATGCGAGCATTGAAGTCATTTACGAACCCGAAGAATTGCGGCAAAAACTTCTGGCAAGAATATAACGACTATAACTTCGTCTGGGGTTTACTCCTCTGCCAGTAAATTAAAGTTCCAATCGTACCTTGGGCGTCTCGGATCAATGTACAGAACACCCCTTCGTTACCTGAATTCTCTCCCTCGTCAACATCCTCGGCTGAAATCACTATTGCCTTCTCCCCGCGCGAGGTACTGAACCCTACCCCTTCCCATAAACCGGTAATCGCCTGCCGATAAAATTTCTCCACCACCGGTAAAGAGTCATCCGTCTGAAAAATGTAGAACCGATTGATGCCGGCATCACTACTTTCACCAGACTGATCAATTTCTATTGCATTCGGATATTTTAGTGCTGCCGGCAATTCCACGAGATCAGCACTCATTGCCTTTACCGCATCAGCCTTTTTAACCCTGGGTTCAACTTTGGTTTTGGTTCCGCTACAGTTAGTAAACACAAGCACCGCCAAAACTGCCATCAACCTATACCACCTCATACTACACGCCTTTCTGGTATACTCATAATAGCAAAGAAAAGTGAAATGTCAATTCTACTTATTCTAAACGGTATAATCCTTAAAAGTTTGTTTGACGCCTTAATAAAACATCTCTTTTTTCTATAGCCAAAACCGGCGTGTCAAAATGGTTGTTGACTATTCTACGGAAAAGGATATTATTTAAATCTGAAAATGAGGTTCGGGTTCCACATCTCCATTGCAGGAGGGTTCGCCAATGTGCACCAACGCGCAGAAGAACTCGGTTGTGATACCATCCAGTTGTTCACCCGTTCGCCGCGCGGCTGGGCCGCTCCCAAGCTGGATGAAAACGACGTGGCAAAGTTTCGGCGAGACACTCGGACCTCAAAAATATGTCCGGTCTTTGCCCATGCACCTTATCTACCCAATCTCGCTGCAGTTGACCCAGAAATCCGCAAACTTTCCATCGCCGCAATTACCGACGATTTAAAAAGATGTGCCATACTGGGAATTAAATTTCTTGTCGTTCATGTTGGCAAAGCGCTGGGGGCAGATGAAAAAGTTGCCTTTAAAAAGGTAGCGGATAACCTGAACCGGATACTAAAAATTGCCGAAAACCAAGTTATGGTACTTTTAGAAAATACCGCTGGTATGGGTTCAGAGATCGGCTACCGTTTTGAACAGATCGCTGAGATCATTGATTTAGTAGAACAGCGCGACCGGATCGGAGTCACACTGGACACTGCCCATTCATTTGAAGCGGGCTATGACTGGCGTTCCCGACCCACGGTTGACGAAACACTGCGTCATTTTGACCGGACAATTGGCATGGGCAGACTGTACCTGATTCACCTTAACGATTCCAAAACTCCGTTCGATTCCCGGGTTGACCGGCATTGGCACATTGGTAAAGGCGAAATCGGTATTGAAGGATTCAAGGTAATTGTGAATCATCCACTACTAAAAAAACTACCGGCAATAATGGAAACGCCGCGCAAGAGCATAAAAGAGGATCTGGAAAACATGCGCACCGTCCGGAGCATCACCAAGTGAAAATCCAATTCTGGGGTGGTGTTGGCACGGTAACCGGTTCCCAGCATATTCTGAAAGCTGAGGGTAAACAGTTGTTATTAGAATGTGGCCTATTTCAGGGACATCGCCAGGAGGCAGAAGAGATCAACCGCCATCTACCCTATGATGCCAAGACAATCAACTATTGTGCGGTAAGCCATGCCCATATTGACCACATCGGTAACATTCCTAATCTGATTAAGAATGGTTTCCGGGGTCAGGTTTTGATGACCAAACCCTCAGTGGCTTTAAGCCGGGTGCTACTCTTGGATTCCGCCAAGATCCAGGAAGGTGACATCAAATATCTAAACAAAAAACGACGGGAGAAGGGGGAACCGCCCAAAGAACCGATTTATACCACCGCCGATGCAGAGCATAGTTTGACTCGCCTTAAGGGCGTTGGTTACGCCAAGGCAAACAAACTCGGTCCATTTACCTTATATTTCCACGACGCCGGCCATATTCTGGGCTCGGCATTGATCGACATTGAAGTTGCTGGCAAAAGAATACTCTTCACCGGTGATCTGGGAAGAAAAAAACTCCCCATCATCCGCGACCCGGTTCAAATCAGGGAGGCTGACATCTTGATTATGGAGGCAACATATGGTAACCGAATTCACGGTGATTACGAAGATGTACGCAATCGGCTGACGGAAATAATCAACCGGATTTTCCAGCGCAAGGGTAGAATTATCATTCCCGCATTTGCGGTGGAACGGGCACAGGAAATCGTTTATAACCTGAAAATTCTCCGCAAGGAAAATCGCATTCCCGATATCCCGATATTTGTCGACAGTCCGCTTGCCAGTCAGATAACCGAAGTCTATCGGAACAGCCTCGCCTACCTTGATCAAGAGACCAGTTTGTTACACGATGAGCACGACGGTATTTTTGACTTTCCCGGGCTACGTTACATTGAAGATGCTTACGAGTCAAAGAAACTTAACTCCATTGACGGACCGGTTATCATCATTTCACCATCGGGAATGTGTGAGGCAGGCAGAGTTCTTCATCACCTCAAACACTCGGTCACCGATCCGAAAAACTTAATCCTTATCGTCTCCTTTCAGGCAGAACACACTCTGGGGCGAAGGATAATAGAAAAACAACCGGTGATAAAGATCCTGGGCGAAGAGTTCCCTCTCCGGGCAGAAGTAATAGCAATGGATGAGTTCAGTGCCCACGCGGACCGGAACGGACTCTTAGAATATGTCCGGAATATGAACCTTGCTCGTCTCCAAAAGGTCTTCTTGGTTCATGCCGAACCCCCCGCGGCTGCCGCAATGATTGAACCGCTTAAAGAATTGGGTATTCCCGAAATAATCATTCCTACCAGAAGCATTGAATATGAAATTTAGGTTACCATTGTTGATCGCTATCCTGTTTGGCATCAACTGTCATATCTTAATTGACTCCACCCCTCCCACCTGCCTTATCATATCACCATTTGACTCCTCCTTAGTCTCTGGCATCGTTATAGTCCAAGCCGAGGCACACGATTCCGGTGGCATTGCCAGAATCGATTTTTACGCGGACGGCTCCCTTTTTGCCACTGAAACTTCTGCCACCGCAACTGCCGAATGGGACACCCGCAACCTGCCAGAAAACTCCTGGCATAAACTTTACTGTCTTGCCACCGACCTAGCTGGAAACCACAGTGCAAGTGAGACTGTGAATATCAAAGTTGTCTCAACCGCCCAACGCAGTCTATTTCACGGTAAAATCACCATCAATAATAACTATTATTTTACGATTAACTTCGACGCGGAAACGAGTAAAACCATTCGGGGCGACGCCCGCGCCGTTAACAACGGCAAAATCAGCCGATTTTTACTGCTTGATGCCAACAACTTCCAGAAATACCGCGCTGGCCAACCTTATACCGCACTTTACGAACAAAACGACCGGTCTGAAGTCAGCATAAATTATCAATTTACCGTCACCGCCAGATATTATGTTGTCTTTCTCAATACCACCGGCACCTCGCAGACCTATTGGATAAGACTTACCCTGGAGTAATAATCATGACGCTAATAATTGCCATTTTACTAAATATCCTCCCCCGACCAGAATGTCCGCCTTTGACCGTGGCTGACCTCAGACGTTATTTTACCCTTGAACAGCGTTTTAACACTCAAACACCTACCGAAAAGGTTGAACTACCAATGAGGCACGCGATTCCCGGACGACTGGTTATCGGCTTCCGACCCCAAGCACTCTGTTCGGTTATCTCCCGTCTGGAAGCGATTAATCTCCGCATCATCCTCATTGACACCACGGCAGATTTTATCGTCGTGCATCTCCCCCCGAATACCCAAGTTGCAGATTATGAAAAAATTATTACCTCGTTTGCCGGTATCAGATTTGTCGAACCGGACTTTTGGGTTTATACTCTGCTCATTCCTAATGACCCGATGTTTTCCACTGTTCAATGGGATAAATGGGTGATGTATTCAGACCCCGCTTGGGACATTGTCACCGGCGGGAATATCAAAGTTGCGGTTGTGGACAACGGCGTTGAATACCTCCATCCTGACCTCGCCGCCAACTTTCGTGCCGGAGAGCTCGGCTATGATTTTATTGGCAATGACAATGACCCGCGCCCGGACAACCCAACAATTGAAAATGCCTTCCACGGGACCCATGTTTCAGGAATCATTGCCGGTATCATCGGCAACCAAATTGGCATCGCTGGCTGGGCACAAGTTCAACTCCTCGCCGTCCGTGTCCTCAATGACTCGGGCAACGGAACATTAACTGATGTCGCCCGGGGTATTCGCTGGGCTGCAGACAACGGCGCGATAATTATCAATCTGAGCATCGGTGGTGATGCGGTATCAACCCCATTACTTGAAGCCTGTCAGTATGCAGTGCGAAAAGGCGCGCTACTTGTCGCTGCATCGGGAAATGATGGCAAACAGGGCATAACCTATCCCGCCAAGATGGCGGAGTGTATTGCGGTCGGTGCCACTGACGCAACCTCTGAATTAGCCTGGTTCTCCAACTACGGGCCAGAACTAGAGTTAGTTGCACCTGGAACCACCATCTATTCCACTGTTACTGGCGGATATTATGGTTCGGCTAATGGTACATCAATGGCTACTCCCCAGGTAAGCGGTGTAGCAGCACTGCTTTTTGCCCTTAACCCATCATTCACCGCCAACCAGGTAAGAGCGATATTAAGTGTCAGTGCGATTGATATGGGCGCTAATGGCAGAGACGCGTATTTCGGTTACGGCTTGGTAAATGCTTATCGGGCAGTTCAACTGGCGCAGTCATTGCTAACCGGTTCAACCACCAAATCTATCGCTAACCTACCAACTCTACCCACTATTATTAACCATCGCACTCTATCCTTGCCGTTAAATGAGGGAATAATAAGTATTTATAATTCCACCGGCAGGCGTATCTTTAAATCTTCCTCGCCGGATAACAAAATCAACCTGACTGAACCAGGGACTTATTTTCTCCGAATTAACTTACCAAACTCATCACCGACTATCAAAAAAATAACTGTTATCCACTAATCTCGTTGGTATTCTGCCCAGCACTCATCGTTCTCCCATACTCTTACCTTGATAACCGGATAATACCGCGCCATCTCATCAAAAAAATAACGAGCGAGATTTTCTGCTGTCGGATTGAAATTATAAACCTCGTTTAGTAGTTTGTGGTCAGGAAGCATGCTACTTAATTTCTCGCGCAATTCTGAAAAATCAATCACCACTCCCGGCGGGTTCAAATGCTCAGAACCGACCACCACGTCCACCCGGTAATTGTGGCCGTGCATCTGTTCACACCTACCATCGCCACCCTTAATCTGATGGGCAGCACTAAAACTATTCCTTACCATTACCCGATACATTATTTAACCTCCTTTTTTATTCTATTCTTGCCCCTTCTCTCCAAAACAGAAACAAACGCCTCAACCCGACTGATAAAGCCGGTCTCCGCGGTATGCTCATCAATTGAAATTGACAAGAGTGGAATGTCATAATCCCGGCTGGCTAAAAACAGCACCGGCTGTACCACAGTACTTGGCATACAGGCAAACGGATGAAGATGGATTACTCCGTCATAACCCTCCTGGGCAGCAAGAATCAGATGGCCAAGTGAATTGGCATCCTCACCTCCAACACAATAACGCCAGTATTTTTTCGCTGCCATCTGTGCTCTTATAACCTCTCTTTTCCGCAATCGAAAACTGTGGAATCCGAGCCAGCGCGGACCGGTCAAAAACGGCTCCACCCACACCCTCATTTCTCCCAGCAGTTCAATGACATTAAAATTAACAAAAGGTTCTATGGTGCAATAACTTTCACCAATCAGTTTTATCCGCAGACAACTATCTCGGTCATTCCTTCTAATCCGGTCAAAACGAATAGCGACTGAATCTCTCAGCTGTATCAGTTCTCTCACATTATTTGTGTTGGCGATCTGATTCACAACCTCCTGAACTAACCGCCGGCACTCCTTTGGCTCAACAGAAAAAGGCATTGTCTTGCGGGCATACTCATAGGTCTTTTCCAGAGCAGACGCTTTAAACCATCCCAGACGAAATGCTCGGGCCGTCCGCAAAAGTGCCCGGGAAAATCTACCCTCACTTAACCCCAGAATCTCTTTTGCCACCGCTATCAACTGATCATGCCGTAACTCCACTAATCTAAACTTATACCCCAGATCCCTGGCAATATCTGCCTGGAGTCTACCGTAATAACCATATCGGCACGACCAAGAACCACTCGTATAAACAAGTGCATCTGCTCCCATTTCTAAAGCACGAACAATATTACCCAGGGTTATCTTGAAAGGCAGACAGAAGGTTTCAGGTGCAAGCTGTACGCCCAATGCAATCGTCTCACGGTTAGGCGGTGGTGGTATTACGACCTGTGCCCCTAACTCCTGCATGATCGGTTCCAACACCAGCCGGATATCACCCATATAAGGAAACGCAGCCTTCATCGTCCACTGGCTCGGGCGCAGGCTAAATCAATAAACGACTCCAACCTCGTTCTCAACCCGGTTTCAGAACTATGCTCATCAAAAAGCAGGGTCAAAATCGGCAATCCGCTCTTAACTGCTACCCTGCGGCGGACGAGTTCATTCATCACCGACGCAGTTCCACAGGCAAAACTTGATACCAACAGGATCCCGGCAGCCTGGTATTCTCTTAGTAGTTTTCTGGCCCTTACGAATAATTCTAATTCATAAAACCAATTCGGCAGTTGACTACGCCTCACCTCATCGACAACCTCATTCTCTTTAACCACAGGCACCAGCGGCACAACGCCAAGTTCACTAAGCATCTTTAACATATTAAGACTTATATGCTCATCGTAAATCAAATACGGATGACCGATTACACCGATCAACCGGTCGCACTCTCGCGCGTGCTTATTAAAGATATCAACCGGCACAAAACTGCTACTTAAATTTTCTGACGCTGGTATTTTATCATTAGTTGCCAACTTAAATGCCCTTCGTGCCGATCGACTGCTAACTCCCAATTGACGGGCAGTATCAACAAACGCCATTTCATCGGATTGGACCCGATGGTCAATAATCAGTTCAAAAAATTTATCAACCTTAGGGAAAATCGCGCTCACCAAATCCGGCAAGGCAATCGCCTTAGGACAACCAAAAAACCAGTCCTGCTCCAAACTACGGCATACCATTCTGGGCAAAAAAACAAAATCGACTCTCTCCAGCAACCTATCTATCTGTCCTAAAAAAACCTTAACCGGCAGACACAGTTCTGCAGGTGCTATCGCGACACCCCGGGCAACAATATCCTTATCAGTTTTATCTGACAGCACCACATCAAAACCCAGCTGTTCAAAAAAAAACCGCCACCGGGAAAAGTGGTAGTATGTATACAATCCACGTACAAAACCGATTTTCACCAACTCACGATTATAACCCTCTATCCAAATCGGTCAAATAATTATAACAAGGTTGACAGACCCTTAACCAATTCTAAACTCTCTTATGCCTCGGTGGCATCTGCTAATCTCCTTCTCTCTTTTTCTTCTTGCCTGTTCTACAGCTGTGCGGACCAAAAACGCGCTATCCAAAGAACTTCATCAGGTAGTCATCGGTTACTACCCGGAATACCACTATTCTTTACCTCCTGAGCATCCACTTTACCAGCGAGCAAAAAAACTACAAACCGATATTGCCCCCCGCGAACATCTCTTCTCCCCCATCATCCGGCAAAAATTGGGTGTGAACCAGCCGTTAAAATTCCGCCTCTCCTATATCGGGCACGACTCCATCAACCATCGTCTCATCTTTCGCCTCTTCGCTTCAAACAAAAAGCCCGATACAATTGCCGGCTGGCAGGTACAGATTGTCTACCGCTTGCCTGAGTTAGTCCTTGACCGCATCTTTGCCTGGGCAGTGCCACTGGAATGAACTGAATGTCTTATAATTCTTGACTTTAGAAGCCTTTGAGATAACATAAGTAAGACGGGGCGTAGCGCAGTTGGTTTAGCGCACCAGCTTGGGGTGCTGGGGGTCGTCGGTTCAAATCCGATCGCCCCGATTTAATTTATTTTTGGGGTTAAATATCAACTGGCGAGATTGCGCTTTGCCAGTTCTACCAGTTGAGCAAACTCTCCGGGTGCGTGAATCGCAACCTCGGATAGCACACTGCGGTCCAGGTCCACACCAGCAAGTTTTAGACCGTTAATAAACCTGCTGTAACTGATATCGTAGGGTTTAAGTGCCGCGTTGATCCGTGTGATCATCAGCGACCGGAAAACACGTTTTTTCCGCTTGCGGTCCCGATAGGCGCTCAGCAAACCGTGCATAACCTGTAGACGCGCAGTCTTGTATAACCTGGACTTACCACCCCAGTAACCCTTTGCTTGCTTTAACCATTTCTTGCGGCGTCTTCTGGTAACTGGTCCGGTTTTTACTCTTGCCATTTCTCTCCTTTACGAATAAGGCATCAAACGTTTCAGTGCTTTGACTCTGGTTTTATCGGCAATCGCTGGTCGATGCAAAAAACGTTTGCGCCGACTGTTCTTGGCACTGTTATTATGACTTGTGCCGCTATGACTATGCACAAACTTACCGGTTGCAGTTCTTTTAACTCGTTTCTTTAACGAACTTACCGTTTTTAGTTTCATCTTCATTTTGGCACCAACATTAATTGAATTGACTTTCGACCTTCATCCAGAAATCTCACCTGTCCTTCGACTCGTGCGACATCAGACAGATCCTGCTTTATCCGCTCAATCAACCGCATCGCCAGATCGGTATGCAAAACCTCTCTTCCGCGTAACCATAAAATCAGCCGGATGCGGTCCTTATCAGCAAGAAACTCCCGCATCTTCCGCAATTTCACCTCGTAGTCGTGTTTATCAATTTTCATCTTCATTCTAATCTGTCTCACCTGTGTCTGATGCTGCTTCTTTTTCGACTCACGCTGTCGTGCTTTTTGTTCATAAAGGTACCGCCCAAGATCCATAATGCCACAAACCGGTGGTTCCTCATTGGGTGCCAGCATTACCAGATCCAGACTCTGTCTTCTTGCTATTGCAATTGCCTCGCGGGTCGGCATTATGCCAATTGGCCTTTTATCCTCTCCGATTACCCGTACATAGGGAACCCGGATCTGTTCGTTTGCCCTTGGTCGGTCCTTGAACCCTTCCCTTACAACCTGCTTACTATGCTCTTCCAGTTTTATCCTCCTTGATTAGTGCTACTACTTTATCCAACGAAAAGGCACCGAGATTACCTTTACCGCGCTGGCGCAACGCGACGGTATTTGCTGCCGCCTCGCGCCCGCCAACAACCAGCATAAAGGGGATCTTCTGGCGCTCTGATTCACCAATCTTATAGTTTATTTTATCATTATTTAAATCAATTTCAACTCTGACATCTTCGGCTCTCAGAATATCATAAACCCTCCGGGCATAATCGGTCTCTTTATCCGTAACTGTCATTATCCGTGCCTGTACCGGCGCCAGCCAGACCGGAAACGCACCACCGTAGTGCTCAATCAAAATTCCGATAAACCGTTCAATTGAGCCCAACACCGTTCGATGAACAAGATAAGCCGGCAGATGCTGACCGTTACTATCCATATAGTAAACATCAAGTTTATTTCCCAGATTAAAATCAAACTGACAGGTAGCACACTGAAACTCCCTACCCAGTGAATCCGCAAGATTGATATCGATCTTCGGACCGTAAAAAACCGCCTCTCCTTCCGCACGGTGAAAATTAAGCCCGAGCCGGTTGAGTGCATTGATTAACGAACCTTCCGCCACCTGCCACTGCTCATCGGCGCCTAAATATTTTTCCGGATGTTTCGGGTCGCGCACCGAAAGTGCAACATTAAATTTCTCAAAACCAAAACTCCTTAGCATCTTCAGTGCGAGGGAGACGACTCCAAAAATTTCTTCCTCCACCTGTTCACGGGTACAGAAGATATGAGCGTCGTCCTGCGTAAATCCCCTCACCCGCATCGTACCGTGGAGCACACCGGAACGCTCATAACGATAAACCGTCCCCCATTCTGCCAGACGCAACGGCAGGTCCCGATAGGAGTGAACCTTTGTGCGATAAAGCAGAATATGACCCGGACAGTTCATCGGCTTCAGCACATACTCCTCATTCCCCATCGGAATGACATACATATTTTCCCGGTAATAATCATAGTGTCCCGAGCGATGCCACAACTCACTCCGGGCGATATGGGGGGTAACGACCAGCTGATAACCGGCTTTTAGATGCTCCCTCTCCCAGTACTGCTGGATGAGCCGTCTTACCACCGTCCCCTTCGGGTGCCAGAATACCAGTCCCGCTCCTGCCTCCTCATGAAAACTGAAAAGGTCCAGTGCCGGACCGAGTTTCCGATGGTCGCGCCGCTTTGCCTCCTCCAGCCTCTCTAAATACTCTGCCAACTGCTGCTCATCAGAAAACGCAACGCCGTATATCCTCGAAAGCATCCGATTCCGCTCATCACCACGCCAGTAGGCACCGGCAACACTCAGAAGTTTAATTGCCTTAATCCTGCCGGTATCCGGCAGATGCGGACCGCGACAGAGATCAACAAAATCACCCTGCTCGTAAACCGAAATTTCTTCATCTGGAATCTCATTGATAATTTCCAGTTTGTAACTCTCGCCCCGCTCTGAAAACAGCCGGATCGCCTCATCCCGGGGTAAATACTTATGGATAATCGGAATTTTTTCGGCTGCCAGTTCACGCATCCGCGTCTCAATTTTCTCTAGGTCCTTTTCAATAAAAGGGGTGGGCACATCAAAATCGTAATAAAAACCCTCCGGTACCGCTGGTCCGATAGTTACCTTTGCCTGTGGATACAACTGCTTTACCGCCTGCGCCATCAGGTGAGAAGCGGAATGCCAAAAAATCTCCCTGCCTTCAGGAGAATCAAAATAAACCGGTTCAACCCGGGCATTATTTTCAATCCGAAATGCCAGATCCACCAGCCGATCATCAACCCGAGCGGCGATCGCCTCTCCATCTTTGAGCAACTCCCCGGCAGTTACTCCCGGTGCTACCTGCCGTTCTTCGCCTTGGACAATTACTTTAATCACAGGTGAATAATACTCAAAAGCACGATTATGTCAAGACAGGTTTCCTCTCAGGGACTGATCTTGAAATACACCCCGGCATTCAGCCACTCATCAGCCCGTCTTCTACCCAACACATCATACACCATACCGTCTGTTACGGTCCAACGCTCTCTGCTCAGCATCACCAATTTTCTCCTCTTCATTGAACCCCGCGCATCCAACTGAAACTCCTCCTGATTACCCTGCAAGGTTGTATCATCTACCGTAACATCATCAAAGTAAACCATTGCCCCCGGCAGTGCCAAACAGGAAACAGAAAGGAAAACAGCCGAATCCGGAGTAGTAACCCAGTGGGAGTACTGGCGATAACTGTTAGAGTAATAAACCGGAATAAACAGTGGTGTGCCCACCGGATTGCCCAACATTGTCAGAAACTGCAATATAAATGAACCACCTAAACCACCCGGCACCAGGGCAAAACCAGAAAACTTGTAATAAGCACCGGACCGCACCACGGTTAACGAGGTGGCAAACGCCATCGTATCTCCACCGAGCAGACACAGACAGTAATCACCGGAATTACTCTGGGTATCTTTTACTGCTGAACCTGGATAAAGGAACTCCGATGTCAGCCAGCCGAGGGGCATATTCACCCCCAACGTATCCAGCCATACTTCAAAAGAAGGATTCGGCAGAATATTGACCGCACCGGCAATCCCCAGCAATAAAAACAGTAAACCAGCGGACTTAATTTTCATATCGCCATTTTATTGATTATCTCCACCTAATCAATTTCTCTCCGAACTGAACAGAACCTGCCTGTAGGCATTCAGCACAAACGGATCCGGCTCCCTATCCTTTGCTAAAAGCAATATCGCCCTAACCTCCCGGTCCATCATCCTTCCCAGCGCCTCCACCGCACACAACCGCACAAAAGGCTCGTTATGCTCCAAGTACCGCTTAATCTCACGCCGGCACTTATCCTTAGTCACCTCGGTTGTTAAGGTATCAAGTTTAGCAACAATCTGTCCAAGCGCCCGGATACTGTGTCCGAGTGCGGGCACTGGCTGTTTTACCAGACTCCGCAACAGCGGGTCGATACTCGGTTCACCAATTGCCACCAGTGCTGCCTCAGCAGCACTGCGCACGGTAAAGAATCTATCATTCAAACTCGCAATCAAATCGTCAATTGCTACCGGGTTTTTTAACTTACCGCAGGCTTCGGCGGTAACAATTCTGGAAACTTCAAAAGTATCTTTAAGCAGATAAAGTATCTTCGGCACCACCGTGGAATCACCGATACTGCCCAGCGCGTAAACCGCCCGGCGCGGAGTGATCCGCTTCTCTTTCAATGCCAACAGGATTGAATCCACCGCATCCAGTGCACTCTTTCCCATCTCGCCCAGCCAGTATGCCGAGTTATTCCGGGCAAGATACCTTGAATCCCGCAGACCCCTGTAAAGATAGGGCTTACAGGTATCAGGTAGCGCACAGCACAGTGCCTTGATCGCCTCTGATTCCAGGCCATCCTTGGTATCCAGTTTCTTTTCATAAAAATACTCTATCGCTTTCTTCCCCAGTCTTATCAACTCTTTTCTCGCCCTAAGAACCCTCTTCCGCGCATTGCCCACTGCCCAGATTGATGCGGTCTTAAAAATACTCTCCACCGGTACGGTGATTATCGAATCAATGCTTGCCTCTGAAGTATCAACATCCGGCTCCCAGTCAATCACTGTAGCAGGACGTGCCAGGTCCGCACCGGAACCGTAAGTCCCTTTTGTCCATCTGTTCTGGTCTTCTGCCACATTTCTCCCTGAATACCAGTCCTTGCCCGCAAGGTCTAAAAAAACACCCATTCCTCCAAATCCCCGTGCCCAGTTTGACGACCCCTGACAGATTAACGACTCTGATGCCATATACCAGTCATTACCATCCTGGTCAATAAAAAGCCCAACCGAATTGGTCAGTCCAATACCCTGTCCACCAGAAGCGTAATACCCATCATCACCCTTGCGGTCCACTAACACCCCGACCGAAAGGTCATGCCCTTCGCCCTGACTCGGACCGAGCCGGGAAAAATAGGAGTCATTACCCTCCTCATCAATCAAAGCGCCAACCGAAAGATGAATCCCCGCGCCCTGTGTATATTGAGCCGCGGTATAATGGTCAAACCCCTCCTCATCATAAAGCATTCCCAACGAATACCAGTAACTTGTCCCCTGTGCGAAAACCTCGGCATTATAGAAATCGTTTCCCTGAAAATCGGCAAGAAATCCGATACCCCCACCTGCATCCGGTCGCACCCCGATTGCAAAACCCTGAGCAAATGAGCGATACTCTCTGGGCAACAATGGCTCATGCTTGTATTTACCACCTGCATAATAAAGGTCATTTCCCCGGCCCTCTGCCAGTAAACCATATCCCCAGGTTCCGGCAAACCCCTGACAGTAACAACTGGAGCGATAAACATCATTACCATTCTTATCAATCAGCAGACCTGTGCCGTAATGCCCCGCACCTTGAACAAAAAACCCCGCATCGTAAACATCATTACCATCACCATCCCTTAGCACACCGGTACCAAATATTGCGCTACCCTGAGCATAATGCTTACTGCGATACACATCATCACCCTGCAGGTCAAAAACCACCCCGCACCCGAAAACTGCGGAACCCTGGGCAAAAATCTTACTACTCTGATACAGGTCATTACCTTTTAAATCCAGCACCACACAGAAAGGCTTGTCAAGAACTCCTACCGCACCACCCGCACGATTGTAATATATGTCATTTCCACCAAGGTCGATTATCACCGCCGCCTCGCACTCATAAACATTATCACCACTGCCCCCGACAATCACCCTACCCCATTCGCTCTCCTGATAATAAACCACATCGCCCTTTACCCCATCCACCTGCTGCTTGACAGCAATATCAATTAGTCCATCTCTTAAAATCATAGCTGCCTTATCAACTGCCATCACCACCACCAACCCGCAAAGTGCCAGTGCTTTACGGTCAATCTTCCGGGCATAAGCAAGCAAAGTCTCAGCCTTAACCTGCTGTGCGGTGTCATAATCTCGGCCAAACTCCCGATGCAACATCCCGCTGAATCCCCTTTCCAACGTATCATCCTCATCCTTCCAGAATGATGGCACTTCGCCGAGCAAAATATCCAGCTCCCGCTTCGGAATCTGGGTGATTGCCATTTTCAGATACCGATTACCAACCGCAAAACCGGCAAAAATCAGATTCAATGCCTTTACTAACTCCGGTGTCAGACCATCCTTTATACCGGGACTAACCCGCACCACCGCTTGAATCTCATTCCACAACCTAACAGAATCCGATTTACCCACCGGCACATCAACCTGCTGATAAAGCGAAAACAATAACCCGGCAGGCAAATCAAGTCGCTTTTTGACCTTTACTGCTTCATCCTCAACATACGGCAGCACCCCCAGAGGACGAGCAAGCAAACTTTCCACCACCTTCAGCCGGAAAAAACTGTCAATCGCCCATAACTTATAAAACCCTAACTCCTCCTCATTCATCCCCTGAATCTTCAACGCCTCATCCAGCGTTGCTCTTGTGAGTGAATCAAGCCCGTAAATTGCTGTTGTGGTTTTACCAGCCACAAAACTCCCCAAAAGAACAACCAGCACAAAAAGATTTTTCATCACCCCTCCTTATCTATTAATAAGCACCTTTAATCTACTGCCTCTACCCTGCACCAGATAAACACCTGCGGGCAACAGATTGCCGTGGCTATCACTGCCATCCCAGATCACCTGTTTCTGCGCCAGTGCCTCCCATACCCTCCTACCATCGCTGGAATAAATCTCAATCAGTTCTGGCTTATCAGCACTCAAAACGATCTCAGCCTTATTCCGGAACGGATTGGGCTTAAAACCTATCACTACCCGTTTTGCCGGTTCTGGCATATCCTCAATCCCAACCTGACTGGAGTCAAAAGTGATGTCGCAGATAATTGTGTCGCCCACCTCCCGGATATTCCGCACACTCACCCAGGTCGGCTGATTGTTCCTTGCCTTGCTTGACGGGTTTGACCAGTTGTCAAAACTTGTCCGGTTCCAGATTCCAGGTAAAGGATCAGAGGTATCACCCAGCGCCTCATGATAGATATGCGGGTCAGGTCTTACACCGCTACCACGGTCCAGGTGATAGGTTGAATCCTCCTCCAGGTCAACCCGATTGTGATCGGCGCTATAATACGGATCAATATGCCAGATTAACAGTCCAGAACCGGGCAACGGTGCATCAAAACCCTTTTTCTGCCGGTTTTCCAAAAGAAAACAGGTATCAGAATCTCTACCCTGTCGCCACACCTTGTAAACAACCGGATGGGTCTCAACATCTAAAATCCGCAAACCAAATGTATCCCGGGTTATCACCACCGGCTGGACAAAACCTGCCTCAACCTTGCTCCACGCCTCCATATGTGATGGGCTCCAGGGTGTATTACCACCTGCGCCCCATGCACCATAACCCATCAAACCCCAGTAACCGATACCCCAACTGTTTCGGCTGTAATCATAAAGGTCAGGCAATCCTACTAAATGTCCGAGTTCATGGCACATCACCGCAATACAGCAAAGTGTGGTATCTCTGCTCTCGGTAACCATTGCAAACTCCGGCACATTGGTAACACCATCAATTATCACCCCATCATTTGTCCGGTAATTAAAATACGGTATCGCGTGCGACCACAGGCAATTAACATCGCCGTTATCCGCACCATCCGCACCTGCATGCACCATAAACATCGCCTCAATATGCCCATCACCGTTAACATCAAAATCCTGGAAATCAATAAACGAATCAACCTGCTGTAAATTCTCCCTTGCCAGTTGTCTGCCAGTTGATAGCATATAATTCCCATCGTAATAACGGGAATAGTTGTATCTCGACATAAACCAGCGGTTACCCGCAACTCCACCCCGCACCGAGTACCGACCATACGAGTTTTCTAAAAAGAAATCATTCAAACTCCCTGCCCGATAAGGCTGACCATTATAAACCCCGACCGAATAAAGCATAGAATCAAACCTTGCCGGTGAATGTCTGATTGTATCTGCCCGGTTATCCGAAAACTGCATCAGAATCGTAACCGTCTCGCAAAAATCATAGTCCTTCAGTTTATTCGGACCCGGAACCTCAACACCCGCAGGAAAAACCGGTGCTGGTCCCCAAAAACCGGGCTTGGGTGGCATTGCTAATGAAATACTGAAAACCAGTAAAAACACTGCTGTTAGCCTCATATTTCTCATTCCTTAAGTGTTTTACTATACCATGACAAACACAGAAATCAACAATCCAATATAAAAACGCGCTCACTGCTATAGGATGATCTGGACGCCGTACTGGCAATTACTGCTGTATCCGGTAGACGTAGAAACTGGCAACCATCCTGCCACTCCAGACTATCCTTATCATACCTCTCTGTTGACAAATCGCAAAATAATTTATAACATTCTAAAATGCGTGATATAATCCAGCACATAGCAAGCAAAGGAACAAAATATCGGCAGTAACTAATGACTAAGATGAAACTGATTGTCCCACTTATAATCGGTATAATAATAACTATCTGCACAGCCCAACAATTGTGGGTAGCAAGATACAACGGACCAGGAAATGGTTACGACGAAGCAACCGCGATTGCGGTCGATAATAGTGGCAATGTTTATGTCACAGGCTGGAGTATTGGTTCAGGCACTTATGAGGATTATGCAACGGTAAAGTGTGGTAGTGGTTCTATCCTTGAAGAAAACAGGACGACGGCACAGTTAAAACAGGAATGGCTAATCCCGACTCTGATAAAGGATGAGTTGTTAATACGCTTTAATCAATCAGTAGAAAAATCTCTCTCGTTATTTATTTATAACGCACTGGGCGAAAAGTTGCGTTCCTCCCCGATTGAAAAGGGAACAGAAACAATGTGCTTATCCTTGAGCGGTTTAAGAACGGGTACCTACTTCATAAAATCTAATAACAGGACCATCAAACCTGTAAAAGTGACCTTAACAAGATAAAACCTCGTATTATACCAGCCTTCGTCTCCTCTATCATTTTACCCGCTACCATAAGTCAAATTTTTGTTTAGATTTTTAATGAAACACTGTGGCAGTTTGACAATACCGAAAACTTGGCTATTGTTATATAGCAGGATATGATGATCAATAAGAGGCTACTAATAGTAGACCGCGGGTAAGGTGAGCAGATGAGTATCACCCTCACCACCGTCAAAGACAAAAACGACTGGCAGGATTTTGGGAAACTGCCCTGGCAAATCTATCGGGGCAATCCGAACTGGGTACCGCCGTTATTGTCCGAAGTAAAGGAAACCCTTGACACCACCCAAAACCCGTTCTGGGAACACGCCCGGCGCGAACTATTTTTAGCCCGAAAGGATGGCAAACCTGCGGGCAGAATTGCGGCAATTGTTGACGATAACCACAACCGCTTTCACCAGGAAGAGACCGGCTTTTTCGGATTCTTTGAATGCATTGAAGATTTTGATGTGGCAAAAATGCTCTGGGATGAAGCGAAAAACTGGCTCAAGGCACAGGGTATGAAAAAGATGCGTGGTCCGGTCAACCCCAGTATGAATGACGAATGCGCCTTTTTGCTGGAAGGCTTTGATAAACCGCCAACGATAATGATGCCCTATACCCAGCGCTACTACCTTGACCTTGCCGAAAGATACGGATTTAAAAAGGCAAAGGACCTCTACGCCCTCTTGAAAAAGGCAGAAGACGGTATACCGGAGCGGATCGAACGGATGGTTACCGCGATTAAGAAAAAGACCCGTGTTACCATTCGCCCCTTTAATATGAAAAATTTTGAGCAGGATATTAAACATCTCAAAGAGATTTACAACTCCGCCTGGGAAAAGAACTGGGGCTTTGTGCCGATGACCGACAAGGAAATGGACTTAACCGCTAAAAAACTGAAACAACTAGCAGACCCGGACCTGGTCCTCTTTGCCGAGATAGATGGTAAACCGGCTGGCGTAACCGTTACTATACCGGATTACAATCAGGTCCTGAAACAACTTAACGGCAGACTCGGTCCGGTTGAGATTCTGAAGTTCCTTTATTACCGAAGAAAAATCACCGGTGTCCGCTCCCTGATTGGCGGAGTCAAAAAGGAGTTCCGCAACACCGGCATAATCGCGGTTTTGTATTACCAGACCGAGAAAAACGCTGCGGGCAAAGGTTATCAGTGGTCTGAACTGGGCTGGAACCTCGAAGACAACGATTTAATCAACCAGTTTGACATTGCCATCGGCGGCAAAATCTATAAGAAATATAGAATTTACGAAATGCCAATCAATGACAACTCATAACGGCCTCCTTACTTGACTTAACCTATTTTTATAATATAAATTTTACCTGATGTTATTATCGCTTGTTCTTATCTTAACTACCGCAAAACCGCAACTCTCTGACTTCCTCTCCCGCCAGGATTACTCTACCGCCGCTCAATACTATTATCAGCAGATTCAGCGCCAGCCGAAAAACCTTTCCGCTATTAAAAACCTTGCCCGGGTTTACGACCACTGGCGCAGGTTTGACTCCAGTTTATACTGGTGGGAAAAAGCCTTTCAACTTCAGCCCGATGATGACTCGGTTATAGTTGGCAGATGGCGGGCGCTATACAACTTTCACAAAAAGGACAGTGCACAACTTGATTCAATTAAGAAATTACTCGAAACCGAACTCCTCCGCATCTTCGTCTATCCTGATACCAGTTATCGCAGTATTAGCCTTGCCTATCAGGGATTTGTCCTGATTGAAGACACAGTGCGTACCCGCCGCGCTGCCAATCTCCTTACCCACCTCTATCCGGACTCTGCTATCTCCTACGAGATAATCGGCAGCGCATTTTATGACTCCCTCTATCCGGTCTGGAATAACGACACCGCCAAATTACTGGTCATCTCCAACTTCCTTGCCCGCTATCCAAAAACCGAATGGCGCCAGACATTTTATATTTATCTATTAAGCTCCCTCTTTAATCTCAAGGACACCCTGAGTCTTGTCTCAATGACCCACCGGATGCTCAAAGAGGATTCGCTTGACCCATTCCGCTACCGGTATGCCTCTGCCATCTTTAACCGGCTGAAGTTCCATCCCGAACTTGCCGAACTTTATGCCCGAAAGGCAATTGAACTGGAACCAAAGGCAAAAAAACCGAAAAATAAACCCCAGGAACAGTGGCAACTTGAATACCCACCCCTATATGGTCTTGCCCGGGTTGCCCTTACCGAAGCGCTTTTGCTTCAGAACCGGCCAGCAGAGGCGCTTCCCTATCTTTATCAGGCAATTCAGAACTTCTCCTGGGACCCGGATAATGAGATGACCCCTGCCCCCTACTACTGCCTCCTTGGTGAAGCCTACGAAAAACTGGGCAAGACCGACAGCGCAAAAATCGCCTATCTTAAAACCCTGGTCTTTGGTGACTCCCGCAACTACTATACCAGCCGTGCGGACACCAATCTCCAGCGTCTCGGCGTAAGACAAAACGAACAGTTAACCCTTGCCCGCGAGATTTTAAATTATACCGGTCCGGTCTTCACCGATGTCACCGAAGCATACGGCCTGGAAAACCGGCGCGAGTCACGGGTTGCCTGGGGCGATTATAATAATGACGGTTATGAGGATCTCCTCTTAAATGGCTGCCGTCTTTTCCGCAACGACTCGGGCAGGTATTTTACCGATGTAACCGATTCCGCCGGCTTAACCGGCATTACCGGCAGGGGTGGTATCTTTGCGGACTTTAACAACGACTACTGGCTTGACCTTTATGTCTGCGGTGCGGATACTCAAGACTACCTGCTTCTGAACCGATTCGGCAGACTCTTTGACCTCACCGAATCGCTCGGCTCTCCATCTGATCCTTATCCTACCGAAGGCTGTGCGGTTGCCGACTACGATCAGGATGGCTGGCTTGACATCTACTGCGCCAACTACGAAAACTGGGAAAAACGGATCTATTATCCGGACCATCTTTATAAAAACGAACTGGGCAGATTCAAAAATATAACCAAAACCACCGGCATAATCCCGCCCTATAACGAAGACCTTGCGGGCAGAGGGGTCAACTGGTGCGATTACGACGACGACACCTATCTGGACTGCTATGTCTCCAACTACCGCCTGTGTCAAAACCTGCTCTGGCACAACAACCGCGACGGCACATTTACCAACCTTGCTCCGAAACTGGGCATTGCCGGCGATGAAGTAAAAGGCTACTTTGGCCATACGATCGGCTCGGTCTGGCAGGACTTTGACAACGACGGCGACTGGGACCTATTCTGTGCCAACCTTGCCCATCCCCGCTACATCGAATTCTCCAACCGTTCAACTCTTTACGAAAACCGCGGACCAAAGGCAAACCCGCAATTTATTGACCGGCGCGCCCAACTCGGCATCCGCTACGAAGAGACCCACTCAGACCCGGCATTTGCCGATGTGGACAACGACGGCGATTTAGACCTTTACCTGACATCTATCTACGAAAACAGGCGCTCATTTTTATACCTCAACCAGTTAAACCCGGATCCCGCACCTGCAATTGACTTTGGCAACTACCGGTTCCAGGAGGTAACCTATCTTGCCGGGGTCCGTGCCTTTAACGGCTGGGGCTGTGCCTTCTCGGACTTTGACAACGACGGTGATCTGGACCTGGTGGTTGGCTCGGGCTCGGGCCTGCGCCTCTTTCGCAACGACACCAAAAACGAAAACAACTGGCTCAAGGTCAAGGTTATCGGCACCAAACACAACACAAGCGGTATCGGTGCGAAGGTTACGGTCATTCAGGGCAAAAAAAGGTATATCCGGCAGGTGGAAGGTGGCAAAGGCACAACCAGCCAGAACTCACTCGTTCAGCACTTCGGCCTGGGCAAATCAAAAGCGCCAATAACCGTGGAGGTCCGTTTTGGCAAGGATTCTCAGGTAACCCTGAAAAATGTCCAGCCCAACCAGATGCTGATTGTAACCGAGCCCTAAAAAACTTGATTGGTTTTATTAAGACAATAAAATTGTCTGTTAATTTGCCATCTATTTACACCCTGATGCTAAAATACATTATTATTAATTATCCATCCTCTTCCTGTGTATGTTCGTTCGGTTTAGGTTCTGTTTTTTCTGGTTGACCTGAAGGATTAGTAACAGGTGGATTGGGAGGCACAAAGCCTTTCTCTTTCTTTTGCACTTTTTTATCCATAGACTTCATATTTAACCACCTTCGGATCTAATTCTGCATAAATTCGTACCGACAAATACGGCAAGCGAAATTATTCCTAATATAAATGCAATTAGTGAAAACAAATTGAGAAATGAGGTCCATCGTGCCAATGTATTCTTTTGCTTTAATGCGTCCCTTTCCCCTTTTTGGTCGGCATCCAGCATATCACGGTATCGCCGAAGTGATCGGATACTGAACTTGAAACTTAACATTATAGTGAACAACGAAAACAACAATAATCCCCAGGCGCTAAATAATATCCATAGATATTTAGGGGAGGGCGCTATTAACCTGATAAATGTAATTGACAATCCCAATGCACCGCTTGACAGTGTTATAATGGCTTTATCAAATGTCTTTGTCGATTCTAATTCTAAATTAATATTAATTTTTCGTTCGTCCAAATATACATCTTTAGGTAACTCTGGCAATTGTGAGGATTTTTGTGTCTCAGGGCAATTCATAATAAATATGCGATTTATGCCAATTTAACCCTGCCTTTTCGCAAGGCATCAAGCGAAATCCAGTTTCCGTCCTTTGTCTTGAACCGCCACCATGTCCAGCCATTTATAGACCGCCCTGTTGCTGCTTTTCCGGCTGATGACGGCGAATTAAATATTTTATTTTTCAACCTCTGCCAATCTGCGCTTCTGCTATCAAATGTGATTGTTCCATCTTTGCGTATTTGAGCAATGAATGTTTTCCCCTTGTATTCCATCCGAATGTGTAATCGCTTGAATACATATTCACTTAGTTTAGTTTTGTGTTTATTCGTTATTTTTCCTCTATCTTTTGCCCCCGATTTACTTTCTTCTTCTTCATCCGATATACTCCAACTCGTCCACTCTTCAATTTTTCGGTTTACACTTTCCCGCAAGCGTCGACGTAATTCATACATCAAGTCCTGTGAATCAATAAATTTACCTGTTACTCTATTCCCGGGCGGTTCTGCAATGCGAAGTATCAATGCTTCAAGCTCCTTCAGATGCTCATCGCCTTCGGTCAGATAGATACTGAAGCGGTTCCATTTGCCAGAATGGCGGTCACGCATATGACTGCGTAATCTCGATCGCAGATTTCTTGCTAATCCAACGTAATAAAGACGGTCATTCTTGTAAAGCGCATAGACGCCGTTTTTTCTTCTGATAAAATCGCGAATAACCTCAGGGGATTCGTCCAGCACTTCCCCAGCAACCCCCTCAAGATGCTGAACAACCAAACGCGTTGGTCTATATTTCATCAGTCACCCTTTTTATCAAACTTGAATTTCCGTTAGGAGAAATTTGACTGTATAGATATATCACGCAACATAACATCATTACTATTAACATTAACTAAATTTAAAATACTTGTCAAGAACTTGTATAACTCAAACACATCTCCGAGATTTTGCCTTTTAGTTATCGGCTATTTCTCGGCTTGGCGCGGGATTTCTGAGCGAAATTAATCTTTAACGGTTTCAGGAACTGGTAGTATTGATAACCGATATCCCGGGTGATTTCCGCTCCATTTTCAATAGGTTCATCGGCAGACTCACGGGAAAGTCTTTTCAACTCCCTTTTTGCCAGTCCGTAAAAGGGGTTCAGTTCCAGTGCAATCTTTAGGAATAATTTAGCCGCACCCGATTCGCCCCGAACAAGATGGCAGGTTGCCTTATTGGCATAGACCCGGAAGATTTCCGGATAGGTAATTCTATTCTCCAAGAGGAAGGCAAAAAACCGGTTGATTCTCTTCAGGGCAGTGTCAAAATCCTCATTACTCAGCGATTCAATCACCTGATGATATTTCTTATACATCGGCGGAATCGGATTTTTGGAAATGGTCAGATTTATATCGGGCAAGAGACCCTTTTCATTGGACTCCTTGACCTTCTCCAACGGGGTTTTATCACCCAATTTCTTTTGCGGGCAGAAACGGTAAAATCGTGCCAGCCTTTCCAGTATCAAAGCCACGGCAACATCATAGTCCATTCGGTCCGGTGGTAGTAAACTGAATATCAGATTCAGCAAAGCCGGAAATTCACCCACCGATTCATTATAAATCCATTCTTTAATTGTTGCCGTGTCAACAAATTTATTAAGACCAAACCTAAAGAGGACTTCTTGCAGGGCAACCTCCGCCTCCTTTAGGGTGGAAATCTCCCTAGGGACCTCCGCCTCGCCTTCCCTGCTTAAAATGTTACTCCAGATCACCTTGGGATTCCAATTCTCTTTTGAGCCGCGGAAGACCCTTTCCACCTCCGGGCTCATTTTGATTGGCGGCAACGGTGGTGCCGTGCTTACCAGTTCATAATGCTCTCCCACCTTTGCCACCCGGCCCGGAAATACCTGTCCCGCTGTGACACAAAAGGTTAACTGGTACTCTTTGACCCAATAGACCTTGCCGGTCTGAATGTTTTCCAAGAGTAGCCCCTCGCCCAATCTGACCTCTTTTATTTTATAAAAACCATAGCAGTTATCCTGCAGTTGCTTATAAACTCAAGCCGGGCATCGTTCAAATTATCGGGGTTGGTTAAATAAAAGTCCTCAATAGGTGTCCGGCCATTGCTCAGTTTAAAATCATATACAAACCATTCGTTGAATAACCCGGATTCCACCTCGTCGCGGATTTTGATTTCATTAATCGGCGCTGAGGGGCTTAAATCAAAAAACTCTCTTAATGCGCCCAGGATATCCGGGTGAAATTTCGGATTAGAAAAATAATAATTCAAAATCATCTTAATCGTTCCGGGTTCCATAATTTATATATAAATATTAAAAACCATTTGACTAAATTCAAATACCCGCATTCTATTCCATTCCATTTATGTCAATCATCGGAGTTTGAACTGCCGGCACGATTTAATATCTCGCCAATCGCCATTTTGAGAATCTTGAAGTTTTCATTCAGATAGTATTTCCTGAACTCGGCATCAAGCAGAGAACCCAATTTGACCGTATAATCACGCCGGGTCAACTGGTCAATTCCGCGCTGAAGTTTTCTAACTATCCCGACATCTTCGGGCAGGTTCACCCCATTTTTAATTATAAACTCAATGTCAAACACATCCCTTATTTCCCGGCGTACCAGAAACGCATCAATCTTTGCCCGCAACATCTCATTTAATTTCGGCACGGTCACCAGGACCTGTGTCGTGGCATAGCGACTGTAGGCAATCGCCCTTTCCAGTTCTATACGCCTGGGTTCTTTTCGGATCTCAATCTTAAGCCGGCGCAGATATTCAACCGACTTCAGTTCCAGAAGCAGAGTAAAAAACTTGCTCTGCCGGTCGGTAAGCGTGTAATAGCCGGAAAGAAAATCAGCCAGATTTAAAAAGAAGCGCCGGTAATTTAGTTCCTTATTTACCCAGAAATCCAGGTCAACCGAGAACCGGTTTAAGCCATAACACAGCCTTAGCATCGTTCCGCCCGTAAAAATCAACCGGCTCAGAAACCTGCCGCTGTTTAACCGGTCCAGCACCTCAATTTCAAACCGCTCCTGCTGAATCAAATCCCGCATAGTTTTTCAATTACCTTTCTGGTTTTAACCGGGTAAACCCGGACAATCCGCTGCAACTCCTTTTTGTCCAACCGGCTAAGGTCAAGCGCGGCAAAATCAAGCCGGTATTTACCAAAGGAATAAAGATATAACGCATCAATCAGCGCCTTCTCCGGTGTGGCAATAAAAAAACCATCCTTTCTGAGAAAACTGAAATAAACACCTTTCTTTAACTTGTAATACACAAACTGCTTGCCCTGAATTTCAAACTGAACTGTCCTTTTCACCCCGCAACTTTCTATATAACCCGGTTGGACCTGAGTTGTTATCCCGTAAAAACCAAGTGCGGTGGTTAAGGAAACATACGAAGGAACCTGCAGGATATTGGCAATCTGAAACAACTCCACCTGGGAAAAACCCTGCCAATTCTGGGCTAATGTGTAAACCCCCTTTTTCAAACGGATAAAAACCCCCTTTTTACAGTTCCGGCTGACCAGCACCCTTATTGAACCCGGCTGTTTTTGCCCGATGCTTATCAGGTCATCTAAGGTAAAGAACAGTTTCCGGCTCAGCCGTTGTAATAACGCCCATTCCTTATTAAGCATAGATAGTTAACAATTCTGTTAATTATATATCCCTACAACCGCTGGTCAACTATCTGCGAAATCCTGTTTTGACTTGGCATTCTCGGTTTTAATCAGATACCAGCCATTTGATAGTAGCTTTACCTCTCTAATCTGGCGGCGAAATTTACCTCTGCCCCAGTATTCACCAACCTTAATTTCTTTCACGTTTCACCTCGTAAATAATTAGATACTGATGGGTTAATTTAAGATAACCATTAAAATCGGGCAAAGTCCCTTGACTCTCTTTAACTAACACGATTATCTCTTTGAGCGCCAATTGCTGATTATCAACAAGATCAACAATCCTTTTTGCCAATTGCTCAATAAAACCATTTATCCGAACATCTTGAGTTTGAATCGCCACAAACCCGTTATCTTTCATTGTCGACACCAACCCATTGACTATCTCCTCTATCTTCCCCAGATACTCATCAACCGAAAAACCTGATTGCCACTGAGACCATCCTGGTGATTTGATATAAAGTAAACCCATTTCGCCTTTGATCCTTCCGGGTTTAACTTCGCCCTTTCGCCTGCCAGTACTATCCAGCATCACGCTCAAACAGTCTCCTCCCGTTCCATAACGGGCAAGAACATTACTATCCAGCGACCGGTCAAACTCCTCCTCCGGGAAAACCCAGACCGTGGTGGTCTGAAAAGTTTTCATTCTTTCGCTGATAATTGGCACCTTTTTTAACACCAGCGGTTTACTAATTACCTCCCTTACCTGTGCCTGATATTCACGTCTGGCATCAACCGGCTTTTCGAAAATCGGCAGATACTCATGGGCAAGAAGAAGAAAGTTATGCTCAATACTGCTTTTATACCAGAAACCGGTGGTTTTGCAGTTGTGCTGACGCTTGATCACCAATTCGCGCAACTTAAAACCCGCGGAAAGATAAACATTGATAAGTTCAAACCCCAGAGGTAAAATATGTCTCTTCCGACGCAAATCACCGATCAATATTGCACATTGTCGGCCTGGTTTCAAAACCCGAAAACTCTCCTCCGCCACATCTCTCATTGCGGCTAAAAAATCATCAACATCAAGTAACGAGAGATCTCCTTCCTTACCATCGGTATAATGAATAATGTTTGCATAAGGTGGATGGGCACAGATTAAATCCACTGAGTTGACTTCTAAAAAAGATAGATTCCTGGCATCCCCAACTAAAAGTTCTGGCTCATAAACTGAAGAATCCAACTCATCACCGGTTAATTTCAACTGGGGGGCTAAAACATTAAATGCGAGATTCCGCCGTGCCAGTTCAATTGCCTTTTCGTTGATATCCAGTGCAATACACCGCCGGCCAAGAAGTTTTACACTCAATCGCAGTTGTCCCTGCTCCACAGAAATAATCTAAAACCAACTCGTTGGGTTGAGAATAACGGAGTATTACATTCCTTGGTATATACGGGGACCAGTTACCCCGATACTCCCCACTATGCGTTGCCCAATTTCCTCTTTGTTTGAAACTCCATACTGTTGTCGTTTCCAAAATAAACCCTACCGGCTGAAGTTGTTTTATTCTGTTTTCCGGCTTTAATCGGCTAACATTCAACCCATGTGTCTTGGTAATCAGTCTCTCAATGTATCTGAAGGTTACCCCGTATTTTTTACCAATCTCAACATCCGGCGTTCCCTTTGTCTTCTCGAGCAAAATCGCCTGATCCACTGAACTTTTACTTTGCTTTCTCACTCTGCTTGACATACCTAACCTTATTAAACATATCAATAACCAAAAGTCAATAAGGTTTTCCCTTACTGTGAAATATCACTCCTCGGGCTCGGGCACCGCAAACGCCTCGTCCCGGATGCGCTCCAGAACCTGCCGGTCCAAGGTCCTTGCCACCCATTTCTCAAGTAGGACATTCACTTCCCGCACCAAGGAAGGTCCGGAAAACTTAAGCATCCGGCTGAAAATCTCCCGGGCAAAGTTGAGATAAAATGGATACAAAATCGTCGGCACATCTGCGGAGTTAAGCACCTGTTTTGCCCGGGTCTCAATCGCCACCAGCAGCGCCTGCGCCGCCTCGGTGTTGCGCTCCATTGAACCCCGCATATCCTTAAGCGTGGCACAGACCCTTTCCGGTCGGGTCTTCACCCGCCACTTTTCTATCCTTTTAACTGTATCATTTTTCATCTTAAACTCCTTTCGTTTTGCCTTCACTATATAAGATGCCGGAAACTCCCGATTATTAACACATAATTTTAATGTAAATATAAGTATTTGTTTTTGAAAATATTAATTAAATATATAATAAAATTTCTAAGATAATACCCTGCCCGGGGCTTGCCCCCTGGCGGTTAACAGGACAGTGGTTATTGTTTTCGGGATCTCCTGTTGGGCACCGGAATTAAAACTGGCACCGTCTGGCAGTACCGTTCGTAATCCGGTTTCATTATCTCCTTTAACAAACGCTCCTCATAACGCACCTGAAGATAGACAAGCGGTATCCCTAAAACCAGTGCCAGGATCAACCCGCCATAGGAGTTGAAAACCAGCGCCGAGCCCAAAAGCACCAGCACAATCGCAAAATAGCGCGGATGACGGCAGAGTCTCTGCCACCTTAAACCCAGAAACCTTTTTACCGGAATTATCAACTCCGCACCACCCGATTTTGTCTGGACAATTCCCAACAGGGCAAAAAGCGTTGCCAGACGCAGATAAACCCCGAGTCCCAATATCACCAGTCCGATAATCCCGGTAATGAGAGCAGGAATCGGTATCTGGGTCCAGCGCCACCAGATATAATCACCCCCGAGATACCCGAGATAGGGATAGAAGAAGAAAGCAAAGATCGCGCGCCAGAGTGGATTGGGCTCCACCACCCCGGACTGGAAAAATGGCGAACCGAAGTAATACTCCAGTCCGAGCCAGAGGATAAAGATATAGGCAAAAATCAGGGGCAGGGTCATCTGTTCAGGAATCGCATCCCGGAAAAAGTTGGTAAAGAAGACCAGAAAGTAACCGGTTGTCAGTACGGTCCAGATGAACCTGCCGGATTTGAACTTTAAAACAAACCGGCTCATCTTACCTCTTTCCCCGGGATTGAAGAATACAAGCGAGGTAATCCACCAACCGCAGTTCAGATAACTCAAAATCACTCACCTTGAAATCCGGTTGTCTTTTCAGCAAACCAAAAGTCGTTCCCAGGCGATAGACCTGCTGGCTGGATATCCTGTTAGCCAGTTTCGGCGCCAAAATCACCTTAACACCGGGCAGACTCAAAAGCCGTTTGAGCTCCACCCCGGTAATGTTAAAAATCACCAGTTTTCCCGGTTCCGGAAGGATACCACCCAGTTTACCCCGGGTTACAGGACCAGGCAGAATGGTATCCAGCACAAGTGTGCTATCATCATAGACAAAACCGTCAATCAACCCCAGTTTTAAGATGCCATCGACGAGCATCTTTGATAACTCTGCCGGTAAAATCCTTACCCGGGTAACCATCACCGTTTCGTTTGCTACCGTCGCCCGGTTCTGGAAAAACGAGTCAAATACCGCCTGCACCACCGGTGAGGGCTTAACATTCTCAAGCACCATCCTGCCTCTATTCATCTCGATCAACCGTTGGCCAAAAAAAGCCAGGTCATAAACGGTGATACTGTCCTGAACTGTGCTCACCACCAGGTCATAGCCTGGAATTTCGATCCTCTCGCCCGGAGGAACTAAAAGGATGTTGAAACCTCCCCTGTTCCTCAACAGTCCGAGCACCCGCCTTGCCGCATACGCCGGAGAGAGATAATTGACACCCTTCAACCGGTAGTAAACTGAACCGGAGCCCGTAAGCAGTGCGGTAACACCAATAACGAGATTGTCAACTGTTTTGACAAACCAGTTATGAGCGATGGGTAACCCGGCGGTGTCCTCAAGGTTACCCGCAAGGAGGAAAAAACGCGCCCGGTCAATTAATTTCTTTACCGAACAGGTGCCAAGTTTCAGCCATTCCGGGTTGAGTATCTGAGCATCAATGCCTGCGCTGTTTAAGAGCGCAACCTCTATATCAGCCCGATCCTCGAGCTCAAACTGCTGGTCAAAGATGAGCCTACCGGTGCCCAGCCAGAGCACCCCGTTCCTCTGCTTCATCTCTGAAATCAGGTTTGCCATTTTTACCAGTTCGGTAACGGTCAGATTACCGCTGACCAGTAAGGTCAAACGGTGTGGTGCCTGTTTCACCACCGCACGGGCACAACCACCGCCGATCAAACCGACGGCAAAAATCACACATAAACACGCCAGATATTTCATCGCGGTCAGTTCTTGGGATTATATTCGCCTGTCAGCAACTGTCAACCACCACGCTTGACTTTAATAATTGGCCGATTAATCTTAAAACATCCTGGGGGATCGTCTAACGGTAGGACGGCTGGCTCTGGACCAGCTAGTCGGGGTTCGAATCCCTGTCCCCCAGTTTCATTACGAGATCCGCTCCGGCCTTTATTTCTCTGGCGGGTTAGGCTTACCTCTTTTTCTGAGTTCTGCCTCAAAACCCCGGCCTGTGGGAAAGTAATATTTTCTGCCTTGGAGCGACGGTGGTAAATGCTCCTGCTCTACCCGGGCATCGGGAAAGTCGTGGGCATATTTGTAATCCTTACCATAACCCAGACTCTCCATAAGCGGTGTAACCGGATTACGCAAATGGAGTGGCACCGGTTCGGTTAAACTGTTTAAGGCATCCTCTTTTGCCCGGTTATATGCCTCGTAAACCGCATTGGACTTTGGTGCCAGCGCCAGATAGATTACCGCCTGTGCCAGTGCGGTGTTACCCTCCGGCATACCGACAAAATGCACCGCCTCCTTTGCGGCGTTGGCAATTAACAGCGCATCCGGGTCTGCCAGGCCAACATCCTCAGAGGCAAACCGCACCAGCCGGCGCACAATATAAAGCGGGTCCTCACCTGCCTCCAGCATCCGGGCAAGCCAGTAGAGCGCACCATCCGGATCTGAATCCCGCAAAGATTTGTGCAGAGCAGAGATCAGATTGAAGTGCTCCTCTCCCCCCTTGTCATACAACAGAAACTTCCGCTGAATTACATCCTGCGCCAGCGAAAGTGTTACCTTCCTTTTTCCCGCCTTATCCGGCTCAGCAGAAATGACCGCCAGGTCCAGCGCGGTTAAAGCCACCCGGGCATCACCCTGCGCAATTACCGTAAAGTAGTCAAGCACCGCATCATCAATCAACGGATTCAGTTGAACAAGCCCCTGCTCCGAACTAAGCGCCCGGCGCATCAGTAACTTCAAATCATCAGGTGAAAGCTGGTTCAGGACATAAACCCGGGTCCGGGAAAGGAGCGGTGCGATCACCTCAAAGGATGGGTTCTCGGTGGTGGCGCCGATCAGGGTGATCAAGCCGGACTCCACATATGGCAGAAGCGCATCCTGCTGTGCCTTGTTGAACCGGTGAATCTCATCAATAAACAGAATTGTCCGGCGTTTAAACAACTGCTGGTTTTCCTGTGCCCTTTTTACCGCCTTGCGGATATCGCTGACACCTGCGGTAACCGCGGAGATCTGGATAAAATCGGCATTTGTATGCCGTGCGATGGCAAGCGCGAGCGTGGTTTTGCCTGAACCGGGCGGACCCCAGAAAATCATTGAGTGCAGTTCACCCCGTTCCAGCATCCGGCGAAAGGGCTTATCCTTACCCAGCAGATGCTCCTGTCCAACAATCTCATCCAGTTCCTTCGGTCGCATCCGGTCCGCAAGCGGAGTCAACTGCAGTGCCATCAGGCTATTATAACCTTTTAATTACCAAGTAGCAAGCCCGCACCTGATGGTGAGAGGTTAAACTATCTTCAAAAGCAGAAAGTAAATACCGGTGATGATGGATAGGATCCGGGCAGTGGTGCGAATCAGTTCAAACCGGGCAAGGTAACCAAAAAGAACGAGCGGCAGAAAATAGATCGAGGTGGCAAGGAAGAAGAGAAGAAAGAAAATAACACCATTTAGGATGCCGGCAAACTCCAACACATTGACAAAAGCTAAAAGAAACGGGGGACAGGGGCTGATACCTACGAGCAAACCTAATAGAAGTAGAAATTGGGTGGATTCAAAATGGGGTTTAAGAAAACGGCAGGGTGTAAAGCGAGCAAATGGGTCAAGACCGGTTATACCGTATAGTATTAGAATAATGGCAAACAGGATATAAAGTACCGGAATTATTACCTGCCGGAAAAGTGGATAACGAATTAAATTGGCACCCAGCATCCCGGCAATGAAACCGATAAGCAGGTAGGCAATGAGTCTGCCCAAGAGAAATATCAACACCCTCCGAAAAGAGTTGCTGATACCTGAAGTTCTGGTACCCGCCAGTGCGGGCAGGGTGATCGGCAAGCAGTAGCCAAAGCAGGATAAACCGGTTGAAAGTCCGAGCGCAATTACCCGGTAGAGAAGCAGCTGGCTCACCGCCGGATCACCAGACCGGGATCGATTTTTACCGTGGCGGTCCGGACACCCGGAGTGTTAAGAAGAGTGTCAAGGACTGCATTGCCGATCTCCGGGATATAGGGACAGTCGGGAGTGGTCAAGCCCAGCACCACCCGGATGTTGCCCGCGGTATCATAGTTAAGCGATTCCAGAAGTCCAAATTGCAGGATGCTAACGGAAAATTCCGGATCCAAAACCGTGCCCAGACGGTAAAGAAGAACTGTTGAGTCAGGAGCTGTCTTCAGAAATGGATAGCGACCAGTGCCTTCAAGGATAAAGTGTTTTATTGACTTGCTACCGAGGCGCAGGTAATGGGGCAAAATGGTCAGGGTGATGCCGGCAAGTAAGAAGAAAATTATCAGCAAGGGCCGAAGAATACGCTGGTAACAGTAACCGTCTTTGACCACAGAAATATTTTAACAACGGAATTTTTTGAAGTAAATTATTACCGAACAGAGTTGACAAAAGAAAGGTTTGATCTATGCTTGAATTATGAGTGAAAAGGCATCGTTTCTTGCACTTGTTTCCGGTCGGGTACAAGGAGTTTTCTTCCGGATGTTTGTAATGAAGGAAGCAAGAACGCTGGGGCTTGCAGGCAGGGTCCGCAATCTGCCCGACAGCAGAGTTGAGGTGATTGCAGAGGGCGACAAGGACAGGCTGGTAAAACTGACCGAAAAACTACATCTGGGACCACCGGGCGCAATTGTGGAAAAAGTGCAGGTAGAATGGGACGAGTACCGGCACGAGTATGACGATTTTCAGATTGACTACCGGTAAAAAATTATGAGCGGATGGTGTGAAGCAGATAAGCGGTTTATGACGGAGGCGCTGGAGTTGGCGTTTAAAGGCTGCGGTTTTGTCTCGCCAAACCCAATGGTAGGAGCGGTGGTGGTAAAGGATGGCAAGGTGGTCGGCAGAGGTTATCATCAGCGTTACGGCGCTGAACATGCCGAAGTGATGGCAATCAAAAATGCTGGGGCAAAAGCACGAGGCGCAACCCTTTATGTAACAATGGAACCCTGCTGTTTTCAGGGCAAGACACCCGCCTGTACCGACGGTATTAAACAGGCAGGTATCAAAAGGGTGGTCGCGGCAATGATTGACCCTAACCCAAGGGTCAACGGTAAAGGGCTCAGGTGTTTGCGCCAGATAGGAATTGAGGTGAAAGTCGGCCTTCTGGAAAAGGAGGCGCGCCGGCTGAACGAGGCTTATATCATCTATATGACTGAACATCGGCCGTTTGTGATGTTAAAAGTGGCAATGAGTCTGGACAGTATGATGGCAACCGAAGATGGTGAATCCCAGTGGATCACGGGCGAACGGGCAAGAGCAGCCGGACAGTTTCTGCGCCTGATCGCTGATGCGGTACTGGTTGGAGTGAACACTGTGCTTGCAGATGACCCGAGGTTGACCTGCCGGCTGGTTGATGGTAAAAGACTTTTAAGGGTGGTGCTGGACTCTGCTCTGCGCATAAAGCCAACCGCCCGGATTTTCACTGAACCGGGCAGGGTGATAATCTTCACCGCCAGCCAGCAGGAGCGGAAGATTCGCGGACTGGAAAAATGTGGCGCTGAGGTGGTGCGGGTGAGGGAGGAAAAAAGAGGCAGGTTGAGTTGGCAGGATATGCTGAATGAACTTTTTCATCGCCAGATTATGGCGGTGCTGATTGAAGGCGGAGCAACCGTGGTTTCATCAGCGCTTGAATCAGGAGTGGTTGACAAGGCATACTTCTTTCAGTCACCAAAAGTGCTCGGTCCAGGTAAACTGTTTAGCGGGGGAATGAACTCCCGGACCTTAAAGGGCGCCCTGGTGTTGAAGGATGTCCGGCACATCGAACTGGGTGAAGATATACTGACCGAGGGTTATGTTTACCGGTTTAGTTGAAACGGTCGGAGTTGTCCGCCAAGTTAGGAGCCGGGCTAATAACCGACTGCTAACGATTGAAACCGATTTTGCCCCCGAGTTGCAGATCGGTGAAAGCGTGACGGTTCAGGGTTGCTGTCTTACGGTAACTGATGTCAGCAAAAGGCGGTTTGAGGTAGAGGTAACCAAGAAGACATTAACCGCCACCACCTTAGGCATGCTCTCCCCTGAAATGCTGGTAAATCTGGAACGGGCGCTGAAGATGGGCGACCGCATCGGTGGCCATATGGTTTTAGGACACATAGATGAGGTGGGCAGGATAAAACGGTTAATAAAACGGAGTGGGGAGACCGAGGTGATAATCGGGATCGACCCAAAAAACGCCCGGCTGGTTGTGCCCAAAGGTTCAGTTGCAATTGATGGTGTAAGTCTGACCGTGCAAAAGGTTGGCAGTGCGGAGTTCAGCGTCAACCTTATTCCGTTCACCGGCGAAAGGACAACATTAAAAACCTGGCGCACCGGCATACCGGTGAACATCGAGTATGACATCATCGTCAAGTCTGCTCAGCAATTATCGGGTCCGAATCCGCGAATGTAAATCAGCCCTGAACCGCACCGGTATTCCCGGCGGCGACTACTGTCTCAATCCCTATCTTGGCTGTACCCATAACTGCCTTTACTGTTACGCCAGTTTTATGCTTCGGCACCACCGGTTAAATGAACCCTGGGGCTCGTTTGTGGAAGCGAAGATCAATCTGCCGTTGGTATTAAAAAAGGAGGCGAAGCGCACCGGCAGGGTACTTTTGGGCACAGTGTGTGACCCATATCAACCTGCAGAGGCGAGCTTTTATCTGACTCGAAAATCCCTGCTGATTATGGGAGAGGCGGGGTATCAGGTGGAGGTGATGACCAAATCGGATTTGATTTTACGGGACATTGAAATACTAACAAGGTTCACCGGATTCAGCGTGGAGTTTTCCATCACCACACTCGACGAAAATGTAGCAAAAGTTTTTGAACCTGGTGCCTCGTCACCAGCAAGGCGGTTAAATGCGATTGCCCAGCTGATCAAAGTAGGGGTACCGACCACCGTTTTCTTTGGACCGGTCCTGCCTGGATTTTCTGATTCCCTTAAGACAATGGTTGAAATACTGAACGCACTAAAGGGCGTGGGAGTAAAATATGTGCTGATTGATAAAATGAACTACATCAGCGAGAAGATAGATCGAATCGCACCGGTGTTGAATTCAGAAAAACGCCAACTTTACCGCCTCATTTCCGTCCATCCCTTGCGCTACACTGCAGAACTGCGAGCAAGGGCAGAACAGGCAATCCGAAAGACCGGAATTAACGGCAAAATCATCTTTTGATTGACCGGGGAAAATATTAAAATAAAATTGAGCAAATGGATTTAAAACTGATTCGCGAGAACCATGCTGAGGTACGGCGGATGCTTAAACTGCGCCGGAGTCCGGCTGACATTGAGGAGATCCTGAAACTGGATGAAAAACGGCGCCGATTGATAAAAGAACGGGATGAGTTGCGCCATAAACAGAAGAATGTTTCTGAAACTGTTGCCCAGTTAAAACGAGAAAAAAGGGAAGACCCGGAGATTTTAGCCCTGGCAAAAGCGCTCTCTGAGCAGGTAAAACAGATTGAGGAGGAGCTTAAGGTAATCGAGGAGGAGCAGGAGCGGCTGGTTAATCTTTTACCCAATCGGATTCACAGTTCGGTTAACGAAGAGGAGGAGATTATTACTCAATGGGGAGAACTACCAAAGTTTGATTTTGCACCACTGGCACACTGGGACCTAACCGAGACACTCGGGATCGTGAATTTCGCTACCGCAGCAAGACTTGCCGGATCCAGATTTGTACTTTTCCAGGGACTGGGAGTAGCACTGGAAAGAGCGCTGATTAACTTCTTCCTCGATACAGCAATCCGAAAATACGGCTATTTCGAAATCGCACCGCCCCTGCTTGCCAACTATGCAACCCTTTTCACTGCTGGCCAACTACCCAATCTGGAATCGGAGATGTACCTCGTTAAGGAGGAAAACCTGTATCTAATCCCCACCGCTGAACCACAACTGGTGGCTTATTTCCGAGAAGAAATAATCGATGAGTCACAACTACCGGTGAAGTTAGTTGCGTATACCCCCTGTTTTCGGCGGGAGGCAGGCTCCTATGGCCGGGATGTCCGTGGTATGATCCGGGTGCACCAGTTTGATAAAGTGGAACTGGTCCGATTAACCAAACCAGAAGAGTCCTACGCCACGCTGGAGGAGATGCGTAAAGAGGTAGAAAGTCTGTTGCAGGCGCTTGAACTTCCCTATCGGGTGAAACGGCTTGCTGCCTGGGATATCGCATTTCAGTCTGCCAAAACTTATGACCTTGAGGTTTATGCCGCGGGCTGTAACCGGTGGCTGGAGGTATCGTCTATATCCAACTGCGAGGACTTTCAGACCCGGCGGGGCAGAATTCGGGTGCGGATAAAAGATGGCAAAAGTTATTTTCCTCATGCACTGAACGGCTCGGCACTTGCCTTGCCCAGAACATTTATCGCCATCGTAGAAAACTATCAGCAGAAAGATGGCTCTGTACTCGTCCCTAAGGTATTAAGACCTTACCTGGACGGACTGGAACGCATCTCTTGATTTTTAGTTTGAAACCCTGAGGTAAAAGTTGTTTTAAACGCAGTTTTTTTAGACGCCCCTCGGTAGCGAGGATGATTAAAGGATTTCGGCCAAACTCCCTTATCACTTGGCAGCAGGCACCGCAGGGAGGTGTGAACTCTACAGTTGGGGTGAATACAAGTACCGCCCTGATCCTTCTTTCCCCCGCACTGACCGCCTGAAATATCGCCACCCGTTCCGCACACACAGTCAACCCCAGTGAGGCGTTTTCAATATTTACCCCGGTAAAGACACTTCCCCTACCCGTCAACACCGCAGCGGAAACTTTAAAACCGGAGTAAGGTGCATAGGCATTTTTAACTGCCTCGCGGGCAGCGGTCAAAAGCAGTTTAATCTCATTTCTATTCACCCCACCCTCCTTTACCGGGCGATAACCCCCCAGAAACTAACCCCTGCTGGGGTGGGCTTGACTCCCAGATATTCTGCCGCGGTCGTGCCAAGGTCAGCAAAACTCTCTCTTGTACCCAGGTCTATTCCAGGTTTGACCAATTTGCCGTAGACTAAAAGTGGCACATACTCCCGCGAGTGATCGGTTGATGGAGTAGTCGGATCACAACCATGGTCAGCAGTAATGAAAAGTAAATCATCGGATTGTAGTCGATTTAAAATATCAGTCAGTGCGTAGTCAAACTCCATAAGTCCACGGGCAAATGAATGGAGGTCGTTACGGTGTCCCCAATCCATATCAAATTGCACCAGATTGGTAAACACCAGTCCGGGCTTGGGTTTATCAAGAACCTCCTTCAAGATAGTTAAACAATCATCATTTTTAACCGTGTGGTGAGTTTCAGTTAGCCCCTGACCGGCAAAAAGATCATCTATCTTGCCGATGCCAATGACCGCAAGGCCGGCAGATTTGATGTTATCAAGCAGGGTCGGTTGGGGTGGAGGGCAGGAGAAGTCCTTGCGTTCCGGTGTCCGATAAAATGAATTGGGTTTACCGGCGAATGGGCGGGCGATCACCCGGGCAACGCGGTATGGCCCATCCAGCAACCTTCGTGCAGTTGTACAGATCCGGTAGAGTTCTGGCACCGGGATAATGTCAACATGCGCCGCCACCTGAAATACACTATCGGCTGAAGTGTAAACAATCGGCGACCCGGTACGTAGATGCTCCTCTCCCAGCCGATTGATGATCTCGGTACCAGAAGCGGGAATGTTACCCAAGACCTTCCTACCGATCTGTTCTTCAAATCGCTGGATCAAATCCCAAGGAAAGCCATCAGGGAAAACCGGAAACGGCTGGTCGGTAATCACCCCGGCAATTTCCCAGTGACCGATAGTTGAATCCTTGCCGAGAGAACGTTCTCCCATTTTGCCAAATGAAGCAAGTGGTCTTTCAGCCGGTGGTACACCGGCAATAGAGATAATATTACCTAAGCCGAGACGGGCGAGGTTGGACAGAGTTATACCACCGATTGCCGTAGCAAGGTTGACAATAGTATTGGAACCACAATCGTGGAAACGGTCTGCATCTGGTAACTCACCACAACCGACACCATCAAGAACAATAATAATAACACGGCGCTGGAACATTGGGCTTTAAATGCCGGGGACAGGATTTGAACCTGCATGCCGTGAAGCACATGGCCCTCAACCATGCGTGTCTGCCAATTCCACCACCCCGGCAGATAGAGAATTATAGAAAAAGACAGTTTAGTGTCAAATTAATGTTGTTTGACTACCGGCAAAGAAAAATTAAAATTATCCTGTGCGTCAATTAACCATCATTTGCCTAACTCTGTTTTTGGCTGTTCTCCCTCACTGCCGAAGCCCAGAAAAAAGGATCAAAGTCCGGTTCTGGCATGCGATGGGTGGTGAGGCTCAAAAAACCTTAAAGGCGATGGTTGAAGAGTTCGAAAGGAAAAATCCGGATATAAAAATAGAATTGGTGGGAATGGGGAATTACGACGCACTGGCACAGAAACTTTTAGGTGCAGTTGCAGTAGAAAATCCACCCACCATCGCCCAGATGTATGAGAATTGGACCACCCAGTTACACACTGCGGGACAACTTGAGTATCTGGAGGATTACATTCGCGGACCAAACGGTCTCAGCGAAGATGAACTGTCCGATATTTATCCCAATCTCCTCGAAAATAACCGCTGGGATAACAAAATCCTAACCTTGCCATTTAACAAGAGTGTACCGGTTTACTACTACAATGTAAACATACTAAAACAGTTTGACTACGACTCTTTTCCCCGCACTTGGACTGAGTTCCGGAATATGTGTAAAAAAATTACCCGAAAAACTCAAACCGGTGAAACGAAAATCTGGGCAACTGCCAATGGTACGGACATCTGGATTTTCGGTTCAATGCTTTTTCAACGGGGGGGCAGATTTCTAAATAAAGAGGATGGCGAACCAGAGTTTAACAACCCAATTGGGGTCGCCGTACTTACCTTTCAGGTTGACCTGATTTTAAAGGACAGTGTGCAGGTAACCGCGCGGGGCAGAAATCCGATGGAAGACTTTCTTTTAGGTAAAATTGCTACCGTAACCGGTAGTTCCACCTGGCGGGCACCAATTTATGGCCAGGAAAATTTCCCGGTAGGTATGGCGCCGATCCCAGTTGAGGGACAGCCCGCAGCAATAATTTACGGCACAAACATCGGTATATTCAAAAAAGCAACACGTGCAGAAAAGGATGCTGCTTGGCGATTTATCAAATGGTTTATCGTTCCTGAACAGCAGGTTAAATGGTCGCTTGGCACATGGTATGTACCAATTCACCGCCAGTGTCTCGAGCATCCTTTACTCAAAGAACGTTTTGCCCAGACTCCGGGATTACTTGCTGCTTACCGACAGATGGAATATGGTGTTTTCGAACCCCGCGGGCTGAAATGGTTGGTAGGCAGAAAAACGTTGGTAGAGGAATTAGAAGCCGCTAGTCTGGGAATGAAAACACCCCAACAGGCCTTGACTGATGCCGCTAACCGCTATCGTCAGAATTAGCCAGGATGTAAAAATTAATATTGAACCCCCTCCAATATCAATCCTCTTGCCGGCGCGATGACAAATGGCTTATGCTTTCTACCCTTTAACGCCCGTCGGATATCCCTCTTGGTCAAACGGCAAGATGAGTAAGCAACGAGCGCACCGACAATACGGCGCACCATTTTATAAAGAAATCTATCCCCTTTTACCGTGATCAAAATTTCATCCCTGAACTGCTTACAGGTAATTGACTTTACGGTGCAGATACTGGGACCTGACTGACAATGACAGAACGGTTGAAAATCAAGCGTCCCAATGAATAACTTTGCCACTGACTTCAGCCGCTGAACATCGAGCCGAGTCCCAACCTCCCAACTGCGTCTTGACCGTAGTGGTGAACGCCCGTAAACGATTCGATAAGTATAGGTCTTAAGTCTGGCACTGTATCGAGCATGGAAATCCTCAGGAACGATATCAGCCGACTTTACATAAATATCCGCGGGTAGATAAAAATTTAGTGCAGCCGGAATTTTTTCTACCGGTAGGGACGATGAGTAAGAAAAATTGGCGACATAGTTTCGTGCCGAAACTCCTGCGTCAGTTCTACTACAGCCATAGATTTTAATCCTTTGACCGAACAACCTTTGCGCTGCTCTTTCCAGCAGCCCCTGAATGGTTAAGTGATTAGGCTGACTCTGCCAACCCGCATAAGCGGTGCCATCAAACTCAATTATCAACTGAACATTACGCACTACACTATCCAGCTGAGATTTAGTTGCCCTAAGCAAGTGGTGGGTAAACCCAGATGCTAAACTCCGTTATTGGTTTTTTTAACACACTTCATACACAACCGGGCATAAGGGATAACCTCAAGTCGATTCAACGGAATCGGCTCACCACACTGCTCACACCAACCGTATGTCCCTTTGGCAATCCGGTTAAGAGCGTCGTCAATTTCCCGAAGAGATGCTGTCTCTATTGACTTAAGTTGGGAGGCGAACTCGCGCTGATAATTTTCTGTACCTTGATCGGCGATATGAGTACGGTGGCTGGATAAATCACCGGCCGATGCCGGCAAATCCATCACCTCCCGGGTAAAACTGCTCTGCCTTATTATTCGCTGTTTTTCTGTCAACAGCGCCTTTTCCAACCGTAACAAATCCCTTTTTTTCAGCGGCGAACCCGCTTTTTTTGCTTTTTTCTGCGCCATTATTACCTCACTCTTTTCAATTCAACCCGAACTGGGTCGTGATTGATCACATATTCCTGCTGAATCTCACTATTCCCCAATGAACCAAACCTGATATCATGTGCTAGGGTCTCCTGGGCTATATACTCGGAAAACATCGCTACTGCTTCTTTCAGTTTGGGTGAACATTGAAAACCGATTATAACCCGGTCAACAACATCAAATCTCGCATTTTTACGCAGACTCTGAATTCTGCGGATCAGTTCCCGGGCAATGCCCTCCAACTCCAGTTCCCGAGTCAGCGTTGTATCAGATCCGATGACAAAATCAGTGCTTTCCTGTAATAGCAGACCGTTAGGCATCGGCTCCCCAACAGCAAGAAACTCCACCTCTCGAATGTTAAGTTCGTCCTTAACTATCTCCAGATAGGGCGAAAGCCTCCTTTCATCCTGCCCCGCCTTTAAACCAATTACCATTCGTTTCAGCGGCTGACGCACTTTGATCTGGGCCTTCTCCCGTGCAGCATGCCCCAAAGATACCAGCGAACGTACAGCCTGCATCTCCTGCTCCAACTGTTTGTCGATCATACCCAATTCCGGCTCAGGGTAATAACACAGGTGGACACTTTCCGGTGCCTCCGGGTCACATCGGCGTACCAAATTCTGATAAATTTCCTCAGCGAGAAAGGGCATAATCGGCGCTACAAGTTTTATCAGTGTCACCAGACAGGTATAAAGCGTGTAATAAGCACTATCCTTATCCGTATCCTCAGCCGATTTCCAAAACCGGCGACGGTTCCGGCGTACATACCAGTTGGATAAATCGTCAATAAAACCCTCAACCGCCAACGTCATACTCATACAGTCGTAATCATCCAGACGTTCCCGGGCTAATGCAACAAGGGAGTTCAGTTTAGATAGAATCCAACGATCCAGCAGATTCAAATCTCCTTTCGTCACCTGCAAACCGACCGGATTAATATTATCAATATTGGCATAAGTCACAAAAAATCCGTACACATTCCATAGGGTCAGCAATCTCCGGTTTACCTCTTGCCCGACCTTGAACCCGAACAAAAGATTTTGGACCGGATTGTGCCGGGCAAAAACCCAACGCATCACATCCGCACCCATCCTCTCTACCGCCTCCTCGACCTCGATCGCATTGCCCCATGATTTATGCATCTCCCGCCCATCCTCTGCCTTCATCGTCGCATAACCCAAAACCGTCTTGAACGGTGCGCATTTCTCTAATACGGTACTCATCGCCAGGATCGCATAGAACCAGTTACGGAACTGTCCAGGAAATGATTCGGTAATAAAATCAAACGGAAACCACTCCTGCCAGCACTGCCGATTTGCCAAATAATGGGTAGTGGAAAATGGGACTATGCCAGCGTCTAACCAGGGGTTACCAACATCCTTAATCCGCGGCACTAACGCCTGGCACTTCTGACAGGCGATTTTAACCTCATCCACCCATGGCCGGTGCGGAGTGTGCTCTTGGAATTTATCCCAACCCACAACCGCCCGCTGCTGTAACTCCGCCTTCGAACCGATAACATCAAACCAGCCGCATTCACATTTGAAGATCGGCAGTGCCAGCCCCCAATACCGTTTTTTCGAGATGCACCAATCAGCCATATTCCTGAGCCAGTCCAGTTCGCGCTCCAGCCCGAACTCCGGTATCCATCTAACCTGCCGTGCCGAATTCATAATCTCCTCGCGCAAAGGGTCCATAGCGATAAACCACTCCTCAACCAACCGGAAAACTAACTCCTCCCCGCAACGCCAGCAAACCGGATAACGATGGGTATAATTCTCCACCCTGAATAACAGACCTCTGGACTTAAGAAAATCAAATATCTCATACGCTACCTCTCCCGCACTCCGACCTGTAAGCCAGCCGAATCCATCTCTGAATGAACCGTCCTCCAACAGCGGTGCGATAACCGCTAACTCCGCCTCCATGCCCAGAAGAAAATCCTCCTTACCACATCCCGGTGCAATATGGACAATTCCGGTTCCCTCAGAATCACTAACACCTTTCCAGAACACTACCCGGTGTTCAACACCATTTTGTGCTGGCAGGTCATCAAACGGACCACGGTATTTAAGTCCTGCCAGCTCTTTACCCATAAACTCATTAAGTACCACCACATCTGTTCCCACTACCCTCAACAGACTCTTCGCCAGGATATATACCTCATCCCCCATTTTTACCCGCACATACACCATTTCCGGATGAACCGCGGCACCGGTATTAGCGGTCAGTGTCCACGGCGTTGTCGTCCAGACCAGAAGACTCTCATTTTCCCTCTCAAGTAATGGAAACCGCACGTAAACTGCCGGATGCGTTAACTCGCGATACCCCTCGGTGGCAATCTCCATATCGGAAATCGCGGTACCGCAACGGGCACACCAAGGCATAACATCTGTCCCCTCGTAAATGAGTCCCCGACGGTGACACTCCTTGAGAAAATACCATATGGCGTAATTATTTTCTTCCGACATCGTATAATATGAGTTTTTCCAATCCATCCATTGCCCGATCAAAATTGACTGCTGGGTCTGAATATGAGAAAACCTCCTTACCCGCTCTTGACACTTCTCCACAAACCGGTCGATACCAAATTTCTCAATATCCCGTTTAGACTTAAATCCCAGCTCCTTCTCAACCTCTACCTCCACCCACAAACCCTGACAGTCAAAACCGTTCTGAAAACGCTGGTCAAAACCAAGCATCGCTTTATAACGCTGAAACAGGTCCTTATAAGTTCGACCCCAGGCATGATGAACCCCCATTGGACCGTTGGCGGTTATCGGACCATCAAGAAATCTAAACTTAGGCCCCCCCCGATTCCTCTCCATCAACCGGTAAAAATAGTGCCCCTCCTCCCAGAACTTTAGCACCCGGGAATGAATATCCCGATAATCCGGCTGTGCGGGCACTGGCTGAAATATCCGATTTGAACCCGAAACCTGCTGTGCACTCACGCTCTCACCTCTGTCTACCGTACCCTTCCTGAATTGCACATATCACCTTGATACATTGGCCAAGATGAGTTAGCCGGTCCACCCTTGCCGACCACACACCACGCTCGATAGCCACTGCCGATGTACACCAAACCAGCATTATCAATCTTCGGGCAGGAATTAAATTCTCCTGGCGTACCGACGCCCAATCCCACTGCCCAGCGTTTTGTGCCGTTAATATTCACCGCATAAAGCGAATCAGCCGCGCCAGAAACGACCGAGCAGAACGCCAGAAAGTAAATCACCCCCCCACTGGAAACCGCCGGCATTGACAGCTCTTCTGCCACAGCGGGTATCCATTCCCAAGCAATCGCTCCCTCCTGGGTTACTGCCCACAACCGCCCGCTACCGGTAAGATAAATTGTCTCACCCTCTCCGATAACCGGACCAGAAGCATCAGAACCAATAAAGACACGCCAGTTCTCATTACCCACTCCCAAGTTCACAGAAACCAGCCAACCATCCTCATCAACTAAATAAAGGCAATTACGCCGGGAATCGATTGCCGGCGGTGCAGTCAACGACTGACGCATACCAAATTGCCACTTAACCGAGCCGTTACTCGGGTCCAATGCGAACAACGTATCATCCTCAGAAACATAAACTGTACCGTCAGATCCGACAACCGGCGACTGTCCACCACCGCGGTGATAGAAGTGCCACCGTCGGTTCAGATTAACCGGATCAAGGGCAAAAAGAGTGTCATCCTCGGTCTGGACGAAAACCGTGCCGTCAATTCCTAATGCCGGGGGACAGATTACCGGCGAACGGAAACTGGTTGAAGCCTTTACTGTTCCAGAACTGGTTAGTGCATAAAATCGCCCCCCTTCAGTACCAACATAGATTGTACCGTCGTCACCGATCACCGGTGCCGAACTGAACTCCTCCTCCTCCACATCCACAAACTCCCAAACTCTCGCACCACGCTGGTTTCGACATAGTAAAGCACAGATATCACTGGACCCTATATAAACCCTACCATCCTGACCGATAGCAAAAGTATGAGTGGAAAAATCTGCGGAATCCTCCGGATCCTCAGGATCAAAGTAGCCAAACCGCCACCAGACAGTACCCTCACCTGGACTAACATATATCTCCAGTGGCTCTGACCAATTAGAAATCTTTCCCTTACGGCTTTTAACTCGCGCGGTAATTTTTATATCGCCCGGCTGAGTGTAGGTGTGCGTGTCGGCAAAAACCTCCCCTACTCCAACCCAGTCCGACCATTCGGAACGGATACCATCCCCCCAATCAAACTGAAAAGCAACCTCACTGCCCGCTGGTTCGGCAACAGTGGTGCTACAAGTATAAACAACATCCTTCAGCGCCAGTTCCGGACCCCAAGGGGTCTCTGGCTTGGCTAGTGGTTTCGGACAGCCTACTATTGCCAGCAAAAAAACGAACAGAAAAAACAACCCGAGATGTCTTTTCATTAGTGCCGTCATATTCATAGCATCCTCCTACTAATTACTGCCAAAATTCCCTATAGGATAACTAAGAATTTTTAACTGTCAAAAGTCAACAAACCCCGTAATCAACTATAACCCCGCTTAATTCCTGTTATTATTAAATAATCGCCAGTCAAGAAACTCACTCACCACCGGCTTGATAGACTGCCATTCATAATTATGACCCTGGATATGCCACACCTCTTGAAATCTTAATTCCTTCCCTTTAATCCGCTGCCAAACCAAGTTAAAAAATCCGGTAATCAGCGACGCCAATAACTCCTCAACTTCGCCGCTGGCAAGCGGGTCCGTACCACTATTATTAGCAATGTGCAAAATGCTACTATCTTCACACACCCCGCGCCAAAACGGCACACCAATGGTTACGCCGACAATTTGTTTTCTCAACTTAGGGGAAAGCAATGCCATGGTATTATCAACAAATCCCCCCCCGTTCGAAAGACCAATCAGTATAAACTTAGTTTGGAGATTTGCCGCCGCAACCGTCTCAACCTCAGCCGCAAAGCGACGTGCCCGGGTTTGATGTAATCCCAACAGTTCAGTAATTACTGCCACCTGGGACTCAAAACTGATTTGGTCTCTAACATCAGGACGTGCACGACGATATATTAGTACCATTGTACGCAAACCACGGCTCTCAAGATAATACCGGATACCATCAACAGTGGGCTTCAGGTCAGCTGCTAAATGCATTGGCACATTACCCCAGCCACCAAAGTTAACCACGATCGCCACATCCGACTCGATCTTTTTGTTCTTTAAATCCGAAAAATCTATCTCCCCCTTAATCAAAGAAATAAAGAGAATACCGACGAAGACCCCTATTGACCCTTCTGCTCCTGAGTACTTTGATCCTTTGTCTCAACTCCTGGTCTTGGTGCCAGCAGGTGAAAACGATAACTCGACTTCTGTCCGTGCTTGGCAGCGAATGAGACACTCTTGGCATTCCGGGCAAGAATCAGATCATAAGTCCCGCCGTGTGTAATGCCGGTTATCGCTGTCCCGGTCAGACCCTCCCAATTCAACGGATAGATAAACTCCATTGTTGTGGTATTGGTCTCTTCATCGTAGTCAACATCCCAGTCTACCAGTAGCTCGGCGGTGCCTTTTACCGTCGCATGCATTTTCCCTTTTCCCACATGATTAACCACCACCGCAGAATCATCGGTATAATAGCCGATCAACATATTGGCGCCGTTCATAACAGGCGAACCAAAACCAATCGCCAACCAGCCTTTACCTTTCGCCTCTAATGCCAAATAGATCAGACTGTCATCACATCCCCAATAAACCGTAATTCCAGTAACCGGATCCCGAAAACTCCCTGGATACTCGTTCTCCTCAACATCAACATACCCGTCAATGCTCACCCATTCGTCTAAAGCCGGATCATAAGGAACTGTTAAAGTATCTGCTCGCTGCTGTCCCAAACCCACGGTTACAGCAATAATTAAAATGAAAAGACAAATTTTAATCTTCATATATAATTTTAATTATCCATCCCTCAAAAGTCAAGCCGGTTTGCGAGCCAAATAAACCCGTTACCACTACCAACTCATTGAAGTTCGAAACCACTACCACTACACCAAATAAAACCATCGGGATTGCCCATCAACCAGCCATTGCCCATAGCACCCCCCAATTCCCAAACAGCATCATCACCACATCCCTAATAAACACCCAAACCAACACCTAAAACAAAACTCCCACCCCAATTCCAACTTCTACCCAATTTACAACGCTAAACCCCACCCGGAACAAAACCCACTCCCTTACCAAAACAAAAACGCTACTCACCACCGCCCCCAATACTGCCCAGGGAGATAGACTTCTAAACCAAGGAAAATTGCCTAACACACACTTTTAAATAAGTTAGACTAACAGGAAATCAGCTCTCAGCTAAACAACGCATTAATTTCATCTATTCTTAGAGCTTTTAACGTACCTCATAGAAAACCTCTGATTGCAAATGTAAGAATTTTATAACCCGCTTGATTATATTGACATCACTGGTTGTTTAGTAATACTTAAATATAAAATGGGGCCGTGGCGCAGTTGGGAGCGCGTTTGACTGGCAGTCAAAAGGTCACGGGTTCAAGTCCCGTCGGCTCCAATTGATAAACATAATACCCAATAAAGGAGCCTATAATATGATTAAAATAGTTAGCTACCTGATAGTTGGCATGGTGCTTATTACCGCTTTTGCCAACATCATTTTCACCGGTTGCGCACCAACCCAAACGGTAAATCCCTCCAACGACCAGCAGACCAAGGCAAGACAGGACACCTCGCTGATGTATTACAGTATCGGTGCTCAGTACTATAGTCAGGGGAATTATGATGACGCGCTGAGCAATTTTGAAAAATCCCTCCGCTACGATTCGCTGGCTTACGAACCCTACATCGGCATCGGGAATGTTTATCGAAAAAGACGCGATGCGGGTAATGCCGAGACCTACTACCGGAAGGCGATCAAAATCAACCCCAAAAAGGCAAAAGCATACGAAGCGCTGGGTGATTTGTACCTGGAAATGGGCAGGGATGATGAGGCACTGACTGCCTATCAAGAAGGACTCGCTCAGGATTCAACTTTAGCGGATTTGTATAACGGCTTGGCAGAAATCTTTGTGCGCAAAGGACTGATGGCTAAAGCCGACTCGGTGTTTAACATTGCCCTGCAGCGATTTCCCGACGACCCGGCAATTCTGCGTCTTTGGGGAGAATTTCTCTATAAGGTCGGCCGCTACCGTGAAGCGGCAAATGTGTTGAAACCGTTGGTTGACCGTTTTCCTGATGTTCTGATATTAAGAACCAAACTTGCTGATGCCCTGATCGAACTCAAAGATTATAAAAGTGCCCTTGCACAATTAGATACGCTTTTCCGCTATGACCCGACCAATCTAATGGCTAAGTTACGCCAAGGGTTGATCCTGGCTCGTCAAGGGCAATTCAAACAGGCAATCGTCTGTTTTGACGAGGTCATCGCCCGCGATTCAACATTGGCAATTGCTTATCTCTACAAAGGGGAAGCGTTAAGTGAGCAGGACAATTATACCGCATCTGATGCTAACTTGCGCAAAGCGCTCGCCCTTGACCCCAATTTACTCCAAGCATATGTTGACCTCGGCGACAACCGGCGTAAGCAGGCTGATGCCAACCGTGGCACCAACATTACCAAGACACCGACCGCAAAATTGATCGCCGCACGCACGCTCTACGAAGAAGCGAAGAGCTTTTACCAGCGGGCAATCAATGACCCAACAATGGTAAGTTATGTCCGGGCACAACTAGGGTATATCGAGAAAAACCTTAACGCAATTCGAGATGAATTGCACATTCGCTAAACAAAACCGATGCTCAATCGACCGGTTCTACTGCTAAATCAAAACTACGAACCCCTCTCTCTATGCCGTCTCAAACGGGCATTAGTCTTAGTGATAAGTCGAAAAGCCGAGCCATTGGAAAGGTCCGAACTGGTTATCCGCACGGTAAACCTGAATATCTCCGTACCGACTGTTTTGCGGCTGAATTACTATGTCCGCGTCCGCCGAAGGGAGGTACCCCTAACCAAACGGAATATCCTCCGCCGCGATAACAACATCTGTCAGTACTGCGGTATTCGCAAACCGGTTATGACCACTGATCATGTAATACCCAAAGCACTCGGTGGTACTGACTCCTGGGAAAATCTGGTGTGCGCCTGTCCGGAATGCAATGCCAAGAAGGGAAACCGGACACCAACTGAAGCAAAGATGACCTTGCGTCACAAACCCAAGGCACCCCATTATGTAACATTTGCGGTAAACAGCATTGGTGAAATTCCGGAGGCTTGGCGTCAGTATCTCTTTCTCAGTTAAACTGAATATATTGGTATTCGCCTTGACGGCAAATCCGATCGTCACAACTCCGGTCAACATATCACCAAACTGGCGGTTAAAGCGAATAAAAATCATCGGCTGGCACCCACCCAGAACATTCTATTATTCATTGGGCGATACCGTTGACTATGAGTCACTAAAACAGGTAGCGGACAAAATCATCTATTACCTCGCCGAACAGGGGTATATTGCCGCATCCGTAGCAATTGATACCGTTGTCGACTCAACCGGTATTACCGTTACCTATCTGGTCAACACTGGTCACAAACGACTGATCAGTAACTGGCAATTTCGGGGCAACGAATTTTTCGGCCAAGAACAGTTATCAACTGCCATTTACCAGCGGAAACAAACCTTTTCCACTGCCGAGATGGCAAGAGCACAGCGACGGTTAACTAACTTATATCAACGGCACGGTTTTCCTTTTGTCGATGTCCAACTCCTTGGTGTCGCAGAGACTGCTGACAAATTAACACCAATTATTAAGATTACTGAGGGGCCAAAAGTAAAAATCAGCTTCTTAAAATTTTTAGGGGGAAAAGTCCCAGAACTGTTACTTCAGCGCTACGCCGGCTTCAAAAAACCCATCGATTATAACATCACGAAAATCAACCAATGGCAGCGCCAGTTGAAAAACACCGGCTGGATCAGTGTTGACAGCACTGATATCGTTTTCCAAGATTCATCATACGGAATCAGATTCTGGATCACAAACCAAAGGACCAACGAAATCTTCGTCATTGTTGGCTATGCCCCGGGAAGACCGCATCTGACCGGCTGGACACGGTTATCAATTCTCAACCTTTTCAACTCAGGCAGAATCTTCCGCGCTGGTTGGTATTCCGCTTATCAAGAAACGCAATATCAACTCCAGTACACCGAACCCTGGTTGTTCAACCTGCCATTGAGCCTGACCGGGGAAATCAGTCATACGGTTTGCGACACGCTTTATGCCCTTTCCAGTTTCTTGGTTACGGGCACAGTAAAGTATGAATGGGGTCAGTTCAGTATGAGTTCGGGTCTTGAACGTATCATCGCTGGCAGATTGACCAAAACCACCATCTGGGCAGGAACCGGTTTTACGTTTGACAACTGGGACGACAATCTCCATCCTAAAAAGGGTATCTTCTTTAATATCACCAGCAAAGCCGGTAATCAGTCGGTTGACACCGCCAATGGCAAACTAATCGGTGCCCTCGAAGCAAAACTTACCCCGGTCTTTCCGCTGACGAGTTCCATTTCCTGGTATCATAACATCGGATTCGGTACAGTCTATTCCGCCTTACCACTAACTGAACCGGAATTGTATCCAGTGGGAGGAATCAACAACGTTCGCGGCTATCGGGAAAACTCCTATCGAACGCGGCAATTGGTATGGTGGATCTGTGAACCCCGTTATTACTTCTCGAACAACAGTCGAATTCATCTATTTTATGACTTGGGATTTTTCATTGACCGCGACCGTAAACCGATCTTTTTATCCGGCTACGGGCTGGGCGGCAGATGGTCTACAAAATTGGGGTTACTGGGTATCGACATCGCCTTTCCGTTCGCCGGATCTTGGTTACAAGGTAAAATCCATTTTACCGTTCAAACCGGTTTTTAAATGACCTGGCTTCAGGGAATATTACTCGGACTGGTGCAGGGAATAACAGAAATTTTCCCCATCTCCAGCGATGGCCATCTGGCACTCCTACTCATCTTCTATAAAATCCCGGAAGCCGTCCGTCTGAACTTAACCGCAGCTCTGCATCTGGGCACCGCTTTGGCGATCCTGTTATTTATGTTCAACCGGGTAAAAAATATCCTGACTGGAATGGTGCATCCTGACCCGGTAATCCGAAAGGACAATCGTCAATTGGTGCTGTTCATAATTATTGGCTCTTTACCAGCGGTAATCGCCGGCACATTACTGGAAAAACCGGTGACAGAACTTTTTTCTGCCCATCGCCTCATAGGCATTTTCTTCTTTTTAAACGGTATCCTGCTTTTTCTCACTCGGTTCACCACACCCGATAGAAAACGCCTAAATCTCTTCCGTACGCTACTTATCGGACTAATACAGGCAACCGCAATTCTACCAGCTATATCCCGTTCCGGCACCACTATCAGCCTAGCACTACTTTTGGGAATAAATCGAACCCAAGCTTTCGAATTTTCCTTTCTTTTGGCATTGCCTATTACCTTAGGCGCAGCGGCGTTCGAATTGCTCAAGATCGATTTCTCTCAACTAAGTTTATTCGCAGTAGTCGGCGGCATTGTCGTTGCCGGGGTAACCGGGTTTTTGATGCTTGTCGCCCTCCGGCGTTTAATTGTCACTCGTAATTTTTATCTATTTGGTATTTACTGCTGGCTAATCGGCATCCTTACTCTGATAATTTTATCCTAACGAATCCGCTCAATCTCGGTCGAAAGCACATCAACCCGGCTATCGTTTTCGATCAGCGCTATAATCTTATTGGTGCTTTGCTGGAGCATCCGCCAGTCGGTATTAACCAGCACAATCGCCAACTTTGACCGCTGCCACTGGTTCTGGTAATCAACCTCACAAAAGGCAATGTTAAAGGAACGACGCAACCGTTGGGAAAGGCTCAAAATTATCCGTCGTTTATCCTTCAATGATAAACTTCCACTAAAGAAACAGTCAATGAGTAGTAAACCAATACTCACAATTCATTAAACCGGGGATTTTACAACCTCCTCAATCTGATAGAATTCTAATGTATCGCCAGCCTGCAGGTCAGTAATATCCTTGATACCAATACCACACTCATAACCAGCAGTAACCTCTTTAACATCCTCTTTGAACCGACGCAGGGAAACTACTTCACTATACAAGACCTCCTGATTATCCCTGATTACCCTCACCAATGTCCCGCGCACAACCTTTCCCTCACTAACAAATGAACCGGCAATCAGCCCTTGCTTCGGGATACTGAATACCTGTCTCACCACCGCCCGACCAATCGTTACCTCCTGCTTTTCCGGTTCGAGTAAACCCAGCATTGCGGCACGAACATCATCGATCGCGGCATAAATGACCTTGTAGGTACGAATCTCCACACCTACCCGTTCAGCTAACTGTCGGGCGTGGATATGGGGCCGCACATGAAAACCAACAATTATTGCCGACGACGCCTGCGCCAGCAAAACATCGTTCTGAGTTATGGGTCCTACCCCGCAATGGATAACCTTCACCTTGACCTCATCTAACGAAAGTCCTTCTAATGCCTCGCGTAACGCCTCGGCTGACCCGGAAACATCGGTCTTAAGCACGATGCGCAATTCCTTAACCTGGCCCTTAGCAATCTGTTCCTGAAGGGCTTCCAAGGTTACCTTGGCTTTACTGGCAGAAAGCATCCGGTCCCGCTTTGCTAACATGCGCCGCTGGGCAATTTCCCGTGCCGTGCGTTCGTCAGCCACAACCTCAAACCTATCTCCTGCTTCAGGCAAGCCGGCAAAACCCAGAACTTGAACCGGCATTGATGGCGTGGCTTCGGGAACGGCAATAAAATTATCGTTAAGCATATCCCTAACTCGCCCATGATGCTCCCCGGCAACAAATGGACTTCCCCGTCTCAATGTCCCTTCCTGAATTAACACCGTTGCGATATTACCACGACCACGGTCAACCCGAGCTTCAATTATCACCCCCTGTGCCGGTCCATCATAAGCGGATTTTAAATCTAATTCCAACGCCACCACCGAAATTGCATCTAGCAACTCCTCAATACCCTGTCCGGTTACCGCTGATGTCTCTATACAAACAGTATGTCCACCATACTCCTCAACTCTAACATTATAATTGGCAAGTTGACTTTTAACTCTTTCCGGATTCGCGGTGAGCAAATCAGCCTTTGTTATCGCTACAATGATCGGTACACCCGCAGCGCGGGCATGGTCTAAAGCCTCAATGGTTTGCGGCATTACTCCCTCATCCGCTGCTACCACTAATACCGCTATATCGGTAACCTGAGCGCCTCGGGCGCGCATTGCCGTAAACGCCTCATGCCCCGGCGTATCAAGAAAAACTATCGGCTTGTCTCCATAGTACGCCACATAAGCACCTATATGCTGGGTGATCCGGCCAAACTCCTTTTCCACTACCTTGGTCTTACGGATATAGTCCAAGAGGGCGGTTTTACCGTGGTCAACATGACCCATAACGACAACCACTGGTGGACGAGGTTTTATTTCACAGCGATTCACCGGTATTTTTATCTCTTCCTCCTCGCAAACCTGGATGTTAAATTCGTCGGCAATGAGCATAATCGTATCGAGATCAAGCCGGTGATTTACCGTTGCTCGCAAACCTAATTCTAAACATTTTTTAATGATATCGGCGACAGAAAGATTTAAAGCATGGGCAAGTTCTGCAACGGTCATATAAGAAGTAATCTTTATCGCCGCCGGTTTACTGAGTTGGCAAACCCTCTCCGCCTCTTCTCGGGTAGAACGCCTTTTTTTCTTATCTCGCCCCTCAATCTTTGTCAAAGTCTTTTTGAGATTCTCCGTAATTTGTCGTTCATCAATTGGGGTCGGCGCGGCTGCTGTTCCTCCTAATTGCCGCCGCCGTTTGATCGATTCTTTAAATTGATGCTTCTCTTTTTTCAACCGCTGGCGGGCAGCTTCAAATTCCTCCTCAGTAATATAGGAGGTGTAACCGCGCGGCGGAAAATTCAAATCCCTCAGAATCGCCAACAACGCCTCGCTTGATAGGTTTAACTGTTTTGCCGCCTCGAATACCTTTAGCTTGCCCATACCCGCTCGCGGATTTGTTGTTTTAATTGCTCGATACTTTCCGGCTCCAGTTCAGTAATCCGCGCCAAGTCCTGAACCGAGGCGTTCAAAACATCAAAGGCGCTCTTGAATCCGGCTGCGCGTAACTGCTCTCCGAGTGCGATCTCCAATCCGAGATTTTCCACCGGAACCTTTGCTGCCTTATTCATAATTACCCGGTTGCGATAGTCACTTTCTTTTAGCACCTCAATCTTTGTGGTGCCGGTGAGGCGACTGGCTAACAAGACATTCTGCCCCTTCTTGCCGATAGCAATTGAGAAATCACTGTCCGGTACCACTACCACATAAGTATCATTTTCCCGCAATATCTCGGACACCTTTGCCGGACCCAACGCCCGGGCGAGGAAAACCTGTAGATCCCGACTCCACTGCACGATATCGATTTTCTCGCCCGATAACTCCTTGATAACATTCTCAATTCGCGACTTTCGATAGCCAACACAGGCTCCAACCGGATCAACCTTGTCGTCTAAAGAAGCCACCGCCACCTTAGAACGAAATCCTGGAGCACGCGCAATCGCCTTTATCTCCACCACTCCCTCTTTGATTTCCGCCACCTCCCGGACAAGCAGTTTGCGAAGAAATTCCGGGTGGGTTCTGGAAAGATAAACCCGAGGTCCGATTGGTGTTTTTTCAACCCGGTCAACATAAGCCTTTATCGGCATCCCTTGACGGTAATGATCGGTTTTTAATTGCTCCCAATTACGGAGCACCGCTTCGACCAAACCTAAGTTAACGATGATTTCATCGCGGCCTATGCGCTGAATTGTGCCAGTAACAATCTCTCCCTTTTTCCGGTTATATTCCTCATACAGTCGGTCACGCTCCGCTTCACGGAGTTTCAGCATCAACTCATCCGATGCCTTACGGATGGCTATTCTACCAATCTCATCTAAAGGCAGTTCAACGCGCACCGACTCACCGAGCTGAATATCTGGCTTGACCTGCTTTGCCTCCTCGACTGATATCTCCCAACCTGGATTGTGAACTTGCTTAACAACCTGCTTTACCAAAAAAATCCGTATCTCCCCCGTCTCTGGCGAAATGCTGACCTCGGATTCAGTATTCATTCCGAAACGACGCTTAAGTCCCGCGATGATACTAGTGCGAAGTGTTTCGCAGACATAAGCTATATCAACATTTCTGATTCTCGCGATCTGCGCAATTAGATTAGCCACCTCTTTATTATTCATACTGCCGATACTCCTTTTCAAACTTTATGGATTATAACCCTTTATTTAAATGGGTCAAGATTAACTCGGTGCTTAAAAAGTTCGCTTATTTTTCGTCTTCTCCCAAACCTTTTCCATCTCATCCAACCCAACGGAACTCAATTCCCGTCCTTGCCGGGCAAATTCCCTTTCGATTCGTACGAATCTCTTTTTGAATTTAACTATTGCATCCTTCAGCGCGCCTTCCGCATTAACCTCAAGGTGCCGAGACAAATTGACTATCGCAAATAACAGATCACCCAACTCCTCTTTAACCCGCTTATTGGTTTTCTCCCTGCCCTCGCGGTATTTCGTCATCTCTCGTTTCAATTCTGTTAGCTCCTCTTCAACCTTGCTCAGCACCGCTATCGCTGATGACCAATCAAAACCAACTCTTCGACATCGCTCCTGAATCAACTGCGCCTGCTGTAACGCAGGCAGTGCTAACGGTATTCCAGCAACGATGGATTTAGGGAAAAACACTCTTTTTAACTTTTCCCAGTTATTCAGCACTTCGTCGACATCCTTCACTTTGATTTTGCCGTACACATGGGGGTGTCGGTACTTCAACTTCTTCACAACCCTATTGAGGATTGACTTAAGTTCTATTGCTCGCTCCTCTCTTAAAATTTGAGCAAGAAAAAAACCCATAAATAAATAATCTCCTAACTCCTCAACGATCGCCACAGGATTATTCTTGCGCAGTGCTTCATCAAGTTCATAAACCTCATTCAGCAGCAGTGGTCGGATTGAATCCACTGTCTGCTGCTTATCCCAAGGACAACTGCGCCGTAGCGTCCTGATAACCCGAATTAACTCCTCAACCATAGTCAATGTTAACAAAACCTGTTGAATAAGCAACTGTAACAAATCTTGACTTTTCAAACGCTGTCGTTAAGTTTACCCAATAATAGAAAGGAGAAGAGTAATGACTCCAAAGGCTCTCTTTGAAACCGACCCAGAAATTTTTGATGCAATAGTTAAGGAAACCAATCGTCAACATTCCAATTTAGAACTGATCGCCTCAGAAAACTTCTGTTCCGAAGCGGTATTGGCTGCCCTCGGTTCGGTGCTTACTAATAAATATGCCGAAGGTTACCCCAAAAAGCGGTATTATGGCGGATGCCGCTATGTTGATATCGCCGAGGAGCTGGCAATCCAGCGTGTGAAAGAACTTTTCGGTTGCGACCACGCCAATACCCAACCGCACTCCGGCACCCAGGCAAATATTGCCGCTTACCTTACTCTTGCCCAACCCGGCGATACAATTATAGGACTCTCACTGACTCACGGCGGGCATCTTTCTCATGGCCATCCGATAAACTTCTCCGGACGGTATTTCAAGGTTATCCACTACACCGTTGACCCCGAAACCGAAATGCTGGATTATAATGCAATAAGAAAATTAGCCCAGGAATATAAACCCCGGGTCATCGTATCCGGGGCATCAGCATATCCCCGCACAATTCACTTCGATAAATTTCAAGAAATTTGTGATGAGGTCGGCGCTGCGCAACTTGCTGATATCGCTCACATCGCTGGACTGGTTGCCGCGGGATTACATCCTTCCCCTGTTCCCTACGCTGATGTCGTTACTACCACCACGCACAAAACACTGCGTGGTCCGCGCGGAGCGATAATAATGTGCAAAGCAAAATATGCCGAAGAACTGGATAAAGTTGTCTTTCCTGGAACTCAAGGAGGACCTTTAGAACATTGCATCGCTGCCAAAGCGGTAGCATTCAAAGAGGCGCTCACCCCCCAATTCAAAGAATATCAGCGCCAAACAGTAAACAATGCCCGTGTCCTTGCTGAAACCCTTGCCAGTCACGGATTCCGACTTTGTTCCGGAGGCACTGACAACCATCTGATGCTCGTTGACCTGCGACCGAAAAATATCACCGGCCGGGATGCGGAACGGCTTTTAGGAAAGGTAAATATTACGGTCAACCGCAACACCATTCCCTTCGATCCAGAAAAACCTTTCATTGCCTCCGGCATAAGACTGGGAACACCAGCGCTCACCAGCCGCGGTATGAAGGAACAGGAAATGGTAAAGATCGCAGAACTTATTGACCAAACGATCGCCGCCGGAAACGACGAAACCAAACTGGCAAAAATCAAAATGGCAGTAAAAGAACTGGTCGAGGCATTTCCACTCTACGCCGATCGTCGTAGCGAATACCAGCAGTTTATCAAGGAGTGAGGTATGAGACCGGTAATCGCACGTCTTGTTGCCCGGGAGATTCTTGACTCTCGCGGCAATCCCACACTGGAAGTAGATTGCTATCTTACAAATGGTATTATGGGCCGGGCATCGGTACCCTCCGGAGCGTCAGTGGGCTCTTTTGAAGCTCTAGAGTTACGCGACAAGGATCCCAACCGCTTCTTTGGCAAAGGCGTATTAAAAGCAATCGCCAACATCCATGAAATCATCGCCCCCCGACTCATCGGAATGGACGCCACTGATCAATTCCGTATTGACCGAACACTGATAGAACTTGACGGCACAAATAACAAATCCCGGCTCGGCGCAAATGCAATTCTTGGTGTCTCTCTCGCTGTTTGCCGTGCGGCCGCGGTATGTGCCGGACTGCCCATCTATCGTCTCCTTGGTGGCGCGGGAACCAGGTTAATACCCACCCCGTTTCTCAATATCATCAACGGCGGTGTTCATGCCCCTAATAATCTGGACATTCAAGAGTATATGATTATTCCTGCCGGCTTCTCCAGTTTTTATGAAGCCATTCGGGCAGCGGCAGAAATCTACTACGCCCTCAAAAAAATTCTGGAAAGTGAACACAAACCAACTACCGTTGGCGATGAAGGCGGAATGGCGCCAGACTTTGCCAGCAATGAAGAACCCTTGCAAACAATCATGCGGGCGATTGACCAGGCGGGCTATCATCCTGGGGAAGAGATTTACCTAGCAATTGATGTTGCCGCCAGCAGTCTTTACTGTGACAATGCCTATGTTTTCACCAACCCTGAAAAAAGGATCGTTACCGCCGACGAACTAATTGACCTTTACATATCATGGGTTAAGAAATACCCCATCATTTCCATTGAAGACGGGCTCGCCGAAGAAGACTGGGATGGCTGGCACAAACTTACCGCAAAACTGGGTAACCAGGTCCAGCTAATCGGAGATGATATCTTTGTCACCAACATTGAACGACTGAAAAAAGGAATCCAGCAGGGTGCCGCCAACGCGGTACTAGTCAAACCCACCCAGATCGGCACTGTTAGTGAAACGATTGACTGTGTGAAAGTGGGAATAGAAAATGGCTATCGGGCGATCGTCTCCCACCGGTCAGGAGAAACTGACGACCACTTCATCGCGGATCTTGCGGTCGCTACTAACTGCGGACAGATTAAAACCGGTGCGCCTTGCCGCGGTGAACGAACCGCAAAATACAACCGACTTATCCGGATCGAAGAGGAAGACCGACTGGTTTTTGCTGGATTAACAACCTTGTTAAGATGAACAACCATCACCTGTTTCACCAGAAAAAAATCCCCTTGACCTTCATATTACTCCTCTTCTCGCTTGCTCTGTTCTTTCTTCCCGGACCTAACGGCTTGATCAGTATTTTGTCAAAGATTTATCGTATTCGTCAATACCGGTCGCAGATCAGTCGTCTCAAGGCGCGTGCTGACAGCTTGGAGAAAGAATTAAAGTTATGGCATAACCCTGATTACGCGGCAGAATTTGCCCGCCGACTTTTCCGCCATCTGCCTACGGACAGCGTTAAATAACTAAAACGCCGGAAAAAGAACTTGAGGCAATCTGTTAAGGGGATGAGTTGTCATCACTGGAGCGATGCCGTAACATCGCTCAATTAGCTCTGCGGTTATCACCTTCGCCGGCGTATCACAGGCAACAATCCGACCTTGCGATAAAAGCAAAATCCGAGAGCACGAAACCGCCGCCTCATTCAGATCATGGGATACGAACAGAATTGTCTTGCCCTGCGCTCTCAAACAGGAAAGAATTTGCAAAATCTCTACCCGATGAAACATATCAAGATGTGAGGTCGCCTCATCCAGCAGTAATATCTCCGGCTGCTGAACTAAAGCCCGTGCCAAGATCACCCGCTGCCTCTCTCCTGCCGAAACCTCGTTGATGCTTTCATCTCTCAACTCATATACTCCAGTTTGAATCATTGCCGCCTCGACTATCCTCCAGTCATTTACGCTCGGCTGTTCCCAGACCTTCAAAAATGGATTTCTACCCATCAGAACAACATCACTTACCTTCCACTCAAATGCAAACGAACTTTCCTGAGGCACAAAGGCAACTATCCTTGCCACCTCACGCCGTGTAAGCTGATGGATCGGCCTCATCAACAACCTCACTTCGCCTTTCCAAACCCGCAGAATCCCCCCAACCAATCTCAGCAAAGTCGATTTACCAGAACCATTAGGACCGATGATACCCAGAAACTCCCCTGACTCAACCTCAAGATCAATTTTTTCAAAAAATACCCGCTGCCGATAGCCAAAGACCAGCTCTCTGATGCTTATCGCACTCATACCTTGGTCCGCAGGAGATAAATAAAAAACGGCACACCGATCAACGCGGTAACGACCGACAACGGTAGCCCTGACGGCGTCAGGTTCCGTACTGCCACATCGGCCATAATTAATAACCCGGCGCCCAGCAGAAAAGAACCGGGTAAAACCAAACTGTGGCGCGGACCGAAAATCATTCTCACTAAATGGGGCACGATTAAACCGATAAAACCTATCGCACCAGTCCAAACAACTACCATCGCCACCACCAACGATCCGACCAAAAAAACGGTCCTGGTCAACCGCGGGGTATCCACACCTAAACTTAAAGCCACCTCCTCATTAAAGGAAATTATATCCAGCTCCCGGGCATGAAAAATCAACCAGCCACAGCCAACTAACGCGAGAAAAAGAGACCCCACCAACATTCTAACTGAACTTTTGGTAACAACCACACCCAAACTGCCCATCATCAGATAAACCGCCTCGCCGATTGTGCGACGGCTCAAGACAATAACCAACATAACAAGACTTGAGAACAGAAAACTTACCACCACCCCAGCCAAAACCAATCTTGTCACTGGCAACACCCCCCCGTTACGGGCGAAAAGATAAACTAACCCGATCGCTAATAAAGCACCGATAAAACCGGCAATAGGCAAAACCACACTTGACCCCATACCCGATACTATTGCTAAAGTCGCCCCAAAAGCAGCACCGCTTGCCACCCCCAATGTCCAGGGATCAACCAGCGGATTGCTTAACAACCCCTGTAACGCACCGCCCACAACCCCCAGAACACCACCCGCACAGATACCGATAACCAACCTGAGCACACGAAAAACCAATAGATCTCCAGCCTCGTTCAACGAAAATCCCCCCGGCCCGGTAAAAACTGCAAGAACACTGGCAGAAAGGAACACAAAAACGATACCCAACCAGGACCAGACCCTCTTTTGCCTCATTTAACGAGAATGCAAAATTCGAGCAAGAAGGTATATCCCCTCGACAACTCTCGGCCCGGGACGGGAAAAAAGATCCTCATCCAGTCCGTCAAAAACCCTACCCTTCTGGACCGCAATAACATCCTGCCATCCAACCCGCTCTCGCACATCCTGAGCACTCGCCCCAGGGTGAAGGATCAATATCACCGCCGGATTTCTCTTCACCACCGCCTCGGATTCAACAATCGGGTACGGCTGTTTAACATCTTCAAATATATTTACCCCCCCCGCCTGCCGAATTAAATCATTTATAAAGACCCCAGACCCCACACTCATCAACGGGATAGCAGAGATCTCAATATAAACCCTTGGGGTATCGGCAAAAACCGGCAACATCGACAACCACTGGCGAAGGCTGTCAACCAAATGACGAGTCCGCTCCTCCCTTTTTAAAATCGCTCCGACCGATTCGATCTCTGTGAAAACTGAAGCAATATCCACTGGCTCTGAAATATAAACCCTGATTTTCATCTCCTTTAGCTTTTCGATTAAACGGGCGTGCATCGGCACGGTAGCAAAGACAACCGTAGGCTTAAGTGCCACAATCCTTTCCAGATCCGGTGTCTGAAAATCGCCGACCTTATAAACCATCTTTGCCTCTGCCGGGTAATCGCACTGATTTGTCGTCCCCAAAAGCAACGCCTGAGCATTCAGGGCATAAATGATCTCGGTGATACTCGGCACCAATGAAACACATCTTACATCTCTCGCCCCCCTGTGAACCGCCTCCTCCTTAACCGAACCATTGGGACACCCACCCAAAACTAAAACAAGTGCCATCAGCAGCCAACCTATTTTAACCGAGTCCACTCCCCTGTAGTCTATCACCGCTAATACCCCCTAACTTTTCCCCATCGGACTTTGCCTTATAGGCAAAAACAAGATAAACCGTATGGGCGACCATTCGGTCAACCGGCCTTATACCCGTTTCACGCAAAAAATACCCCCGTTCCAAGATCTCCTTTGCCCGAATCCGAACAAAACCCGCTCCTCCCAAAACAGAGACCAACCGGCGCAACTGCTCAAAAGTCGGAATAAGCGCAGCAAGTGGATGCCCTCCTTTCAAAGCCTGCCTTACTGCTGGAACCAAAACCCATGGTTCAGGCACATCCAGAATCACCGCATCCACCTCGCTCTGAATAAAACCCTGCTCTCCGGGGTCAGAAACAAAAAATTCACAAAACTGTGCCAAACCGTATCGACGTACATTCTCCTGAGCGTTAGCACTAAACTCAGGCCTTTTTTCGTAGGAATACACTCTGCCATCCGGACGAACAAAATTGGCGAGAATCGCGGTTAATGCACCGGAGCCTGATCCAACCTCAATAACCCTTGCTCCAGGGAAAACCAATGTCTGCAAAAGAAGATAACCTGTATCTTTAGGATAAACGATCGTCGTAGTCCGCTTAACCTTCAACGCCAGATCAGCAATTGTGGGCTTCAACAGGTAAAACCGTGTGCCGTAATGGGTCTCAACCCAATCTCCCCACTCCTTACCCTTGATCAGGTTAAAATCAATATTTCCCCGGTGCGTAGAAAAAAAACCCTGCTCCTGCACCATAATAAGAAACTTCATCTTATCCGAATGGTAAAGCAGAACAAAATCACCCGGTTTAATCATCGTGAAACTATAAAATTGCAAGAAGTATAGTCAAATACTATCCTGAGTCAATTTACGATGTGTAATTTTTAGCCACTTATACGATTCTGATTTCCTTACCTCTTCATCGTCGACCTCGGAGCATTATTCGATTTTTACCACCACCAACATTACAATTCCTAAAATCATCTACACTACCCATCAAACAACCATTACCCATATCACCAACCAAGCCCGAAACAGCATCATCACTTCAGCCCTACTAAACACTCAAACCAACACCCAAGACAAAATCCCCCCACCGGTCCCAAAGTCTACCCAAATTAAAACGCTAAACCCCACCGAAAACAGAACCCACCCCACCACCCCAATAAAAACACTACTTACTACCGTCCCCAATACTGCCCGGGGGCAGGTTCTTAAAACCGTAAATATCCTAATAACATTTTTTTAATAATTTAGCAAAAAAGACGATAAAAAATTATCGAACTACTCATTATCTTTGACAATTTCACAAGTCTCTCTACGCTATTTCCCGAGCGAACTACCTGCTCCTTGACTTTTCTCCTTTTGCCAATATCATCATAATAGTGTCGGTTATTTCATTACTCTTAATCATTGCCGAATTACCAACCACGCTGGTACCACCCCCATTTTTTCATACCTTCGGATTTACCCGCATCAGCAGTTTTTATCTCAATATGTATCTTGGCAGTGATTTCCGTATTGACGAACCTGAGGGACTCTGCTGCGCCAAAATGAAAGAGGAAGAGGATACCACAACTTGGCGTAACAATGCCCTATTAACCATTTTTGCTGTGAATTCCGGAACGGGTCAGATTGTCTACAATGTCAAACTGATCAAACCGGGCATCTACGGATCAACAGGCACTGGTGTTGGTAAGTTTAATCGTCCTCACGGCATTACCTGCAATGAAAACGGCGATGTATATGTAGCGGACACATATAACAACCGTATTGTCCGGCTCCGTTATGCTCAAGGCACACTCCAATGGGTAACCGTAGTCGATTCCCAACTCAATTTGCCTTATGGTGTCTGTATGGATTCCCAAGGAAGGATTTATGTAACCGATACCGGAAACGACGGGATTATCGTTTACAATCCGGATAACACCCGTTTAACCGCATATTATCCTGGACTCCGACATCCTACTAGTATCGCGATTCTTGACCGCCTCGCCCCGGCAAATGATTTAGGGCTCGACCTTTTAGTTGTAATTGACCAGTTTGGAACCCGTATCAACCAACTTAGCTCCACCGGCGAAATAGTTCGCACCATCGACTGTCGACGTATCGGACTTGACACCGCTGGATTCTCCTATTGCGCATTTGACCGATACGGCAACCTTTATGTTACCGACCGGGTCAATTCGACAATCCACATCTTTGATGCACGGTTAAGATATATCATCTCCTTCGGCAAAGCACCCAACGCTCCGGGTAACCAGCCAGGGTTCAACTCACCGCGCGGTATTGCTATTGGAAGAAAGTTCGGGCAACTGTTTGTCAGCGAAGTAGATGGGGGTCAATATTACCTGATTGCCCTTGACGGCTGGTTGATCGGTTGCTTCCCGGAACAGTTTGACTCCACTAAACCGGGCACAACTATCGCCCTTTATCTAACCCAGCGCGCCGAAATCGTTGTTGATATCACCAATTCATCAGGTAACATCATCCGCACTTTGACACCTGCTCACCAACAAGGTCCCGGCGAAGTATTGATCGTCTGGGATGGCAGGGATAACAAGGGAACGATCGTACCCGCCGGTACATACTCAATCTGCATTACCATCCGCCCGACCTACTCACAACCGCGATATACGCTAAAAAAAGAGATCATTGCCCAAGTCTCCCGTTTACCGGGATAGAAATAGCAGGAGGTTTATGTACTTAAAAACACCTCTGGCTTTGGTGTTGCTACTTTATTTTAGCGCCCAGGCAACCAAATACGCTGGTGATTTTGAAGAGCTGGGTACATCAGCCCGAGCGCTGGGAATGGGGGGAGCAGTTGTTGCTGCCGCCAATGATCCAAGTGCCATTTACTACAACCCGGCTTTTACCGCGCATCTTCTACGCCGGTCAGCACTGCTGATGCATGCCGAGGATTTCTCGGGACTGATAAAGCACAACTTTTTAGGAACCGTGTTCCCGGATCGCCGGCAAGCCTTCGGTATCGCACTCCTTCACAACGGTATCCCGGACATAAAACTTACCACCCTGCCTAAGCCGGACAGTCCCCCTAGTGAAAACAACCGTCCTTTTGTTTACAAAACAGTCAGCGCAACTCAACTGATTGGCTATTTTAACTACGCGCGTATGGTATCACCGGTATTCACCCTCGGCGGTAATACCAAAATTATCTATCAGGATTTAGGCGGCACCGCGACCTGCTTCGGAATGGGAATTGATTTGGGGATTAACATCTCTCCGCTGCACGATTTTAATATCGGCTGGCGCATCCGCAATCTCAGTACCTCCCCGCTCTTTTGGGACACCGGCACCCGTGAACTAATAACACCGCGTATAGCTATTGGTTTCGCTAAGAACTTCACCTTCGGTGCTAACCGATTACGACTGGCAATGGAAACCGAAATGTCATTAGAAGAAAAAAACTTGCTGACCAACTTCGGCACGGAATACTCCTTCCGAGACCTTCTCTTTGCTCGATTAGGCTTCTATCGCAATAATTTAAGTATCGGCATTGGCATTAAATTCAAAAGTTTCCACATCGATTATGCCTTTGCCACCGGTGCTGCTCCGGATGCTCGGGACCTCGGAACCCCGCAGCATATTTCAGGGGGTGTGGAGTTTTAGGGCCGGAATTAGGCAGGAAACTTGCTCATTTGGCAGCGCTCGTCATTCCCGTCGCTTATTACCTCATTCCCATCCGTTCATTATCACTGACACTTATGACAATCGCCACTGCTATCTTTTTGATTGTCGACCTGTTGCGCCTACGACTCAACCCCTTTAAAGACATTTTCATCATTTTGTTTGGTACCCTGTTGCGACGCAAGGAATTCACCTCACTAACCGGTGGCAGTTACCTGATGGTCGCGTCGCTGGTATGTATGTTCCTCTTCGGCGCTAATAAAGGTGTTTTCATAGCCGCGATCTCCTTTTTGGCGGTGGGCGATACCGTTGCCGCCATAGTCGGGCTCTCTATTGGAAAAATCCGTATCTTCCGCAAAACTTTAGAGGGGACCGTTGCCGGACTTATCGCCTGCATTGGCGTTGCCTATCTCGTCTCCCACCTACCTTATATTGACATGCCTTTTTTAATTGGTATCATTGGTGCAGTCTCCGCAGCGGCAGTTGAAGCACTGCCATTTGAGATAAATGATAATGTCGTTATCCCGATTTTTTCGGGAGCGATCATGATGATCTTTCTGCAGTTGCTTCATTAAACTACGGAGGCATTCTAAACTGTAAACAAAGACATGCTAAACAAGGAGGAAAGATTATGAAGTTTTTATCAGCATTCATATTAATTGCTACGCTGTCATTCGGTAGCCCAATGGTGCTACCGGCATCAGACAGCCTGTATTTTTACTATGTGGAAAACGACCTTAACCGGGCATTCAACTTACTCCAAAGGCTCAGCATTCAAAAACTTAACAAAGACCAACGATTACTCCTTTCGCTGGAATGGGGAGACTATTATCTTGATAAACTGAATGACTATGTTCGTGCTGAATCGGTCTATCAGCAAATCATTACCGGCTATCCCCAACACCCCCTGCTGCCAACAGTGATTTACCGACTTGCCATTACCCAGGAACTTCAAGAGAAATATCTCGAGGCAGCAAAGAATTATGAACAGGTTGCCACCCGTTATATCAAATCGGTGTATGCCCAAGATGCCTTGGATGCGATTGAGCGCTGCTTCCGTAGGAATTATCAGGAACGGGTTGCTTATGTCAACAACTATCCGATTACCCGCATTGAACTTGACGACCGCATCAGCCGGAATCCAACTAATTACGAAAGTTTTGAAAGCAAACTGAAATTACTGGACACAATGATTGACAACCGGCTGCTTTATGAGGCAGCGGTAAAAGCTCAAATCGCGAATGATCCTGAAATTGCTAAAAACCTCTCTGATATTAGAAACCGCCAGATGTTTCAAGTGTGGTACGAGCGCCATGTTACGAGCAAAGCCGAGCCAACCGAAAGAGAAATTCGCACCGCTTACAATAAAAACCAAGCAAAATATACCGTTCCCGAAAAGGTTCAGGGTTACCAGCTGGTAGTAACTGATAAAAAACTTGCTGATTCCTTGCGGGCGATCATTTTAGCTGATACCAGCAAATGGAACGACATCGTAAAAACTTTTTCCATCGCCCCGGATAAAGAACGCGGTGGCGATATGGGGCTGTTTGCCCGAGGTGTCCATCCCAAACCGATTGAGGCTACCGCCTTCAAGCTTAAACCCGGCGAAATCAGCCCACCGATCGCAGTCGGTGACACTTATTATATCATTCGCGTCACCCGCCAGGAACCGAAACGCATAAAACCGCTTAAGGAGGTCAGAAATCAGATTGCGGTTGAACTACGCCAAGAGCGAATCAACAAGATCTACGAGCAGAAGATCGCAAACTTAAAAAATGCCGCATCGGTTATTCAGGACAGCTTGGCAATTGACCAGCACAAAGAAACTCTGGCAACGGTTAACGGCATACCGATTACCTATCAACAACTTGAAGAGCGGCTTAACGCCATACCACCGTTCTTTCGCGGCCAGTTCGACACCCCGGAAGGCAAACGTCGCCTACTTGACCAGTTGATCATAGAAAAACTGTTGCTCAAGGAGTGTGAAAAGGAAAAGATCTGGCTCAGTAACCGGGTATTAGACCAAATTATCAGCCGCCGTACTGCACTGCTAATTGACGCTTACCGCCGGCGCGAAACAACTAACAAAGTGCAACTGGACTCTGCTACCCTCTACGCTGACTACCAAAAGAACATAAATGATTTTAAGGAGCCAACGCGGGTAAGATGCCGAGAAATGGTTGCCAAAACCAAACTTCGTGCCGAACAACTCCGTTCCTGGGCAATAGCCGGTAAAATACCCCCACTACTCAACGGTATTGCCTTCTTGCTTCCGGACGAAAACCAAGCACCAAAATTTACCCGACTCCTTAAAGAAACCACTAATTTAGAATCCCTCACGGTCTTAGGCGCACTTGCTGCTCCAAACTTCCGGATCAGAAATTCCCCCACTCAGAACGTCGGTGGTAAAGATATCCCCGATTTAACCCGCGCCTGTAAACTGGCAGGCCCTTTCAGCGGTTCCGAACTGTACGCTTTCGGTTTCAATGATCTCTCTCCCGAAGATATTCTCTATCAACCCGAAATTATCGAGATTGCCTCCCCCGAAGGATTAAGCAGGCTCTTTGTTGAACAGGGATTGCAGGAATCAGCGATCGGTACTATTGACTCGATGCGTCTTGGTGCTTATGTTAAACTAATCACTTCTCTGCCATCAACATTTCTGAAAGAACTGTTTAAACTCAATACTGGTGATGTCAGCACGCCGTACAAAATTGCCGGTGGCTATCTATTGGTGAAAATCACCCGAAAGGACACTGCCCAGAAAATTGACTTTCCCGAACTCATCCGTCGCTTCTCCACCGCCAACAGCAAATGGGCAGGAGGTGAAATCTCTTTGACACAGGATGATAAAACTCGCGACCCTAAAATCGTTACTGCCGCTTACAACCTTACCAAGGGTGCCTTTTCACCGGTAATCAAACTCAACGACACTACCTTCACCTTTATTAAAATGGAAGAAAAGAAAGAGGCTTATATTAGGCCATTTAAAGAGTTAAAAGGCAAAATAGAAAGTAAACTCCGGCGTGAAAAGGAAAAGCAACTCTACGAAGAGTTGATTACCCAATTGCGCCAAAAAGCCAAAATCGAAATCCTGATGAAAGAGGAGGACTTCAGAACCGAACCGTTAGAACAGATACAGGAACGCAAGTAGGAGTAGAAAAACGGTGATTCCTGATGGTTTGTTACGATTTAAAAAATAAAAGACGGATAATGGACATCTATTGTTCCCCCACGCTTACCAATCCCAACTTATCTCTTGACACCAGAATCAATGCCAATAACATATAAAATATCGCAAAGAGAAAGGGAAAAATATGTCAAAAAAAGTTAAATTGGGAATTAACGGCTTTGGACGAATCGGCCGGCTGGTCGGTCGACTGGTAAGCCAACATCCAATAATTGAATTGGTAGCCATCAATGATGTCACCGATGCGGCAACCTTAGCCCACATTCTGAAATACGACTCCGTTCACGGTATCTGTAAGGAAGAAATCAGCACTGCAGGGGACGCACTGATTATCGCCGGAAGAAAAGCCAAGGTCAGCGCTTTCAAGAACCCGGCAGAAATCAACTGGGGTAAATATGAGGTTGATATTGTTTTAGAATCAACCGGGCTGTTCCGCAGTTATGACAAAGCGCTGGGCCATCTGACTGCTGGAGCGCGCAAAGTCATCATTTCTGCACCGCCCAAAGGAGAAAATGTCAAATCGATCGTTATGGGCGTCAACGAACAAATTTATGATCCGAAAACCGACCACATCATTTCTAACGCCTCCTGCACCACCAACTGTCTCGTTCCGGTAGCCAAAGTCCTGCACGAACAGTTTGGTATCCAGTGGGGTTATATGACCACGGTACACGCGTACACAAACGACCAGCGAATTCTCGACTCTCCCCACTCCGACCTCCGTCGTGCTCGGGCTGCTGCAATGTCAATGATACCCACATCTACCGGGGCCGCGAAACTGATCGGGGTCATATTTCCTGAACTCAAAGGAAAGATCGACGGCATGGCGATCCGTGTGCCTACGCCGGATGTATCGATCGTTGACTTTGCCTGTGTGGTCAAGGAAAAGACAACCGTCCAAGAAGTTAACGAAGCATTCAAACAGGCAGCGACTGGTGAACTGAAGGGAATCATTGAATATCAGACGGCACCACTTGTCTCGGTTGACCTGATAGGAAATCCCCACTCTGCGATATTAGATGCCAGCCTGACATCAGTTGTTGATGGCACTCTGGTCAAAGTCTACGCCTGGTATGATAACGAATATGGCTATGCCTATCGACTGGTTGATCTGATCAACTACATTGCTCAAACACTGTAATCGATGGCTAAACTTACGGTTCGTGCGCTGAATGTTAACGGAAAAAGAGTTCTGGTGCGCGTAGACTTCAATGTCCCAATGGATGCTAACGGTGAAATAACCGATGACCGCCGAATTCATGCTGCCCTGCCAACAATCAACTACTTACTAAGCAATGGTGCTACGGTTATTCTTGCCTCACATTTAGGTAAACCCAAAGGTAAACCCAATCCTAAACTCAGTCTGAGGCCAGTTGCAGACCGATTAGCAAAAATACTGGACCGCCAAGTATATTTTGCCCCTGACTGCGTCGGATCTAATGTGGTAAGATTCCTCCAAAAGGTACCTCCAAACTCACTCGCGCTACTGGAAAACTTACGGTTTCACCCTGGCGAAGAAAAAAATGAGCGCGATTTTGCTAAGGCGCTGGCAACACTCGCTGACCTATATGTTAATGATGCCTTCGGTACCGCCCATCGTGCCCACGCCTCTACCACCGGAGTAACTGCTTTCTTCGCTCAACCGGTTGCCGGCTTGCTGATGGAAAAGGAACTGCAATTTCTCACTCCATTACTGGAAACCCCACCCCAACCTTTCATCGTTATCATCGGCGGTGCCAAGATTTCCGATAAAGCCGGTGTAATAAAAAACCTCCTACCGCGGGTTGACCGTTTACTGATCGGCGGTGGTGTGGCGTTCAACTTCCTGAAAGCCCGTGGTTATCCCATCGGCAAATCGATCTGGGAACCTAACCTGATGGCAGAAGTGGTGTGTCTTGAAAAAAACCCGAAAATCGTCCTCCCTGTTGATGTTGTGGTGACTTCCAGTCCTGATACCGAAAACGGTCGCACTGTCGAAATCGAAAATATCGGACCTGACGAAATCGGTTTGGACATCGGTGACAAAACTATCCATAACTTTACACAGATAATCACCACTGGTAAAACGGTGGTATGGGCAGGTCCGATGGGAATGTTCGAAAAACATCCTTTTCAGTACGGCACCATAGCTATAGCACAGGCAATCGCCGTGGCCACCGAAAACGGAGCAACAACTGTTGCTGGTGGAGGTGACACCATAGCGACTCTCAAAAAAGCTGGGGTCTCTGACAGGCTAAGTCACATTTCTACCGGTGGTAGTGCCACCCTAGAATTCCTCGAAGGAAAAGAACTCCCGGGCATTACCGCTCTGATGGACGAACTATGAACCGCAAGGTTCCGTTAATTGCTGGCAACTGGAAGATGAACAAAGGTATCCAGGAAACACGAGAGTTTGTGCAACAGTTGTTGGAACGATTATCCTCTCCGCTCCCGGCAGAAGTGGCGATTTTCCCGCCATTTACATCAATACCTGCGGTAGCAGAAATACTAAAAAACCACCATATTACCTATGGCGCACAAAATATTTACTGGGAACTTTCGGGTGCCTTCACGGGTGAAATTTCCCCTAAATTCTTGGTTGAATTAGGATGCCGATACTGTCTTATCGGCCACTCGGAAAGAAGACTAATGTTTGGGGAAACCGATGAAACCTGCAACCGTAAAGTCAAATCCGCGCTGAACCACAACCTCCGGCCGATTCTCTGTTGCGGGGAAACGTTAACCGAGCGGGAAAATGATGACACCATTAAGGTAATCCGCAGGCAACTTGAGCGTGGATTAAGGGGGATTACTTCGCCTGAACTGGACATTGCCTATGAGCCGGTCTGGGCAATTGGCACTGGTCACACTGCCACGCCAGAACAAGCCCAAGAAATCCATTACTGGATTCGACTCTGGTTGAAAGAAAGGTTCCCCCATAACGACAACAGCATCCGCACCCTTTACGGTGGCAGTGTGAAATCAAAGAACGCCGCTTCACTCCTGAACCAACCCGATGTTCAGGGATTACTCGTCGGCGGTGCGAGCCTCGATATTGATGAATTTGTCCTAATCGTCAACTCTTGTCAAAACAAAGAAAGTAAACCCACCTCTTGACTTAGCAATGAAATCCGCTAATCTAATGTAAAGGAGTTGGTAAAATGTACGCAATATTAATATTTCTTCATCTATTAGTATCAGTGCTACTTATTCTGGTGGTTCTAATTCAACAACCCCAGAAGGGTGGACTGGGAACCATATTGGGTGGTGGTGAATCAATTTTTGGAGGAGGCGGTGCTGCTCCCTTAATGGCAAAGATTACCAGTGGTCTGGTGGTGGCGTTTATGCTCACCTCCCTCGGTCTGGTTTTGATCTCCGCCCGTCGGGTAAGAATACAACCCTCAACCGGTAGTGCACTGCTACCCAAAACCAGTCCGGTTGTAGTCCTCCAACAGGAGATGAAAGATGTTTGCAGTAGTTAAAATCCGTGGATTTCAATATCTCGTTAAGCCCGGCGATGTGATTACCGTTCCCCGCCTAAAAGGCGAACCGGGCACTACGGTCAAGTTTAACGAAGTTCTCTTAGTCCGTACTGACGAACAGACGGTTATCGGCACACCTATCGTCGAGCGCGCCTATATCGAAGGGAACATCCTTGAACACATCCGAGCAAAAAAGACGACTACCTTCAAGTTTATCCGACGAGAAAACTATCGACGCAAGAAAGGACACAAGCAACCCCAAACGAACATTCAAATCAAAGACATCTTCTACGAGGTTTAAAATGTTGAGAAAATACCGTTTCCAAATCACCAATAATATCCTCAGTAATGCGGTAATACTGACATTCTTCATTTCAGCGGGGGGCAGCGGTAACCTGCTGATGAATGGAGACTTTGCCCATTGGGAAAGTTCCACCCAACCGACTGCCTGGATCGTCGAAGACACCACTAAGGCTAAAATCGCCCAGAATAACGATATAGTTCGTTCCTCACCCTACTCTTGTAAAATCACTCGTATGGTTACAGGTACAGGAAACAATTATGGCCTCCGCCAGTTTGTGAACGTAACGCCAGGAATGGTCTACACCTTTAGTGCGTGGTTTTATGATGACGACATCAATGCCCGTGGTGGTTTACTGATCACCTGGTGTCGCAACGATTCGACGGCGATCAGAAGTACCACCGTAACTTATACAGATTCCTCTATACATACCTGGCAGAAACTGGTCCGGACCGACACCGCTCCAGACAGTGCTGTTTATGCCAAATGTCTTTTACGCATCTACGGCTTCAGCGGTGGTCCCTCCGGTGGAATAGTGTTTGTTGACGATGCGGAGATGACCCAGGGCACTGGTAGTATCAATGAGACCGACGAAGCAATTAGTAACAACCGACTGACGGTCGTTAACCTCGCACACACCAACATAGCAATTCGGTTGACCGTTTCCTCACTAAGTAATGTCAATCTGGCAATTTTTGACATCAAAGGTTCAAAATGCGTTCAGTTACACTCGGGCAACATTAATGCCGGCACCCATGCCTTTTACCTTGATGATCACAAGTATCTAACCAGGGGTGTATATTTTGTTGTTGCCCAACTGTCAGATTCAAAACGACTGGTTAGTAAATTAGTAATCAGTCATTGAATTATGGGCTTAAGAAAAAATAAAAATTAAAAAGGGAGGAAAGTTATGAATATGAAACAGACCAAACAACATCAGACCAGCTCCCAGAACCTCACCGCCATTCATAAAATTGAAAAACTGGGCAAAAAGGTTGCTGGAATGACTCAGGCAGAATTAGCCCGGGCGGTAGGAGTATCAAGGGAACGGATCCGGCAATTAGTACCCAGAATGAAGATTAAACCCGGAAAGCGTGTGGTTGCCTGGCATCGCACTATTTCCCAATCCCGAAGGGAATCAATGCTAAAAATGCACGAAAATGGCGTCCCTTTGAGTACTATCGCCAAAAAATACGGAGTCAGTGAATATCATGTCCGGGAAGCAATCAGGCTAACTCGGATTGAACTGAATATTCCGCGCGGTCGCGGCAGACCGCGTAAGAAAATATAATATTATGGGCGATACACGACTTGAACGTGTGACCTCTGGTATGTGAGACCAGCGCTCTAACCAACTGAGCTAATCGCCCTTGATTTATTATAAGAAAGCAATTACCAAAGTCAAATTTTAATTACCCCCCTACATTAACAACAGACAATTTACTCAAAATCTGATTAATTGTCTCCCCCCCCTCGATGGTCTTCAATCTGTTGACACAAACGGAGCGCCTGCTCAAGTGTTAAGCGCGCCTCTACCAGTTGATTCTCTTTTGCCAGCAAAACTCCTAATTTTTGCAAACACAATGCCTGTCCACTTAAATCATTAATCATCCGATAACAACTTAGCGCCTGATTGTAATTCATGATGGCATCTTCCGCATCATACTGCTCCACCGCATTGCCTAACGCTGATAGAAATCTTGCTTCCAGACCGATATCCCCTACCTCTTGGGCTATTTTTAAACCTAACTGCAGCTTATCCTTTGCCGCCTCTAGCCTCCCTGCAGAAATCAATACCGTTCCAATATGTAGTAAGTCCACAGCCACCGCCATTTGCATATTCATCTCTTGGTGCTTTGTTAGTGCTTGATTCAATAAATCAAGGGCGTTTTCCCAATCGTTCTTTTGAGCCAATATCAATCCCGCTTCTACCCAACCATCTGCTTCCAGAACATCATCTATGACATACTTTGCTACCGACTTAAACCGTTCCAATCTCTGCTGTGCCTGTCTACTATCACCTGTAATGCGCGTTGCCCGGGCAAGCTCCAGTAACACCTTTGCCTCGTGACGGCGATCATTTTGCGCTTGACTTAGCTCAAACGCCTGAGTTAGCGCCGCGATTGCCTCAGTGGTCTTACCTAATGATAAAAACAACCGACTGTGAACAATCAGCGTCCCTGCTAGTTCCTCCGGATCGTTTATCTGACGAGATAAAGTTACCGCCTCTTCAACAAGCAACTTTGCTCTTTCATAATTGTAATGAAGCATGCAGTTAACCGCCAGTCCTGTCAGGTTTCTAATGATTAACCGGTTATCCTTTATCCTTCTGGCGGCAAAAAGCCCCTGTTCAAAAAACTCCCGCGCAATGTCAGTCTTCCCGTTATTTTCGTGGGCAAGCGCCAGTTCGCATAGCGCCTGTGCCTGACCCCGGATAAAATTTATATCTCGATAGATGTGAAGTGACCGATCTAAAGCATCAATCGCGCGTCGATATTCTCTTTGTAACCGATGAACTGTACCTATCCCCAACAAATTTTCTGCTTCTCCTAAGTGATTACGGCTCTTCCTGGCAAGATGTAGACCATCTTCATAGGATGCCCGCGCCTTATCAAAATCCCGTTGAACAAGAAAAAGGTCGCCCATCACCCGGTATTGAACACTTGCCGCCCCGTGGTTACCAATATTTTCAAACAGTCTAAGTGCCTGCCGGCGTGAACCAATCGCCTCATTAAATAATCTCTCCGCTTCCTGAACTACTGCCAGTCTAACCCAAGCCTCCGCCATCAGTTCAACATCCCCTATCCGTTTACATTTAGCAATAGTTTCCCTCAGCAATCTCTTCGCTCCTTTATATTCTTTTCTCGTTGATAGCAAGCTGGCAAGCATGTAATTGACAGCCGCCTGCGCTGCTCGATTATGGCTTTTCCGGGCAATGCTCCTTGCCTGTAGCAACTCCTGTTCCGCCTCCTGCTCACGCCGACTGAGGATCATACACCCACCACAGAGAAAATACAGCCCCGCTAACGCCTCACCCTTTGCCTTCGCCTTTGCCTCATTCCACCGCAAACAGGCTTTATCCCACATTCCCTGTTCCGCAAATCTCACCCCAGCATCAAACAACCGAACAACCTCTGGTTCATTACTGACTGGCAAACTGTCTATGTAAACCACACCCAACCGCTTTTTAAAAACATTTAATCGGGTATAACTACGGCTGAATGCCATTTGTTCGAGACGAAAGACCTCAGCCTCTAAGTTGCGTATTCGTCCCAGCACTTTTATCTTCCAGAACAAAAAAAACAATATCGTACTGATAGACAAAGTTACCAGCGCCAAAATCAAAACCAGTAAAAAGTTAATCATCTATTCAAATATTAATCAATTTTATAACCGCTGGCAACTTATTCACGGACAGTTCCTTATCATCATAGTGAGTTTGCAAGTATTGATGTTAAAGTTCTTCTATCTGACAACCGATGATAGACTGAGATGAGGCCTTTCTATTTATATCTTATTAAAGGCAATACAACAGAATATTTTTATCAATACTGAAATCTACCCCATGGACAGTATCGGAGATAGTGGTGAGTAACGTTTGGATTGTAGCAAGACAATAAGTAGTGGTCAGGATGGGTTTAGCGTCTGACTAGGGTATATGCACCCAACAGTATCTGAAATATCTCGTACTAACAGGATGTAATTCTCCTTTTTAAAAACTTGACCAAAATGTTTATTCTATTATGCTGATAGCAATGAAACATAAAATTCTATCGGTCGTTTTGCTGGTGATATCGATAACCTTAGCAACCCGCGTCTGGACCCCAGAGGAAATCCGAGAATGGGAAACAAAGTATTGTCCCTACTGGCTTGTCCAGCCAGAAAGTTTGCTCCCTGGACCAAGGAAGTTTAACTACCTACAACGGATTAAATGGATCTGCGACTTCGTTGCTCGATATCAAGTCGCTGATTCTACCTCTTCTCATTTTGGCGGTATCATTGAAGCAGAACATCTACCAAATATAATCGAAACTGACAACACTCAGGAGGCGATTTGGGTCTGGACACGCTGGTACCAGTTAACCGGCAGAGATGACTACCGGGAAAACATCCGGCGCGCTTGGATTTATGTCTTGCGTAATCCAGCATATCAAGAACACGCCGGTAACCCAGCATACACCTGGTATGCAATCTGGAACTGCGGACTCGGCTTATGGGTTGAGGCGCTTTATCGACAGATTTATCAGGACTCAACATTCCGCGCGTATGCTGACTCCTGCCGTAACTTCTATCTCAGCAATCCGCTCAGCTCAACGGTTTACCTCAACAATTTGGTAACCGCTCAAGCATCGGGAATGGCTTACAACTACGCCCGGGAAAGAAACGACCAAGAGTTACTTGATACCGCCCTCGTCAGGGGAATCAGGGTTAAAAACTGGATTGAATCTAACGCGCGCTACTGGCTCGGTTATCAAGACTGGGCGATGTGTGGTGGCACCGCTTTCTGGGGTGTCTCTCAAACATTCTGCCAATATGACACCATCGCTGGTAAAAACTGGATTCAGACCTATGCCGAATCCCTACCCGGATTTTACCCCTCAGGAAGCTGGAATTGCTCCCACAATATCTGGCTTGCTTACGCCTTTCGCGCTGCCGCTGACATTATCAACAATCAACACTACCGACGACTGCATCAGCATCTTACTGATACGCTGCTGATGAAAGACCTTGACCTTGACGGCGGTATCCCTGCAACCTGGACTGACCCTCCAACCCAGGATCAAACCTGGATTTCAACCTATTTGGATTTTATGGGAATGGATCTATTGGCAACTCCAGTTTATGACCATGACATTTCAATATTGAATTTTATCCAACCCAGTGCTGACACATTCTACCTTATCGACGACACACTAAACTTTACTATCCCGGTGGCTAATGCCGGAAGACATTCAGCAGGACAGACAACCATCACACTATTTATTTTCTCTGAACCATACGACTCAATCCGTATCGACTCAATCCCATTTATCAACGTAGATACAGTAACCTTAACCCCGCTTCCTCTCAGAACTCCAGGAGAACTTGCCGTCACTGCTGTTGTATCAGCCGATGACAATCCGTTAAATGATACTACAAAAATGAATCTTAAAATCTATCGGCACTGTCTGGTTGCCGGTGTCGTTCTGGATGCAACTCATAACACGCCGGTTTCAGCGAAGATCAAAGCCTATCTCTATAACCGAACCACAATGTGGGACTCTACAATTACCGACTCTTTCGGCAGATTCCATCTTAACCTCATTGACTCACTTTTTACACTCGTTATCGAACCACAGGTGCCATATTTTCGTCGTACTTTCCATGTTTATTTCTCCCGTGACACCAGCATCACTCTCTTTGCCACACCAGCACAGGTCATAATCGTTAACAACGACACATCAGAAAATTACACCAGATTTTACACCTCAACTCTGGATACCTTAAACATCAAATGGTGTCTATGGACCAGGCGCGCTTCCGGAATTTTACCCTATCATTTACTCAACCGCCTCGAACGCAAGACGATCATCTGGTATTCGGGTAACGCTACGACCCAAACCGTCCACCTTTCAGATCAGGATAGCCTAACCAGATTTATCACCGAGGGTGGAAATCTCCTAATAACCGGGCAGAATATCGCTGAAGAATTGTCAGGAACTTCCTTTTTGGAAAATACCATCGGCTGCCGTTTTGATTCATCTGGCTGGCAGGGATTCTTCGCCTTTGGACAACGGGACGACCCATTGGGGCGACTTATAATCGGTACCGCTACCGCTGGGGGTAATGGTGCTAATAATCAGACATCAAGAGATATGCTTAGCCCCAGTAGTAATTCCACGCTATTTATTGTTTACGATACCAACGTCCATGTCGGCGCCGGGGTTAAAAGACAAACCGCTAATGGCGGAAGAATTATCTTTTTGGGATTTGGCTTTGAAGCAGTTAACCGCCCAGCATCACGGCCCCAATATTTAAGCCGAGTGCAATTAATGGAATTACTGCTAAATTGGCTTTTTACCGGCACTGGTTTTGTCGAACTCCCGCAAAATGGCAAGTTATCACTGGGGTTGGATATAAAGCCGGCAATATTTACCCATCATCTTTTGATTACTGCCCCATATTCCATCCCGCTCAAAATATTTGACATCACCGGCAGAACAGTTGCCCAGTTTACCGTACCGTCTGGCACAACCCTCTGGCAATCTTTCTCTTTACCCGCCGGGGTCTACTTTGCACGGATTAACGACCAATGGTGCAAAACACTGGTTAAAATCCGTTAACAGACAAACTGAATCGTAGTCGCCATTACTCTTGTCTAAATAAAAGGAGTGAGTTGATAATAACCTTGACTTTAAAATGTCTTTATTCTAAAATATAAGGGAGAAGATGCAGGAAAAATTTACTGAAAGAGTACGGAAAGTAATGAACTACGCCCGCCAGGAGGCGGTTAGATTACATCATGATTATATCGGAACCGAACACATTCTCTTAGGCATCGTCAAAGAAGGGGAAGGTGTTGCGGCGGTCGTCCTAACAAACCTGGGCATCAACCTTGCTGACCTTCGTCGTGCGGTAGAAAACGCCGTCCCTGCCAGCTTTGAAACACTGGTATTGGGTGAAGTGCCGCTGAATCAGGAGGCAAAATCAGCGCTGAACTACGCAGTTGATGAAGCACGTAAGATGAACCATACTTATGTTGGCACTGAACATTTGCTTTTAGGTCTACTCAGGGAAGAGCGTGGCATCGCTTGTCAGGTTCTTCAATCCTTAGGTGTGGACATCGAGTTGGTCAGACAGGAGACAATCCGCCTTCTCTCTGGAGACAAAAACCCTGCGAGTTCCAAAAGTAAATCAAAAACACCGGCGCTCGATTATTTCTCCCGGGACCTAACTCAACTCGCCCGCGAAGAAAAACTTGATCCGATTATCGGTCGAGAAAAGGAAATTGAAAGGATCGTCCAAATCCTTGCCCGGCGCAAGAAGAATAACCCCGTATTGATTGGCGAAGCCGGCGTAGGCAAAACCGCGATTGTCGAAGGACTGGCACAGCGCATCGTGGCTGGACGAGTACCTAATGTTTTAAAAAACAAACGGGTCTTGGCTCTGGATATGGCGGCAATTGTTGCCGGAACCAAATACCGGGGCCAGTTTGAGGAACGCTTAAAATCAATCCTCAACGAAATCCAGCACTCTGGCGACTGTATAATTTTTATCGATGAAATTCATACCATCGTCGGGGCTGGTGCTGCCGAAGGTGCGATCGATGCCTCCAGTATTTTAAAACCTGCCCTTGCCCGAGGGGAAATTCAGGTCATCGGCGCAACCACACCCGAGGAGTATCGGCGCTATATTGAAAAACACTCGGCATTAGAACGCCGTTTCCAGAAAATTATGGTTGAACCATCAAACGTTGCTGAAACCGTGCAAATCCTGCAAGGACTGAAAGAAAAATATGAACTCCACCATAATGTTACTTATGAAGACGGAGCGCTATACGCCGCGGCCTATCTGTCCGACCGTTACATCACCGACCGATTTCTACCCGACAAAGCCATCGATGTGTTCGATGAGGCTGGTTCAAGGGTAAAACTCATGCGACCGGTGATCAACCCGGAACTTGATGATATTGAACAAAGAATCGAAAAAATAACCCGGGCAAAAGAAGATGCGGTCCGTCGACAGGAATTTGAAAAAGCAGCCGAATTGCGGGACGAACAGAAAAAACTGACCGAATACTTAAAACGCAAGCGGAAAGAATGGGAAAAGAAGGGTAGTTTTCCGGTAGTCACCGAAGAGGATATTGCCTATGTTGTCTCATCTTGGACATCCGTGCCATTGTCAAAATTAGAGGAAAAGGAATCCTCGCGCCTATTGAGAATGGAAGAGGAACTCAAACAATGGATCGTTGGACAGGACGATGCGATAACAGCAGTCGCTAAAGCAATCAGACGCTCCCGCGCCGGCATTAAAGACCCCCGGCGTCCGATTGGCTCCTTCATCTTTCTTGGACCTACCGGTGTCGGTAAGACAGAACTTGCCCGCGTGCTGGCTCGTTTTCTCTTTGGCGATGAGGATGCCTTGGTTCGATTTGATATGTCGGAATATATGGAGAAATTCAATGTCTCCCGGCTGGTTGGCGCGCCGCCTGGTTATGTCGGCTACGAAGAAGGTGGCCAGTTAACTGAAAAGGTTCGGCGCAAGCAGTATTCAGTAGTTCTATTTGATGAAATTGAAAAGGCGCATCCGGATGTTTTTAATATCCTACTACAGATCCTCGATGATGGCCAGATTACCGACTCTTTAGGTAGGAAGGTAAACTTCAAAAACACTGTAATCATTATGACCTCCAATATCGCATCCACCGAAATTCGGGGGACGTCGGGTATCGGCTTCACATGCACATCCCCAGAAACAAATTACGAAAACATAAAAAACAAAGTGATGACCGAGGTTAAACGGGTATTCCGCCCAGAATTCCTTAATCGTGTCGATGAAGTAATTGTTTTCCATCCCCTTGACCGACCCCAGATGGAAGCAATCATTGACATTCAACTACGCGAACTTGATAATCGGCTCAAGGAAAAGAAAATTAAAATTGAACTTACCCCCGCAGCCAAAGAACTCCTGCTGCAGGAAGGATTTGATCCACAGTTTGGCGCACGCCCGATAAAACGGGCGATGCGTCGACTACTTGAAGACCCATTAGCTGAAGAGTTACTCAAAGGAGGATTCTCAGAACCAACCTATATCATCGTCGACCGTGATGGGGACCGTCTGATATTCAAAGAAACCCCGAGTGAAGCAGGAGCGCCGGTTCAGGAATGAACATCCTCCTGCTGACACTATTGGTTGTATCTTCGCCATCCTCTGATGTGAATAAAATTGTGTTACTTCGTATTTCTGCTTTTACCCAAAATACCGATCCCAGTCTGATTATCCGCACCTCTGGGCTGACTGAAAACAGCATTTTCACGCCAACCGGCTTTCGAACCGCGCTTGCTGAAGCGATAAGAAAAATCTACGACCTTGGCCTTTTCGGACAAATTGAAGCGGAAACAACACAGATTGCTGATGGTATCTATCTTAACTTTCTGGTTCAGGAGTATCCCCGTCTTAAAAATGTTGAATTTGAAGGTTATCGGCGCATTAAGAAAAAGGAACTGCAAGCAAAGGTTAAATTTAAAGAAGGGGAAATTCTTACCGCGAAAAAGGCCTTTGATTGGCAACGTGAAATCCTGCGCCTTTATAAACAGAAGGGGTACATTTTAGTCAAAATTAATCTGAATTACTCGCCGCCAGACGCAAGCAATCAAGTTCTTCTAACATTTCAAATTGACGAAGGTGAACCAGTCAGTATCCGTAAAATTGAAATCTACGGCAATGAACACTTCTCCGACCAGCAGATTGAAAAGAAAATGGTTAACCGTCATAAGACATGGTACCGCAAGGGAATACTAAAAGAAGAAGAACTCGCTAAAGACCTCGATCGGATCATTGATTTTTACAAACAGCGTGGCTTTATTAACATCAAAATTTTGGACTATGATATGAAAATTGATCAAAGGTGGGTAGATATCAATATCTATCTTAGCGAGGGTAAAAAGTACTACTTTGGGACATACACCTTTGTCGGAGAATCAGCAATCGACTCTCAGCGCTTAAAGAAAATCGTCCGTTTTCGTCCCGGCGCCGTTTATAATATAAAACTCGCTCAAGCCACGATAACCGAAATCTACAGCGCCTACTCAGAAGAGGGGTATATCTATGCTCAAATTTCTCCGGTCGAACAAATTACCAATGACACCGTTTGTTTCGTCTATCAAATTCGCGAAGGTCCGCCAGCATATATCCGCCTGGTAAAAATTGAGGGCAACACCCAAACGCAGGATAAAGTGATCCGCCGGGAAATTGCTTCGTTACCAAGCTATCGGTTCAAAAGATCAGAAATCATTCGCAGTCAACGTGACATCTTTAACCTCGGTTTTTTTGACGATGTGGCGATTGATTACCGACGGGTAGATACATTAGGAACCATCGATATCATTTATAAAGTCAAAGAAAAAAGTTTCTTTGGAACAATTGGCGCGGGAATAACATATTCAGCCCAAGATAAACTCTCCGGTTATATAGAACTCCAACAGCCCAACCTCTTCGGTCGTGGCTGGCGCACCGGTCTCAGATTAGAAAAAGGACGAAAAAAAACTAACTTCGAAATCAGTTTCACCGAGCCCTGGCTATTTGATACTCCAACATCGGCCGGTTTTGATATCGCTTACCGCACCAATGATTATGACTATTACAGCAAACAGGTTTTAAGTGGAGGGATTTCTTTTTCCCGTCCCCTACCCCTTGATTACACCCGGGGATACCTATCATTGCGTCTCAGTGATGGCTATGTACCCCCTACTTCTATTAGCTCTGGATATAATCCATCCAACCGCTTCAATGTCTACCGGGATACGGTCCACAAAACATCCTTTTTACCATCTATTACCTTAACCCGTGATTCCCGCGATTATATCTATAACCCCTTGACCGGTTCAACGATAAATTACACTTTAGACTTATCGTTTTTGGATATCCGTTTCCACCGGCACACAATTGATCTAACTCAACACCTTCCGCTTTTTTGGAAATTCGGCATCAAAGGCCGAATACACTTCGGTTACATATCCGACTTTTCTGAAACCGACACCGTTCCTTTATCAGAAAGATTTTACCCGGGTGGCACCGGACCAGACGGCGTGCGGGGATATGGTGAAAGATCGATCGGTCCGTATGATTCAGGTTATCCGGTTGGTGGCACACTACTGTCTATCTTTTCATTTGAATACCGTTTACGTCTTAACCACCAAGTTACCTTTCTTGCCTTCTTTGATGCAGGTAACACTTGGAACCGACCCGAGCAATTCAGCCTCTCGGACTTAAAAAGAGGTGCCGGATTAGGTGTCCGATTGGAAATTCCGATGCTTGGTCTTGTCGGCTTTGATTTTGGCTACGGATTTGACAGATCTCGACCGGGCTGGGAGCCCCACTTTCAGTTAGGCACCTCATTTTGAAATTAAACCTGTTTTCCAATTACCGGTAATCAAGTGCCTTCCTCCCAAGATAAAATATATCGCTTCTGTTCTGCGGTAAGCCGGTCGATTTCAATCCCCATCGTCTTTAATTTTAAAAAGGCAATTTGCTCGTCAATCTCAGCGGGCAGCTTGTAAACCTTTGGTTCAAGTTGCCCCTGGTTCTTGCAAATAAACTCAACAGCCAGGGCTTGATTAGCAAAAGAAAGGTCCATCACCATTGCCGGATGACCTTCCGCGGCTGCCAAATTGACCAACCGGCCTTCGGTAAGAAGAATAATTCGTTTCCCATTAGTTAACTGATACTCAATACAGTGCTGGCGCAGTTGCCGCTGGCTTTTTGCTAGACGCGTGAGCGCTCGGCGGTTAATTTCAACATCAAAATGACCGGAGTTGCAGACAATGGCACCATCTTTCATTCTCAGCATATGCTGACGATCAATGACATTGAGATTCCCGGTCAAAGTCACAAACACATCGCCGAGTGGTGCAGCGTCTTCCAGTCGCATTACACGATATCCGTCCATTCTTGCCTCCAGTGCCCGCACCGGATTCACCTCAGTAACGATTACTTCCGCACCCATTCCCCGCGCCCGGTTAGCAAAGCCCCTGCCACACCATCCATAACCGCAGACCACTGCCGTTGAACCGGCAAAAAGAATATTTGTTGCGCGCAGGATACCATCAAGCGTAGACTGGCCGGTACCGTATCGGTTGTCAAACATATACTTTGTTGTTGAATCATTAACCGCAATAATCGGATATGCCAATACTCCATTCCTTTCCATGCTTCGTAGGCGATAAACACCAGTCGTTGTCTCTTCCGTACCACCAATCACACCAGCAAGTATCTTCCCATTCTTTTTATGGAGGGCGGTAACGAGGTCAGCACCATCATCAATCGTAATCTGCGGATGATGTACCAATGCCTTTTCGATATGTCGGTAATATCCTTGGCGGTCAATGCCGTTAATAGCAAAAACCGAAACCCGCTCATTTTTCACCAGCGCTGCCGCAACATCATCCTGAGTTGAAAGCGGATTGGAAGCACATAACCTAACTTCGGCTCCGCCCGCTTTAAACACCTTAATTAAGTTAGCAGTCTCAACGGTCACATGGAGACAACAACTTATCTTTATCTCGCTCAGTGTTTTCTCTTTTCGAAAACGCCTCTCAATACATTTTAACACGGGCATAAACCTTCCTGCCCACTCGATCCGCTTTTTGCCTGTTTCAGCTAAACTCAAGTCTCTAATTTCGTATTCAAGTTGGGTAAACTTTTTCACCTCGCCTCCTAATGCAAAAATCTACGTAACTCTTGGGCACGATCGACCTTCTCCCAACTAAAAAACTCTAAATCTCGGTTTAACTGCTTGTCTTTAACAACATAAGGTTTTCTACCAAAATGACCATAGGCCGCGGTTGATTGATAAATAGGATTACGTAATTTAAGGTAATCAATCATCGCCGGCGGAGTTAGGGGAAACATATCTCGAATTATCTCAACCAGTTTGTTTTCACTAATTATACTTGAACCGAATGCATCAACTGATACATCCATTGGTTCTCTTCTGCCAATAACATACGCCAACCGCACTTCTATTTCATCGCAAAGCCCGGCAGCAACGATATTTTTAGCAATATAACGTGCCATGTATGTTGCGGAACGGTCGACCTTAGTAGGGTCCTTTCCGGAGAACGCTCCACCGCCATGTCTAGCCCACCCACCGTAAGTATCGACGATAATCTTTCGCCCTGTCATTCCCGTATCAGACTGTGGTCCTCCGACTACGAACCTTCCCGTTTCGTTTACATAAAAAATGGTCTGCCGATCCAGATACTGTGCGGGAATAACCGAACGGGCAACAACATCAATGATTTCCTCCCGAACCGTTTTTTTAATTTTCTTACCGGTGCGGTCTAAAATACTCTCGTCGTGTTGGGCGGCGATTACGACACTATCAACGCGGATCGGTTTACCATCTTCATATTCTACCGTAACCTGCGTCTTACCATCCGGGCGCAAATAAGGTAGAATCCGTTGCCTCCTTACTTCGGTAAGACGTTGCGCAATACGATGTGCCAGTACAATCGGCAGGGGCATAAACTCCTCAGTCTGCCGGCAGGCGTAGCCGATCATCATCCCCTGGTCGCCAGCACCACCAATATCCACTCCCTGAGCGATATCCGGTGACTGTCGGCCGATTACATTCAATATCGCACAGGAACTGGCACTCAAACCGGATTCCGCATCAACATAGCCAATCTCTCTCAACACACTGCGGACCAGTTGCTCTAGGTCAACCCAAGCAGTGGTGGTAATTTCGCCCCCAACCAGTACCATTCCCACTGTAACGAATGTCTCGCAAGCAACCCTACCATTGGGGTCTTGACGCAAAACCTCATCAAGAACTGCGTCAGATATCCGGTCACAGATCTTGTCCGGATGACCTTCCGTCACCGACTCTGAAGTAAATCTTGTTCCACTCAACTTTGTCTCCTTTTACAATAGACTAATTACTGTTTGGCAACACGTCAAGTAAAAGCCCTGCTACCTGCTGGACTACTTCGTCAACGGTTGTCATCTCAAACCAATTCGCTCCACTCAAAGAGCCCAGCCAAGTTAACTGCCTTTTGGCGAACTCTCTCGTCTTTCTCTTGGCAATCATTATCGCTGTCGTCAGATCATATTTACCATCTAAATAATTGAAAAGTTCCCGGTAACCGTATCCCTGTGCTGCTGGCGAATCAGGACCAAAACCGCGCTCCTTTAACTGGCGCACCTCCTCCAAAAGCCCCGAAGCCATCATCTGGTCAAAACGCTCGTTAATCTGCTGATACAGCCTTACCCGGGACATCGTCAGCACCGCATAAACCGGCAGATATTCAGCCTTTTGCTCTCGCGCCTTAGCCAGTTGAGAAAATGTTTTACCCGTCAACTCATAGATTTCCAGTGCCCGGACGATTCGGTAACGATCATTACAATGCAGTTGTGCTGCTCGTTGGGGATCGAGCATCTTCAACCGTTCATAGAGTTGAACGATGGGGACTGCGGTCAGTTGTAACCTGATTGCTGGGTCGCTTTTCGGTAAGTTGAATAACGGTCGGAATAATGCCCGAAGATAAAAATTCGATCCTCCGACGATGATAAACCGCTTCCCCTGTTCACTCAGTCTTTTCATAATTAACTTTGCGTCCCGCGCAAACTCGGCTGCTGAATAACTCTGGTTGGGCTCCAGAAAATCGATTAGATGAAACGCTATCTCCTGCCGTAACGGTAAACTCGGTTTGGCTGTTCCAATATCAAAATACCGATAAATCTGACGCGAATCAGCAGAAATTATCTCCAGATGATACTTCCTTGCCAACGCCACGGCCACCATGGTTTTTCCCACACCAGTCGGACCGGTAAGAACAAAAATCCTCAAATCCTGCCGAATCTTCTTTCCAGATCATCAAAAGTGATCTTAATAATCACCGGTCTACCGTGCGGACAGAAGTAGGGCTCCTTACAGGCAAAGAGCCGGTTAATCAGCGAACGCATCTCCTCTACTTTCAACCGCTGTCCCGCCTTTATCGCCCCCTTACAGGCGATCAGTTTCGCTATCTCCTCTGCCGTCGCTTTATCTGAACTTACTTTAGCAAGTTCGCCAAACAACTCTCTAACCTCTTCCTTGCCAAAGTAAGAATCAGTGGGGACCGTCTCAACTACTACTGTCCTACCACTGAAACTCTTCGCTTCCACCCCCAACTCTGCTAACACCAGCTGACAGTATTCAAAAGCCTCATACTCTTCAGGATTCAATTCAATTATGACTGGGAAAAGTAGTCCCTGTGCTGGCGAACCACGCTGCCGACTCTTTATCTCCTCATACAGAATCCGTTCATGGGCGGCATGCTGGTCAACAATAACATAACCGGATGCTACCTGAGCAAAGATGTAACTGTTGTGCAACTGCCAAAAATCCTCGGCGCCCGTCTCCTTGCTAACTAAGGCGTCCTGGACCAAATTATCTTCTGGAAAAAATTTCTTCCGCTGATGGATCCCCAATCCATTACGAACCGCCTCGGAGATAAAATCAAAAAGAAATCGCTCATCGGCAAATTTCACCTCCTGTTTTGTTGGATGGATATTAACATCCAGACGCCCAGGGTCAGTTTCAATAAAAATCACAAAATTGGGCGTCTTACCAGCAACCACTGGACCATACCCGTCGTATACTGCTTTGGTAACAATCTGGCTCCGGACTGGCCGTCGGTTAAAAAAAACCGCCTGCACATCATAGAAACCCTTAACTTGGCTAGGGTCACTCAAAAACCCAAGCACATTCAGACTGGAGTGATCAAATTTAAACTCCACCATCGCTTCAGCAGTCTGGCGATCGATCACGCTGGCTAATCGCTCCCGGAGAGAATCAACCGGTGGCAACTTCGCCAGTACCCGGTCGTTGCTAATTAACTCAAAGCCGACCTGAGGAAATGCCAATGCGTAGTTACGAAACACCTCGACAATTAACCGTAATTCATAGCTATCTGATTTTAGAAATGCCCGACGCACTGGCAAGTTAAAAAACAGCATCCTGACCGACACCGTTGTCCCGGGTACTCGGACCGTTTCAGAAATCTCCTTGATCTCACCACCGTCTACCTCCACCCTTGTTCCCGGTTGCCGATCGTCTGTATTTGTCTCAATCGTCATTCTACTTACTGCTGCTATTGCTGCCAGCGCCTCCCCCCGAAATCCATAACTAAAAATCTTGGTCAGATCATCAACCGTCTGCAGTTTACTGGTTGCGTAACGCCAGATCGCCAGTCGAGCATCCTCCCGAGTCATACCTATTCCGTTATCAACCACCCGAATAAGATTTTTCCCGCCTGCCCTGGCTTCGATTTTCACCTGTCCTGCCCCGGCATCAAGTGCATTTTCGATTAACTCCTTTACAACCGATGCCGGCCGAACGATTACCTCGCCAGCAGCAATCCGTCTTACCACCTCTTCAGGCAGGATCTTCACTGGCTTTCTCGGCACACTCATTTTTTGTAACGATCCAGTTCAACCGCCAAGCCATCACTGGCTGCGATTACCTCGCAACCTGCTTTTTCGCTCAATTCCCGAGCCAGCTGCCAGGGTTTTGCCCTAATCATTGTCATACCGAAATGGGTCAAAATTGCCAGTTTGGGTTTCATCGTTTTAACCAGTTCCACTGCTTCGGGGTAATGAAGATGGTCAAGCGTTGATACTTTATATCTAACGACATTCAGAATTACCACATCGGCACAATAATATTCTGCCAGTTCGGGGAAATAAGCAGTATCGGCAATATAGGACATCTTCAACTGCCCGGCATCAAAATAAAATCCGTAGACTTCTCCACGATGCCGATGTCTAACTGGACAACTAAATTTTATTGCGCCGATTTCATACTCTGCCTTCTCTTTCAACACCACCACCTCCGCCAGATAATCTCGCAGATACCGCAGAACTACCGGATCATCTCCCTCCAGGGCATCTATTGGTGCAAATAGCCGTCCTCGCTTTTGCGCCCCACCCATTGTCATCGCCTCAATCATCACATTCACATCAGCCGAATGGTCAAGGTGCCTGTGGGACAAAAGGATGGCTGACAACATAGGTGGTTTCAGACGATGCCGGCTTGCCGTTGCTCTCACCAAAGCCCCCGGCCCAGGGTCAATATGAAACTGCGTCCCATTGATAATCCCCCAAATTCCGCCTGATGCTCGAACCTGACGGGTGACAACGACCCTCGCCCCACCTGACCCGAGAAAAATCAATTGGTCACGGCGGTTATCCATTTTACCTATTTTGCGTCCTCTTCAAACGAAAATTTCTTCTCACATCAAACCAAGCGCGTACCATTGATAACCAATTCAAAACGGCAGTTAAGAAAATCAGCTGCCCTACGGGAAATAACCATTCGGGTCAGAAAAATCTCAAAATATTCCATCACCGGTGCGATATCGGTATCAACAGTCAAATCAAAAACAATTCGGCGACCAGTAGCATCCACCGTCAGAATTGACCGGCGCACCGCATAGTTAACCCGGTCGTGGATATCAAACTTAATCAACGCTGGGTTACGAACTCGGCTCCGGTGCACATCTGCCTTATCAGCAAGAATCAGCGCAGCCGCAATTTCAGAAACCGGATTACCACCGTTTTCGTGGTGATTGCCAATCGCCGCCATAATCTTGGCTATCTCCCCAAAATCCATTCTCAACCGCACCAAAACCGCATGGGCAATAATCGCGCTGGTCTTTTCATGCCCATCCCGACTGACCACATTACCAATATCATGTAGGTAACCGGCGATGGCACTCAACTCAGCAATCCGCACCTCATACCCCAAATCCATTAGAATCTGCCGGCTGTTTTTAGCCACTAATCGGGCATGGCGGACACCATGTTCAGTATATCCTAAAACTGCTAGTTGGCGATCTGCTTCGGTGACCAGTGCCTTTACTTCTTGGTCTTTAATAACCTGTTTAAAATCTACCACTGGAATATTTCTCTGTTTTTACTGCCGCGGTATCCTTTAAATTGCTAACAATAACTCGCCAACCACCCTAAGGCTTATGTGTCATATTGAGTAGAGAGTTCTTTAAATATGCCTCGAAATCGGCAAGCAGCAACTCATCACCCACCAGCTGCGCCTTCCATCTTATCGCCACCTCATTCGCTCCAAAAGTTTTATCCAGAAATATCTGCAGTTTAGCACCCGTGGGATAGTTGCGGTCCTCAATAATTATCCCGCTGGTGGAGACATTGTCCCCACAGACATTATAAATCTCTGCCGCCTTCTCAGGATTGTAATCCCACTGCTCTGGTCCTCTATTAGACCGCTTATACAGCAGGAATTCTAAAAGATTATTGGCGACAGAAATCATCAGCGCATAATCGGTAGTCGGGTCAGTCCCCGCCACATAATTTTTAATTGGCAGATGAAGGGCGATACCACATTCTCCTCTTCCTTCGCCAAAGAATATTCGCTCCCGGTCGATATAATTAGCAAGGTCAAGTGTCTGAATGTATAACATATCCTTCATTTTAAACAAAAAAGGGCTAAAGTCAATTTATGATTGTAAATTTCCGGTGGCAACGATTACGACAACAACCGGTTTCCCGGCCAACTGCTTGTTAATTGTCATTATTGACCTTTGATAATGACCAAGGTAATATTAAAAAATGAAATACTCTTCACTATCCACTATCTACTTTCACTGTTCAGGCAAATCCAATACCACTGAAACTTTGAAATTAGCAATAGCCCAGGCACGGAAGCGGAAAATAAAACATCTGGTTGTCGCCTCAACATCTGGGACTACGGCACTACGGCTGGCGCAACTGTGTAAAAATGAGTTAAGCATCATCTGCGTTACCCATCAATGTGGATTTGCCCGCGCCGGTCACTGTGAACTTCACCCAGCTGTCGAAAAAAAACTGAAAACCCACAATGTCAAGATTCTCAAAACCACCCATCTGTTTGCCGGAATTGACCGAGCAATCCGGCTTAAATTCGGTGGACTTGCCCCTGCAGAAATTGTTGCCAACACCTATCGCACCTTGGGCGAAGGCGTAAAAGTCGCAGTGGAAATCGCTATTATGGCATTGGATGCCGAACTTGTGCCGTATGGCAGAGATATCATAAGCATCGCGGGCACCGGTGTAGGTGCTGACACCGCGATCATTATCCGCCCCGCTCACTCCCATCACTTTTTCGCAACTAGGATCAAAGAAATTATCTGTAAGCCGGTTAAGTTTTAGGAGGAAAAGTTATGCAGGAATGTCCATTCTGTCAGATAGTTTTGGGTAAAGCACCTGCCCGCAAGGTTCACGAAGACGACCAGACCCTTGCCTTCCTTGACCTTTATCCAATATCCCGTGGCCATTGTTTAGTGATTCCCAAAAAGCACATCCAGTGGTTTACCGATATAAAACCCGAGGATAACCTCGCCGGTCCTTTTTTACGAACCTGCTATATTGTTGCCCGTAAAATTAAAAATGCATTTGATTGCGAGTATGTCACCATGCTCATACGTGGCACAAGAGTTCCCCACCTTCACATGTTGCTCATTCCCACAATTAAAGGCGAAGATAACCTCCTGGACAAAACATTAAATCTCCATCACTTCTGCCAGGTCCGAATGAAACCCCTGTTTTCAGACTCAGAATTAGATACCATCACCGAACAGATCCGCCAAGCCCAGCCTTAGCCCTAAAACTTCGTTCGTTTAGGAAATAGACTCGCCCAGACGCTAAAAAACGGGGGACAAGCCCCCGCGAGAAAAGAACAGCCGCTAAGAGAGTAAACCTACCGCTCTTTACTTTAACACCACCTTAATCGCAGCAGTTTTATTACCGAGCGCCGCCTCCACAATGTAAACACCAGCACTAAACCCTTCCAGATTTATCACCGCGTCTCTTCCGGCAACTACCTTTGAGAGCACCGCTCTCCCTGTTACATCATAAACCTTCACGAGGGCTGACTGGAAAACATTCAACTGCAAATGCATCAGTCGCCCCACCAGCGGGTTAGGGAAAATAACAATATCAGGACAATTAACCTCGCTGGCGCTGTTTGTCATTGCGTTACTACCCTTTAAGGAACCGGTAAACACCGTATCCACCAGTAGATAACGCCACAGTTCCGGTGACTTTCCACCTTTGAGTGCAAAAAATGCTCCGTCCTCATAAAGAACTATATCGCCACCGCCTTTCACCCGCCTTCTTCTACCGGCAAATCCCGCCTGCGGTATCGTATCAAGTTCATCCCAATAGTCGTCACCAGCATCATAACGCCAAAATTCGCAGGTATTGCCACCTTTCAGCGCATAAATCGCTCCGTCATACCAGGCGCCTGCACTGCCATCGCGCGATTTTTTGAACCTCCCGGTCAAACGACTCTGGTAAGGCATTCCATTCAATTGCTGGCTAAACCATGAGTCCCCCAGCACATCATATTTCCACAGTTCGTGAATTTTTGCCTTATGCGCATAGATGTAGTAATTCTGTCCTACTTTGCTATAAACGATCCAGGAACCGCGGTCCCATCTCCTGCCACTAACCGTAAGCGGTGCTGGCGCCAGAGTATCCCACTCTCCGGAGATAGTATTATATCGGTAAAATTCATCGGTATAACCCTTCAGAAGATAGACATAACCGGTATCGGTCTGTGGCCTCTTGATATAAACCATATCGGTTCCTGCCTTAACCCGTTTACCACTGTTTGAGGGTATATCTTTTAATTGCTCCCATGTATCACGGACTAAACTGTACCGCCAAAATCCGAGTGTGTTATTACCATTGGTAGCATAGATATAATCACCGCCCGCTACTCCAACAGAGCCGCGACGGGGTGGCTTTCCATCACTCCCTAATGGCATCGGTTTCAACTGCCGCCAGGTATCTCCAATCGGATCATAAAGATAAAAATCGCCGGTCTTATTACCCTTTAGCGCGTAAATGTAGCGGTTACCGCTAACTTTTTTCTGGGTCAACCAGGCGCCGTCTCCAGGACCCTTATTAGAAGGTGAGAGGGGCATTGACCTAACCTCTTTCCAGCCATAAGGCCAGTTGGGCAGTGCTCGCACAGTAAAATTAACACTCAAAGTGTCGTTTTCTGGAGATGTATCTGACAGGCAGAAGGTTGAGCATCGGGCACGCCATAACCCGGGTGCACCAGAAATCCTGGTTGCGGGGAAGTACAATATCGTATCCCGATGACCCTGTAAACCATTTACCACCAACGACTCAAAATACACCCTGTTACCTGAAGCATTAAATAGTTGGAAATAGGCGACAAAATCTGCCTGGTTGGTTGAACGGTTCCACCACCTGGCGCGCGGCGTTACAACTGTGCCGGTATCAACCGTACCGCTCGGTGCTTGAATCTGAAACATCTGGATATCAGTAGAGTAGATCTCAAAATTAGCCTCTCTTACATCGTTACCATTATCCTTATCCATCGCCGCACTGGTAGAACAACGCACCGTCCAAGTGCCCGTACTATTAACAGTAAAACCGGGAAAATAGACCGTTGTCTCGGTATTTACTGGTAAAGCGGTTATGTAAATCGATTCGGCGTAGACCTGACTTCCTGAAGGACTGAAGAGAAAACAGAACGTCCAGAAATCAACCTGATTAAAGAAACTAAAATTGTGCCATTTAACTACCGGGGTCACCGACGCCCCCGGTGGCACACTACCTGTCGGTGTAATTATCTGCGCAACCCCGGCATCTACCAGTTCACCCCTGATATAATACACATCATTATCACCATCAGAGTCGTCGTACCAGACGATATGCAGGTCATCAAATCGGTCACAGTCCAAACAAGGAAGTAAAACATTGCTACCGGAACTGCGGTTAGTCAATTGCCAAACATTACCCCACTCACCATCCCTTTTCCATCGATAGAGAACCTCCATTCGCTGGGTAGAGACCGCGGTAAATCCCCGCCATACTATATGCACTCCGCCATCCTGATCAACATCCACCACCGGGTCATACTGGACCCCATTTTCGTAAGTGCTGACGATCTCAGTATTATTCCAGCCCGAACCTGTCCGGGAACGATAAAATATCCGGTCATTAGAACTACCGGGAATATCGCCGTTCCAGACCACATGGACCGTTGAACCCATACTGTCAACCGCGGCAGCACAAGCGTACATATGGACATTAGGATTGACATCCGAAACCTGCTCAATAGACCGCCAGACACCGTTACCGTTTCGCCACCGGTAGAAGACCTGATAATAACCGCTTACCTGTGTGCGCCAGACAACATACACGCTGTCCCATCTATCAACCGCAACCGAGGCAACCTCGGTCATACCGGCTGGCATTGTATCAACAATTGTTACCGGATCCCACCCAGAACCAGGGGTGTATTCAATATGCCGCACCCGGTAGTAAGTTGGATTTGCCGCATCCCGTCCATACCAGACAATATGGACATTATCCCCCCCGGGCCGACAGGCAATTGAAGGGTAGTAATTAAGATAATTTCCACCGGGGTTATAAAGCCACACCGAATCCTCCCAGCTTCCCGTATTCACATTCCACCTCTTATACCAGATACCGTAAACACCACTACTTGAGTGATACCATACCACATGCACATTACCAGAATAATCGCAGGCAACCGCAGGCCGATAAACCGGGTTTAACTGATTGGTTATCTGGGTTATCGGTCCCCAAGTGCCTGACGACTTAGACCATTTTCGGTAGTATACCTGATTTCTACCGGTTCGATTGTCATACCATACCAGATGGACATTTCCCGCCGTATCGGTCGCTACCGTCCACTGATAACCATATCCCATATACTGGGCTACACCGTCATCGGAAAGATTTACAATTCCACCCCAGCCATCTTGGTGGGCAACGGTTCCACCATCAGGGATTGCCGCGACCACCACTGTCGCCGCAAAAAATACCCCAAGCACGCTATTTCTAATTATATTTTTGAGATCTTTCACCACTCCTCCTTTGTATTTTGCTTTATTACTGTAAAACTTACAATTCCCGGGCAAAAACAATAGCGGCACATAAAACCACTAAGACCACAATGCTTCTTTTTACCCAGAGTCACTCCTTTTTTAGTATAAACTCCGATAATTAAGAAGATATAAATCATCTATTAACCCTCTATTAACTTTATGCAGTACATGCAGTACCGCAAGTTAAAAACTATCCTGACACTAATAATTAATGGAATAAGAATGCATTAACCTTCTTCCGGCAAGCCCGAATGCACCGCTAATATATCACACATAACCCGGCAAACAGTTTCCCATCGTCGTTAAATCTAACTGCCATTGGAACAAAAATGTGAAGAAGGATGAATGTAACCCACGGTTTATTATAGCAAAGAGATGCCAGGTGTCAAGTCTCTCCCTGAAACTGACAATCCTGTTAGTTATCAGATTTTTTCACCATAACCCCTTTTTCAGTCATTGCGAGGAGCGCAGTACCGTGGCAATCTACAAGCGGGCAAAATGGCATTACCCGCAAAGGGATTGCTTCCTGTCTACGGTAGAACGCAATGACAGAAAAGAAGTAAGGCTTGGAATGACCAAAGGGTGTGAAACTCATTTGTTCTGCCGGGATAGAGACAAAGTATGCCCTGCAGGTACAAGAAAATTAAAACCCAAAACCTGAGCAGGATAATTGCAGTTCCTGGTCAAACCTGCCGGGAACCTTCCCGGTAACAAAAATTTTAATCCGAAAAAAGCAGTCGTGCCAGTTGAGTAATCAGTTCATCTTTGGCGATGTTCAATAGACTGTCCAGCGAGAGATCAAATTCCGCATCTCTAGTGCGGATAACTAGACCACCCGCAATCGGCATCGGCTCGCCTAATTTTGCCTTAAGTTTCTTTCCGTATTCTGCGGTGTCCTGAGGAGAAAGATGGATAACCACCTCCTCGCCGCGAGCATATCTCGCTATTAACCGATTCAGGGTTTCAGGGTAATCAGGACTGGTTAAAACCGCCTTTTTTGCCTCCTCACAAACCTGGCCAATAATTCGCCACTTTACCGCAAGGAGTAACTTCTTTTTCTCCAGTTCGGCTCTGCTGCGGGAGTTTTCCAGAATGGCGGCAGTTCGCTTCCTTAACAACTCCTCACTTTCTGCCCGTAGTCTTGCCTCTGTCTCCTTCAGACGCTCTGCAATCTGGTGTTCCTGCTCTGCCCGCTCTGTCTGAATTGCCTTTGCCCTTTCCTCGGCGTCCGCAATAATCTTATCCAGCAGTTCTCTGGTACCCACGCTTAACCGAGTTTCACACCCATCTGCAGAAAGATAGTTGCTAAAAGACCCAGCACCGCATAAGTCTCAACTAATGCGCCAAATATCACCGCCTTGGTTGACTCCGTGGGTCTTTTCGCCACCATCTCTGCGCCCGCTGCACAAACCTTACCCTGCCAGACCGCGGTCAGCAAACCGGCAATACCCACCGGTAAACAGGCGGCAAACATCTGAAACCCCTGTGCCAGTGTGATCGGCGCCAGTTGCCCTAATAGCCCAAGTTTCATAATTGCTAAAAAAGCCCCTAAAAATCCGTAGAATCCTTGTGTTCCGGGTAGCGCAACCAAAATAAACAGATTTCCGAACTTTTTCGGGTCCTCAGCCATAACACCGTTGGCAACCTCGGCAACCAGCCTTATCCCCATTGCCGAACCGATGCCTGCGGGTAAAACCGCCACCACACATCCCAGGATTGCGACAATCAAACCAACCGGATTAACCATTTAACGCCTCCTTATGTTCTTAAGATTACAAACTGATTTACCTCCTTAAAAGGCTGAAACGGTTCTCCTCCACCGGCGTAAAACCGGGGAAAGAATTCAACATACTGCAATCGCAAAGAATGAACAAATGCACCCAGCACATTCACCGCAATATTATAAGAATGCCCAACTAATAAGACAATCAGCGCTAAGAAAACCCCGATGACCGGAATGGGCAAAAGCATCCAGGCGATAACATTGATTGCCATCGCCACCCCACCGGTGCACATCCCCAGAGCCATTAACCTGATATAAGAAAGCAGTACCCCAACATAACTACTGGCACCATACAGGGCATAACCGCCCCAGACCAGTTTCTTTATCAACCGGGAACCACTGGGCGCAAGAAAGTAAAAAATCATCCCGATTAATCCGGCAATCGCTGCGGGCAAAACTCGTATAAAATACAAAATTAACCCCCCAATACTCAACAGCCCCAAAATAATCTTAAGATAACTCCACATCCTTCGCTGATAGAGCGTGAACCAGGCATAGCCCAGCATCCCCATAAAGATCGCTACAACTAACCAGCGCACACCGGCAAATTCTGCTTTTATCCAGCCCAGATTGCTGGCAAAGAAGACCAGCAGACCGGACAAAAGTAGAAATAGCAACCACTGGGAGAGCATCGTTTCTCGCTCACGCCTGGTGAAAACTACTATTGCAGCAACCGCACCGAGCACCAGAATCACCAACCAGGAGTTAACCTCGGGTGAAAACGAGCTACCAAACCCCAGTCTCACAACCAAAGCGATTAAAAATACTAACCAGGGCAACTGTCCCAAAAGCCCCTCCGCATATCTTTTTACCCTGATAGCATCCGCAATCTCAAATGCGATACCCGCAACCAATTGGAGATAGCCAAGCCCGATTGACAGGATAAAGAACTTCATCGGATCCTTCATCGGATCAAATAGCATAACCCGGTTCTTAAAGGCAGCCAGCCAGCCCAGACCTAATCGGTCAGGAATATCACCAAACCATCCTCCGACCATCGCACCAATCGGAACGGTTAATACTGCACAGATAAAAATAATCTTTAGCAGTTTGTTATCACCGCGCATCTTCCTGAGTAACAGGTAAGCCAGTATCGCTAAGACTATGCCGTAACCGGCATCGGTCAGACACAAAGCGAAGAAAATGCTAAAAAACGGGGCGATCAACCAGGTTGGGTCCATCTCATCTGGTAACGGCAACTGATACAACTCTAAGACCAGTTCAAATGGCCGCCAGAGCGGACGATTCATCAGCGCCACCGGTGGCTGTTCGTTTTCTTCCGGTTCAACCCGGGCAAGCGTCGCAATACGGAACTGCCTGACCAACTGTTCGAGTTTTTTGATATCACGGTCTCTTATCCAGCCCGAAATCAGATAGACCCGCTCCGTTTTACTGATCTGCTGTTCGACTTCTAAACGCCTGTTTTCGTTTAAAAGCACATCTGCCTTGATTTTCAGCCTGGCCAGCTCCGCACTCAAACTGCTGCTCTCCTCCCGAATCCGCTCGATTTCCTCGGCTATGTGGGTCTGCTCCAGTTTAAGTTTCTCGATAACCTCATTGGGTGGTGAAGTCAACCCAAAAAGTTCCACACCCTGCCAATTTAACTTCGTCAAAATTGAAGTAACCTCATCCACCGTTTCCTTTGCCACCGCAACCACCGTATAAATACCCTCCTCATCCTCACTGATCACCTGAAAGGTTACCGGTTTATCCCCAAACATCTGCCGGGCATCCTCATACCCGCTCAATTCGGTAAACCTCCCGAAAATAAACTCCACGTCGGATTGCTTTAAACTTGCTGGCGCATAGGAAAATTTTGACCAGGGGTTAAGCCGTTTTAGTTCATCCTCAATCGCTTGGTGCCGGTGTTCCAGTTCATTCCTTTTGCTGTTCAAAATCTCAATCCGCTGCAAAACCTCTTGCGGGTCATAATTCCGGCCAATCTCATCATACTCCTCCCGGGGCACAGCAACCTTGCCCAAAGATTTCTTACCCGCAACCGTCGATAAAATTTCGATAGTTGCTAACAACTTAGCAAACGTTTCTTTCTTGGTTTCGGATTCCACAAAACCGGTCTGGACAATGTGAAAAATACCCAATCGTTGCAACTGAACCAAAAACTCATCCTTGGCACTATTATGGACTGCGAGCAGGAACTTACTAACCGGCGCTATTGCCATTTCTCCAGGACCTTTTGCACCAGCAAATCCCGCGCTTCCCTCAACCACTCAGCAGGCAGGTTTGCCAAGACTGTAGCCTCCTTTTCTGTTGCCCGGATAATTTGCTGGAAGGTCTCCTGCGCTGCTTTCTCCGCATCTCTTATCCCCTGTTCCAACTGCACCTGTAACTCTTTTCGCAACTGCTCGAGCCGCTGTTTTGCCGCGGTTTCTGCCTCAAGCACCGCCTTGGTTCTTTCTGCTTCGGCACGCTCGATGATGTCTTTTGCCTTCTGCTCTGCTGACCTTATCTCCTGAATGATATCCTGGCTCTGTCCCTCCATATTACATTCCCCCTGTCCCAGGGAATTACAACTAACATCAACCACCCTCTTCCTCTAATTCTATCTCATCAGGTTCCTCCAGCGAATCGGAAAGAGGCTGGACCATAAATCCTACCTTAACTTTAATTGACTCGCTAGGTGTATCGCCATTCAAATAGAACGCCAGTGCCGGACCCGAGATCTCCCATCCATTCTCCTCAACCCATTCCCCAAGTCGGCCCGCGGTTTCTCTGACATCTTTATCGCCGTGATGAAAGGCGGTCGCCACTGTCATCTGAGGAAAATGTGCCACCCTTACCCCGGACTTTTCATCCGCACGGAAACCTGCTGCCACCGGCACACAGACCGCCCAATCCAGACTTTCTAATGCTACATCTACTGGCGCCTCATAATAATAAAGAGCAAACGGCACCCCGGTAGGCACAACACCGCTTCTCTTTAACCAGTCCTTGAGTTCGTTCAATGCCGCGACAACGCCGGTTGCTGACTCTCGCTTATTCAGGCTCGCCACGGTCATCGGTGGCAGTGTCTCAATATTTACCAAAAACTCGCCCGCTGGCTTTTTTGGTTCGCTCCTTGTCCCGCACTGCACAGTGACCAGTGTCAGCACCAACCCAAAAACTAATAGTATTGACCTCTCTCTGCTTAACATCATTACTCCTTTGCTTAAAGTAAAAAACAAACAATTGATTATATATTTCTCTTTCCCCCTGTCAATTTATCCCAATTAATTATTTGACTTTGGTTTTCCCCGGGTTAAGATTCTCTCTAACGAATTTTTAATTTGATGGAAAAACAACTCCTTTCTGGTGACGAAGCAATTGCTCGCGGTTCCTGGGAGGCAGGTTGTAAATTCGCTGCTGCCTATCCGGGCACGCCATCAACTGAAATCCTCGAAACACTATCAAAATACCCGGGTGTCTACTGCGAATGGTCGGTAAATGAAAAGGTGGCGTTAGAAGTTGCTCTCGGCGCCTCACTTGCCGGAGTGCGCAGTCTTGCCGCAATGAAGCATGTTGGCTTAAATGTTGCTGCGGACCCGCTTTTCTCTGCTGCCTATATCGGTACCGGTGCGGGCTTGGTCATTATTACCGCTGACGACCCAGGACTACACTCATCCCAAAACGAACAAGACAACCGCTTTTACGGACTTATGGCTAAACTGCCGGTCCTCGCACCCGCGGACAGCGAAGAGGCAAAGGATTTTGTTAAAAAAGGCTTTGACATCTCTGAACAATTTGACATTCCGGTTATTATCCGCTTGACCACCCGTGTTGCTCACTCCTGTTCCGTTGTCAACCTGACAGAAAGAATCAACCGACCGACAAAGGGCTACGAAAAACAGTTATCCAAAACAAACCTTTTACCCGTATTTGCTCGACTGCGTCACATCGACCTGGAAAAAAGGCTTGATCGGCTAAAAGAGTTTTCCGAAACAACACCACTTAATAGACTGGAATGGGGTAACCCGGAACTCGGTATTATCTGCGACGGTGTTGCCTACCAGTATGCCCGCGAAGTTTACCCTGATGCCAGTTTTCTAAAACTCGGTATGGTCTTCCCCTTCCCCGATCAATTGGTACTGGAGTTTGCCTCTAAGGTAAAACAACTGATCGTAATCGAAGAGGTGGACCCATTTATCGAACTCCTTGTGAAATCGCTTGGGTTAAAGGTTACCGGCAAAAACAAATTACCCCGCACCGGCGAACTATCCCCTTATCTCCTTCGCCAATCCCTCGCGCCAGCGCCCGACAAAACTAACCTCAAACCAGAACCTGATCTACCTAATCGGCCTCCTGCCCTGTGTCCGGGCTGTCCGCACCTGGGACTGTTTTACTCTTTACAAAAGCAAAAGGCAATTATCGGCGGGGACATCGGCTGTTACACCCTTGGCGCACTTCCCCCGCACAACGCTATGGACACCTGTATTGATATGGGCGCATCAATTACCTTTGCCCACGGTGCAGACAAGGCACTGGCTGACACTGATCCCAGACCCCGCATTGCGGTAATCGGTGACTCCACATTTTTCCACTCCGGTATCACCGGTTTGATCAACGCCGCCTATAACCAATCCAATATCATCACTATCATCACCGACAACCGCACCACCGGAATGACCGGACATCAAGACCATCCGGGTACAGGCAAAACCCTGATGGGTAAAGAAACGGTAACTATTGACCTGGAAAAACTGTGTACCGCCTGTGGAATAGAACGGGTTGTTACCGTTGACCCCTACCGGCTGAAAGAAACCAAAAAAATTATTCAGCAGATTATCGCCCAAAAGCAACCCGCGGTAATCATCTCCAGACGGTCCTGCGCCCTGATCGCCGAGGAAAAAGGACAAATTAAGAAAATCGACCCGGATATTTGTATCGGCTGTAAATCCTGTCTGGCACTGGGCTGTCCGGCAATCTCATTCTTTGACGGAAAAGCGGTGATTATTTCCACCGCCTGTATCGGCTGTGGAATGTGTGTGGACATCTGTCCGAAAGGAGCAATCAGTTGAACCTCTTGGTTTGTGGTGTCGGTGGTCAAGGGGTACTATTATTTTCGGACATTATCGCCCGGATCGCCTTAGCCAGCGGCTTTGACGTCAAAAAAAGCGAAGTCCACGGTATGGCTCAGCGCGGCGGGAGTGTAACCAGCCATATCCGCTGGGCAAAAAAGGTCTACTCGCCACTGATTGAAGAAGGCACCGCTGACCTGATCGTCGGCTTTGAGATGCTGGAAGCCATCCGTTACCGTTATTTCCTTTCTCCCAACGGTTGGCTGATTTACGATCCCCTGCGCATCGATCCCTTACCGGTAAAAATCGGGCTGGTTGAACGGCTCACTGATGAACAACTCGCAAACCGCCTAAGGCTCACAACACCCAAAAATATCCCGGTTCCTGCTTTTGATACCGCCTGCGCGCTCGGTAACCCCCGGGTGCAGAATACAGTGATGCTCGGCGCACTCTCCCAACTGCTTGAGTTTCCCCAGGAGATTTATGAAGATGTTATCAAACAAACTGTCAAACCATCCCTGGTGGCAATTAACCTGAAAGCCCTCACTGCCGGTGCAACACTCATTACCGAGCACCGCCAATAATAAACCGACAACCACTGCCGCCCGAAAAAATCAATTTGACTTTTAAATTTAATTTAACTAAACTTCAAGCCAGTGATACTCCTATTGATTATATTATTTACTGTTACGCCGCCGACCGCGGTTCAGGTAAAAGATCTCCCTAATGATGATGGGGGCAAAATCCTTATTACCTGGCAGCGCGCGCCCGAACCTGAAATCATCGGTTACCGGGTCCTGCGCCAAGAACAAAATTCAGAGGAATGGGAGACACTGGCATTTGTCGGCAGACTTGCCAATCGCTATATTGATGACGAAGCGAAAAATTATCTGCCCTATCGTTACCAGATCATTGCCTGCACCGACACCACTGCGGTCCCATCTGAACCATCCGGATTTGTCTCTGCGGTTCCTCACTGGTTTGACACCTCTACCCTCCCCGCGTTTATCGGCACCATTATCTTAAGTTTGATCTTCATTTATTTTATTAACCGGGCACAGCGTGACAAAAACCTTTTTATCCGGCGCATTGCCGGACTTGATGCGGTTGAAGAGGCTTTAGGCAGGGCAACAGAAATGGGCAGAGCAACACTTTATGTTCCCGGGCTATCATCAATGGCTGACGTTGCCACCATTGCTTCGCTGAACATTCTTGGTGAAGTAGCCAAAAAGACCGCCAAATTTGGCACCCCGCTGATCGTTCCGACCAGCGATCCGATCGTCTACACCGTAGCGCGCGAAGTGGTTAAAGAATCCTATACTGCCGCAGGGCGGCCTGATGCGTTTCATCAGGACATCGTCTTCTTCGTTACTGACCAGCAGTTCGCCTTTGCTGCCGCGGTTGACGGCATAATGACCCGGGAAAAACCCGCTACCAACTTCCTCATCGGTATGTTCTGGGCAGAATCGCTAATTCTGGCAGAAACCGGCGCTGCCACCGGTGCAATCCAGATCGCGGGTACCGATGCGATTGCCCAGTTACCATTCTTCATTACCGCCTGCGACTACACCCTGATCGGTGAAGAACTTTATGCTGCCAGCGCCTATATCTCCCGTGAGCCATTGCTATTAGGAGCAATCAAAGGACAGGACTATTCCAAAGCCCTGATTACATTTCTGATCATCATCTTTACCGTTATGGCACTCGTCTTTAACCTGCCGGTCAAGAACTGGTTTTAGGGAGGCAAAATGAAACGAAGAATCCCCCTGATGATCGTCCTTATTACCGGCATCTTTGGTGCGGTCGCCTTCTTTGTCCCTCATCCGGCTATCCGCTCCGCTGATGAACTGATGCGCAATGATGTCCAGCGGATTATCACCGCATTCAGTCTGGTGTTAGGGGTGGGTTCAATTGTCCAGCACCATCTACTCAAAATCAAACGGCACGCCCAGTTCTGGCCCTACAGTTACATAACGATTATCGCTCTGCTCATCACCGCGATCATCGGTGTCTTTGGTGGTATTGATGTCACCAAACCCGGCATCCTGCCCACCCGTATTGCCAGTTTCTCATTCCACATTCAGACGATCTACTCCAATATGATGGTTCCGCTCGCCGCGACGATGTTTTCGCTCTTAGCCTTCTTTATGTCCTCAGCCGCTTATCGGGCATTCCGTGCCCGCAACCTAGAGGCAACCCTGCTCCTCCTCTCCGCATTCATCCTGATGCTCGGTGCGGTGCCGCTGGGCAGGGCAATTCACAAACAGTTGCCCGCTTTTGCCGAATGGATCCTCGCAGTGCCCAACACCGCCTCCAAACGTGGCATTCTGTTCGGTGTCGAACTTGGCATCTTTGCCACCTCACTAAAAATTATCCTGGGCATTGAACGAGGCTGGTTAGGAGGGGGTAAATGAACCGCACCAAAGAGAATATCCTTATCCGGCTCCAACACATTGACCGGCGCTGGATCTATTTAATCCTCTGGCTGGTGGTAATGATTCCCCTGCTCTTTCCGTTTAAAATCCAGCCCCGACCCACACCACCCGTAACCCAGTTATTCAATTACATCGACACAATGCCCGAAGACAAAGCCCTGGCAATCTCCGTGGACTTCACACCCGACACCCGGGCTGAACTGCAACCGATGGTCGTTTCCCTGATGCGCCACGCCTTTGCTATCAAACGCCGGGTTGGCATCCTTGCCATCTCGGTTTACGGCTTGGGCTTGGGTGAAGAGGCGATCCAGCAGGTAACCGAAGAGTTCAACTCCCGCGCCCGTAACCATGAAGACTCGGTCATCTACGGTGAAGATTATATCTTCTGGGGCTGGACAACACCGGTGCTGACCGTAATGTTAGGAATGGGCGAAAGGATCACCAATGTTTTTCCGGTTGACTACTACGGCAACAAAACCGAAACCCTGCCGATAACGAAACACATCAAAAATTACGACGACATTGGAGTTCTCGTTACGATTGCTGCCTCCGCCATCCCCCGCTCCTGGATCAACTACGCCCAGACCCAGTTCGGTGTCCATTTAAGTTGTGGTATTACCGCTGTCTCCGCTGCGGACTTCTACCCTTATGTCAACTCCGGTCAGTTCATCGGTATGCTTGCGGGTATGAAAGGCGCCGCGGAGTATGAGCAACTGGTCAGACAAAGAATGGAAAAAAATGGTATGACCTGGTTGCTACGCAACCGCGGAACTGAGGCGATGTCCTCTCAGACCTCTGCCCACCTGACGATTATGGCATTCATCATCATTGGCAATATCGCCTACTTCGCCGTAAGGAGGAAAAGAAAATGAATATCGCTACTGATCCATGGATCTGGATTGGCGCAATACTGACCCTGGCGATCTTCTCCTTCCTCTATAAAGAAAACCCATTTTATCGCATCGCGGAACACCTCTATGTCGGCATTGCCAATGGCTATGCCATTACCTTCTACTGGCATCGGGTCCTCGTGCCGAGCCTTTTTGACCGGGTGGGTGCGCAAACAACCCCCCTCTCTACCAAAATCTGGCTAATCGCCATAGCCATCATCGGCGCCCTTTACTTCACCAGATTTATTCCCCGTATCTCCTGGCTCGTTCGCATCCCGATTGCGATCGTATTAGGCTATGCCAGCGGTGCCTCAATACCACGAGCAATTGACGCAGAGATCATCCGCCAGTTAAAAGCAACAATCATCACCCGGCACAGTTTTGCCAACTGGCAGGCAGGCATCTGGGCAGTAATAATTCTTTTAGGCGTTATCGCGACAGTCAGTTACTTCTTCTTCTCCACAGAACGCAAAGGGATATTAAAACCACTGAGTTACACCGGCATCATCTTTATAATGATCGGTTTTGGTGCCTCATTCGGCTACACGGTGATGGCACGGATCTCCCTTTTCATCGGCAGACTCCAGTTTCTCTTGGGCGACTGGCTCGGGCTGATAAAATAGATTATCAACTATAACAATTCTACCTTCCTGCCTGTAACAAACTATTTTTCAGAAACTTAAATGATTTCAGGGGGCTAGCCCCGGGCTACCCCCAAAGCAACTCCGACCCTGGCTGAAACCGACCTTTAATTATTTATGACTTAACTTAAATCCGATGATTAATCGGTCATAATCATACTTGACTTTTTCCACGCTCATTTATCTTAAGTAAATCCAGCCCTGCCTGTTTAGGACTCTGCACCACAACCAAAATCAAAATAAAAACCGCTAACCCAAATAACCCATTCCGGACTTATCGCCCTAACTGCCAAAATAGACAAACCGCTTAGTTTTGCTATACTACTGACAAACTTAATGGAACTTTTTCTGAACGGTGAGTGTAGCTCAATTTGGTTAGAGCACCTGACTGTGGCTCAGGATGTTGGGGGTTCAAATCCCCTCACTCACCCTTTTATTGCGTCCGTAGCTCAACTGGACAGAGCGCCGGGCTTCGAACCCGTAGGCTGCGCGTTCGAGTCGCGCCGGACGCAGGTAGTAAAAGTCATGCACCCCGCTAGCTCAACCTGGCAGAGCAGCGGATTCTTAATCCGTGGGTTGCAGGTTCAATTCCTGCGCGGGGTATTTTAAGATTTAACCTGATGCTACTATTTTATCTCCTTATGCTCCAGACCCCGGACTTTGTCCGCATACCGCAGAAATCGTCACCACCGAAGATCACCGCCAACCGGGTCTGGGCCTTCTTCACGGACAAAGGCATCTTTAACCAATCCCAGTATCAACTGGCTATTAACCAGATAACAGAGAAGGCACTAGTTACCCAACTGGAACGCCGGCAAAAGGAGAAAATCGGTGGTTTTGACTTTAATGACCTGCCGGTTCACTATGAATACATTCGCCAGATTGAAGCGCTGGGTGCTCGTCTGCGCACCATCTCCAACTGGCTCAACGCTGCCAGTTTTGATATGCCGCCCGAACTGGTGCCAATCGTCTATCAACTGCCCTTTGTCTACGACATCAAACCGGTTGCGATGCGCACTGAATACCAGTTTGCTCAGACCGTTCCGCTCACTCAGCCCACTCCGTCCAAGGCGGCAGAAAAAATTGACACCGCAGATGCCCACCGTTTTTACGGCGCCAGCTGGGACCAGGCACAGATGCTCGGTGTGCCCGAGGTCTTTTTTCAGGGCTATTTTGGCTCCGGAGTAAAACTGGCGATCTTTGACACCGGCTTGAAAATGAAAAACCAGGCAGTAAAAAACTTAAAGGTTTACCAGCAGTATGACTTCATCTCCGGCGACAACTTCTACATCAGCCGCAACAGTAACCCTCCGGAACCGATCCCCAGCCTCGCCTACCTCGGTATGCTAAAAGACCCGGCACTGATTACTGCTGGCAACAACGCCATCCTTACCTTTGCCGGAGACAGTTTTAACTACCTATATGGCCTGCCGGCAAGAGCAGTCTTTTACTCTAACTCCACTGATCAGGGAACAACCTGGTCCAACCCCCGGGCAGTCGTTGTCTCCAGACCCTATTATTACACCTATGAAAACCTGCAACTGGCATCCCGGGATTCGGTTAACTATCTCGTGTTTAACGAGGTCAATCTGAACCCGGGTACTCAACCAACCTGCTATCTGGGCTACTTTATCAACACCAACTGGCACCAGCATCAGGCGGTTGCCACCGGTAAACAGCCCGCAATTACCATTTACGCGGACACACTGAATTTTGTCTGTGTAAAGAGCGACTCCGCTTTAACTCTGCGCCGGGCGTTAATTACCCAGCCCGGACCAAACTGGTTATTGACCACCACCATTGTCGCGGACGAACCGGTTGCTAGTCCCCAACTTGCGGTTGGACCGGGAGTCATCAATCTCATCTCACAGGCAAGGAATGCAAACCGGATAGTCCACTGGAAATCAACTGACGGTGGTTATGACTTTACCCGCCTGGCTGACATCATACCTGAAAAGGCAGTTCAGCCCAAAATTTTTAAAGTTCGGGGTGTGGATTCGGTACAACTGCTAATCTATCAGGACCACACAAAATTTCCGCTTATCCGCCTTAACCTCTGCCGCTCCTTTGATTACGGCACAACCTGGCTTCCACCAGTAACCATTGACAGCGGTTTAAACTTCCCTGATTATTCGCTAAATTTTGCCAACAACACACTGAAAATCGTTTACCAGTCTGCCGGTGTCCTGTATTCCAAGGAAAGCCCGGACTTGGGTGTCAGCTGGCAGAACCATACCGTTTTTGACTCCACCGGCTTTGCCTGTGCCCCGCTTCTTGCCGATGACCAGAGTTTCTGCCTCTGGTACCGACGGGGTGATGAGACCGCGCTCTGGGAAGAAACTGACACAGTTCGTTTCTCCCGTGACCAACCCAATCACGGCACCAGAATGGCATCCATCATTGCCGGTTATCAGCCCTACTCAATGATGGGTATCGCACCCGGTGTTGACCTGCTTGTTGCCAAAACCGAGTATTATAAAACCGCCAGCAATCGAGGTTATGAGTACAATATGGAAGAGGATACCTATATCCAGGCGCTGGAATGGGCAGAAAGATGGGGAGCGGATATCGTCTCCACATCGTTAGGCTATCGGGGCTGGTATAGTGATGAACAACTTGACGGCAAAACCGCCCCGGTCTCAATCGCCGCGGGTCTCGCCGCAAAAAGGGGAATGCTCATCGTCACCGCGATGGGTAATCGGGACACCACCGAATACCCCTGGCCCAGACCTTATATCGTAGCACCCGGTGATGCGGAAAATGTGATTACCTGTGGCGGAGTACAGAAGAATTTCACACCCTGGCGTGGCACCGGCACCGGTCCAACTGCTGACGGCAGAGTAAAACCTGATCTCGTGGCACTCTCTGACACCGTTGCGGTTGCTGCACCGGATTCAGTTAACTTCCTTGAAGGCAGTGTGGGAACCTCCTGCGCCACCGCCTTAATTGCGGGCTGTTGCGCCCTGTTAAAAGAGGCACACCCCAACTGGAGTGCAGACTCTATAAAAACGGCCCTTTACTCCACCGCCACCCGCCCGGTAAAAAGTTGCACCTTTGGTTTTGGTGTGCCCAGAATCGATTCTGCCTTCAAACTTTTTCCACCATCAAAACAGAGCCCGCCTATCCGGCACAATGAGATTGGACTCATCTATCCCAACCCGTTCATAACTCCGGAAAACCCGAAGGTCTACTTCTCGCTTAACCTCAACCGGGTAACCCCGAACGCCACCATCACAATCTACACCGCATCCGGCACAAAAGTCAAGACCCTAAAGTTAAACACCGGCAGGATGAACGCAATTGGCCGGTACCAGGACAGACAGCAACTGGAGGAGATCGGTGCCTGCTGGGATGGGCGAAACGAGATGGGCAGGCCGAGTGGCACAGGACTCTATCTTGCGGTTCTGGAAACAACCTTCGGCAGATCAATTGCCAAATTTGCCCTCATCCGCCGATCTTGATTTTACCTCTTAAATTGATTATATTTAATACCGTTCCAGCGTAGCTCAATTGGTAGAGCATCCGGCTGTTAACCGGAGGGTCGCAGGTTCGAGCCCTGCCGCTGGAGTAAAAAATAACGGGGCTGTCCAGAAGGACAGCCCCGAGCGTGTTTAGGAGGTCCTTACTGCACGAGTATCGCCTTGGCAGAAACCGAATTGCCGTTGACTGTCAGGCGGTAAAAGTAGGTACCTGCACTGACCATTCTGCCCTGAGCATCCCGGCGGTCCCAGGTAACTGTTTGATTACCGGGCTCAGATACGCCGTTGACCAGCGTGCGAACTAATGAACCAGAGGCATCATAAATACTCAGATTCACATTACTGCGTGCCGGCACATTGTAACTGATACGGCAAAGGTCGCGCACCAGCGTGGGCTTTACCGCCTCAATCCCTTCCCAGTTAATACTCGGCTTACCTTCTTCAATTCCGGTAAGGGCAATAACACCCTTTTGCACATTGGGCAGAATAACCGTATTGTAACCACCAGCAACCCAGATAAAGTTACCGGAGATTGAACCACCGTGGGAACGAGCAGTCGTCAGCATAGAACGATCCTGAGTCCAAGTACGGTTGTTCACATCATACCGCCAGACCACGCCTACAACCGAACCAGTGCGATAACCGCCAAACACATAGATGAATGTTCCGCCTCCATAGGAGTAGGTAACCGCTTTACCCCAACCAAGTTTATCCGGCATTGAATCGGTTGCTACTGTCCAAGTGTTGCCGAAAACCGAATACTTCCAGACCGTGCCCCGTGTTGAAGTATAATCATTAGCCGACATTCCGCCAATTACGTAGATAGTATCGCCGACCCGGGCAACCATCGGGTTACGCCGAACTTCGGGCATATTTGCCATCGCTGACCATGAATTGGAAACCGGATTATATCGGTAACAGTTATTAATCGGACCGCCTGTGCCATCCGGAGAGCCGCCAAAGCAGTAAACCCAGCCCGAATCTGCATACTCACCCAGTGAATAATAAAGTAGATTTGACTGGGGCATCGCTACAACCGAAGTCCAGGTATTAGCACCAAGGTCAAGTTTGGTCAGATTGTTATAGAATCCACCAGAAGAACCCGAACTACCCCCGCCTACCCAGATAATATCACCGATTCGCACCGCATCATGGTTGTGGACACCCACTCCACCGCCTGCCGGATGAGTCAAACCGGTTGACCAGGTGTGAGTCAGGGTATCATAAATCTCATCATTGGGATGGCTGGAATGAACAAAGCAGTTACCGCAGATAACATGGAGTCTGCCCTGAGCATCATTAACACAGACAACCCGGCTCACCCGGTCGGGTCGGATTGTATCACTCTGAGACCAGTCAATTGTATACTGCATAACCTGAGCAGTACCGCGCAGGGTGTCATTGTTACGCGCCTCGTCCCCTGATAAATCAGTGAACATCGTTACATTGTAAGTTCCGCCTACTGCGGGCCACTGAGGTGAAAAATCTACCTCCGCAGTTGCACCGGATGCTAATGGTCCAGGATAGGTAACCGTCTGGTTGTAAACCCTGGTCGCACCGGAATCAATCCAGCAGTAAACCGGAATGTTTGATTGTGCGTTGGTACCGAAGTTCTTAATCCTTGCCCGCGGTGTAATATTTCCTGGAGTGATAACACTCGCTGGCGCCACAATCGCAATTACACCGACATCGTTTGCATTGCCGGTTGCCAGTACTTCATACTGACAGGTATCGGTGGGTGTAAAACCACCAATTGAGCCGCCATAAACAACCGCCTTGCCATCCGCATTACCCACGCCCGTGCCCCGGTAAATTGGCAGAAGTACATCCGGTGTAATTGTCCAGGTTCTGGAACCGAAATCAAAATACTGGCAGGTGTCCTGGAGTAACCAGGATGAGTTAACCCCGGAGAAAACAAACATCGTTTGACCAACAACACCGCTCGGTGCTCCCCAGGTGGCAATCGGCAACTGCGGAAAGATACTGTTGTTCACAGTCCAGGTATTTGAGACCGGGTCGTAAAACTCGGAATGTGTTAAAGCCAAATTATCAGCAATACCACCGGTAACCCAGATGGTATCGTTATAAACACAACCCATTGCAAAAACCCGGCCCTGATTCATATCTGCAACGCGCGACCAGCCGCTGCCTGGTGTATAACACCAAACTTCCCGGGTCGGGTTGCTTGCTCCAGGCTGGTTACAACCACTGATGTAATACAACTTACCCTGACAGGCTAAAACCAGCGGTTGCCAGTTATAGGTTGTGCCGGTGAATGGTCCAGGACCACTGGTCCAGGTATTGGTGCTGATACAGTACTTAAACATCGTGTCAACCGTTTGATTAATAGCGTAAGAAAAACCAGAGCAGTAATAAAGGGTATCACCGATAATTGCTGCTCCACCATTAGAGATATCCATTGGACAGGGTGCCAGAATATCCCAGGTTGTAGAACCGACCCGATGCCGATAAAGGACATTGGTGGTACCGTAACCCGCCAGAACATAAACATAGTTACCATCGGTAGCGGATGCGTTATCCATCATCCTGTCCGGCATCTCGCTATGCAACATCCAGGCGTCAGTGGGAATCTGTCTACTTACCGCTCCCCAAACATACTCTTCTGAGCCATAGGTACCATAATACAGTTTTACTTTCTGGGGCTCACCCTGGCTCAGGTCACTTGTGCCTACCTCAGAACCGGTTGCAAAAACCAGTCCTATCAGACAGACCAGCATCAGTACTGCAACTTTGTCTTTCATCGAATTTACTCCTCTTCGGTCTTTCATCTTTCTCCAAAGCCTTATGCCGACCGAAATGCACCGGGCTTTGTTTTCCGTCGTTTAATGAGATTAAACATTCTTCCCGGTAAGTCAAGCAATAAATTTTAACTACTTGGTCGTTATGTTTGACAACCATCACTGTTTTTGCCATCATTTACTAATGCCAAACAGGATCAACTCAGTATTTACGCTCGAAGATGCTTTAATCGCCTATGCTGCCGGAGACAACGGTATCATCCTGAGGACCGCTGATGGCGGTGCAACCTGGGAAAAACTAAAAATACCTACATCAGTCAATATCTATAGTGTCTGTTTTCCCGGACAGGGAATGCTCGGCTATGCCTGCGGTGACAAAGGCACGATTCTAAAAACCGAGGATGAAGGACAAACATGGCAGATTCTGTCATCTGGCACCAATGTTGATCTCAGAATAATAAAATTTCCGACATCACCCCAGGTAGGCTATATTGCTGGTGACCGTGGTGTGGTAATGCGTACATCAAACTATGGTAAAACCTGGGAGAAACTGATAACCGCTACCGAAGAAAAAATTATGGATATCCATTTTCCCGCGGATGAAATGACCGGCTATGCGGTCGGACTGAACGGCACAATTCTCAAAACCACCACCGGTGGCGCACTGTGGTTCTCGCAGACCGGGAATATCAGGGGCCTTGTCGCCCACACCCATTTTACCGCGGTGCATTTTCCGGCTGATGACCGGGTGGGTTTTGTTACCACCAGCTCCGGCAAGGTATTTTTCACCCCTGACGGTGGTGAAAACTGGCGCCCATTACCGATCGAATTACCTTTACCGCCACTTTACTCATTGGATATGCGTCACGATACGATGGCAGGTTTCTGTGTCGGGGCTCAGGGAACGGTGATTCATACTTTGGACGGTGGCGAAACCTGGGAACAGATATATCCGGGAACAACCAAAGACCTTTTTAGTATTCGTTTCTTTACCGACGGCATAATCGGCGTTATCGGTGGCGATGAACTAACTCTATTGATAAGTACTGACTCCGGTTATAACTGGACACCGACAACTGTTAAGGACTGATATCAAAAAAATTCTTGACATAAATGTATTGGGGTTTATACTGAAAACTCCGGTTAATTTGAAAAAAATATAAAAAGGAGGATATAAAATGGCAGATGAGCCGAAATTCTATGAACCGCCCAAGGAGTTAGTAGAAAACTCCAATATTATGGCGTTTATGAGAAAACATAACATCAAGACACTTGACGAACTGCTGACACGGGCAAAAGACCTCGACTGGTACTGGGGGAAAATAGCAAAGGAACTGGAATGGTTTAAACCTTTTGAACGCGTAATAGACGAATCGCAAGCACCATTCTACAAATGGTTTATCGGTGGGCTCTTTAACATCGTCCATAACTGCCTTGACCGGCATATGAAAACCACTGTTAAAGACAAAATCGCCTACATCTATCACTCTGAACCCGGAGAAAGAGAAATCTGGACCTATGCGAAACTCTATCAGGAGGTCAATAAACTTGCCGATGCTCTGAAAAAATTGGGTGTTAAAAAAGGTGACCGGGTAACCATCTATCTACCGATGATTCCGCAGTTGCCGGTCGCAATGCTTGCCTGTGCAAAACTTGGCGCGATCCACTCTGTGGTCTTCTCCGGTTTCTCCTCTGTCTCTCTGCGTGATCGAATCCAAGACGCGGAAGCAAAGGTACTGATCACTGCTGATGGTGGGTATCGTCGAGGCAAGTTAGTTACCCTTAAAGCGAACTCCGACCCCGCACTTGACGAGTGCCCATCTATCGAACACTGCATCGTCTACAAGCGGGCTGGCAATGCGGTTAATATGAAATCGGGCAGGGACCTCTGGTGGCACGATTTGACCGAAACCGAAGCAACCGAGTGCCCAACTGAACAACTGGACCCTGAAGATATGCTTTACATTCTTTACACCTCCGGCACAACCGGCAAACCTAAGGGTGTTGTCCATGTCCATGGTGGATATGCGGTTGGAACTTATACCACTATGAAATTCGTCTTTGATGTTAAACCTGAAGATATCTACTGGTGTGCGGCGGACATTGGCTGGGTAACAGGACATTCCTATATCGTTTATGGCCCACTGCTAAACGGTGCTACCTCTATCATTTACGAGGGTGCGCCTGACTATCCGGCACCAGACCGCTGGTGGTCGATAATTGAACAGGAAAAGGCAACCATTCTCTATACTTCACCTACCGCAATCAGAATGTTTATGCGTTTTGGTGAAGAACACCCGGCAAAACACAATCTTTCATCACTCCGGCTCCTTGGTTCGGTGGGCGAACCAATCAATCCTGAAGCCTGGCGCTGGTACCGAAAAAATATCGGCGGCGACCGGTTGCAAATAATGGACACCTGGTGGCAGACTGAAACCGGCGCCCATGTAATCTCACCCCTGCCGATCACACCTCTGAAGCCTGGCTCAGCAACCAAACCATTGCCGGGATATTCGGCTGATGTGGTAACTCAAGAAGGTAATTCAATCAAACCCGGCGAAAATGGCTTTGCTATCCTAACCCGTCCCTGGCCATCAATGCTCCGCACCCTTTACAAAGATCCGGACCGCTATATCCAGGCATACTGGTCACGCTTCCCCGGCAAATATCTCACCGGCGATTCCTGTACGATAGACGAAGATGGCTACTTCTGTTTCCGTGGACGGGCTGATGAGGTTCTTAATGTCGCTGGACACCGGCTTGGTACCGCGGAAGTTGAATCCGCACTGATTGCTCATCCAGCGGTTGCTGAAGCCGCGGTTATCGGAATCCCGGACGAGATCAAAGGTGATGTCCCAAAAGCCTATGTCACCCTGAAGGTTGGCTATCAACCTTCTAACACGTTGGCTGAAGAACTGAAAAAATGGGTAGCCCAGGAAATCGGCCCGATTGCCCGGCCCGAGGCAATTGAATTCCGGGACAAACTACCCAAGACCCGTTCCGGTAAGATAATGCGTCGGCTTTTGAAAGCTGAGGCTCTGGGCAAACCGGTCGGCGACATCTCAACCCTTGACGACTAAGAATATAACAGTGTTGGGTGCCGGCGTTGAACCGGCACCCCGCGCTGAAATTCACTTCTGCACAAGGAGGCAGAAATGTCAGAAAATAAAGTTTTCAACCGCTGGCTGATTGTCATCGGTGCGCTACTGGTCCAGTTGTGTCTTGGTGCCATCTACGCCTGGAGTGTATTCCGTAAACCTCTGGAAGGAGAACTCCAGATAACATCAACCCAGGCATCGCTTCCCTTTTCATTTGTTCTAATTTTCTTTGCCCTTGCTACAGTGCTCGGCGGCAGACTTCAGGACCGGTTTGGACCGCGGATCGTTGCCATTATCGGTGGTATGCTACTTGCTCTGGGAATGATCCTTGCCAGTTTTGCCCGTAATATCACTATGCTCGTTGTCGCCTATGGTGTGATCTCCGGCATCGGCATCGGCTTTGCTTATGTCTGTCCGATCTCGGCAGGTGTAAAATGGTTTCCAGATAAACGGGGTCTTATCACCGGCCTAGCAGTTGCCGGTTTTGGTGCTGGTGCCTTGGTCGTTGGACCGCTTGCGCGGGCGATGATCGACTCCTTGGGTGTATTCAACACCTTTCGGTATCTGGGCATTGCCTATTTTGTGCTTATCTTTGTCGGTGCCCTAATCCTTCGTAACCCACCCGCGGGCTACAAACCGGCAAACTGGAATCCGCCCCAGCCCAAACCCGGTACCGCGGTGCGAACCGATTTCTCCGCCGGACAGATGCTCGCAACCATCCAGTTCTACATAATCTGGCTGACCTACTTTGCGGGCTGTGCCACAGGATTAATGATCATTGGCCAGACCTCCCCCATCGCGCAGGAACTCGCGGGCTTCAGCAAACAAACTGCTGCACTGGGGGTCAGCGTGCTTGCCATCTTCAATGCGCTCGGCAGAATCGTATGGGGAAGACTATCAGACCTGCTCGGTAGAACCCGGGCTCTATTTCTGATGTTTCTGATCAACGCCCTTGCCATCATCGGCTATTTTCTAATACCTGCACTGCCGTTCATCTTCTGGATCGGTATTGCACTGGTAGGCTCAAGTTTCGGTGGTTACCTGGCAACCTATCCTGCAATCACCGCTGACTTCTATGGTACAAAGAACTCAGGTATAAATTACGGACTGGTCTTCACCGCTTATGGTGTTGGTGGACTTCTATCCAATATCTTTGCCCCCCGCATCAAGGAAATCACCGGCAACTACAACGCGGCATTTATCATCACCGCGATTCTGTGTCTGATCGCCGGAATAATAATTGTAACCGTCAAACCACCGGCGGTTAAAACCCGTCCGGCGTAATCAAAGGAGTAAAATTATGAAAAAACTCACCCCGGCAGAAATTGAGCAACTGATTGCTAAGGCAAAAAAACCGGCAGCAGATGCCCTAAAACTTCATCCCTTCTATCGCGGAAAATACCAGGTGGTCCCCAAATGTGCCATTCGCAACTTTGATGACTTTGCCATCTGGTATACGCCCGGCGTCGCTGCACCTTGCAAGGAAATTCAGAAAGATGTCAACCTCTCTTTTGCCCATACCAACCGGGCAAATACCATCTGCGTCCTAACAGACGGTACCAGAGTTCTGGGCCTGGGTGATATCGGACCTGAAGCTTCGCTTCCCGTAATGGAAGGTAAGGCACTTCTGTTTAAATATCTGGGGGGAGTTGATGCGGTGCCGATCGCCATCCGCACCAAAGATCCAGACGAATTTATCCGTACCGCAAAACTGCTTGAACCTTCGTTCGGCGGATTCAATCTTGAAGACATCGCCCAGCCCAAATGCTTCCGGATTCTTGACACTTTACGGGCAGAACTGGATGTGCCAGTCTGGCATGACGACCAGCAGGGCACCGCCGCGGTAACCTATGCGGGACTGGCCAACGCCTTAAAGATCGTTGGCAAGGATATCAGAAAGGTCAAAGTGGCGATGCTTGGCGCCGGTGCCTCCAACATTGCCATTGCCCGGGTAATAATCAAAGGCGGTGTTACACCGGGCAATATCATAATGTGTGACTCCAAAGGCACTCTGCACAAAGGCAGAACCGAACTTCAGGAGGAGTTTAAAGAAAAATGGCATATCTGTCAGACCACTAACGATGAAAACATCCGGGGCACAATTGCAGACGCGATGAAAGGGGCAGATGTCCTGATTGCCCTATCTACACCCGGACCCGGGATCGTAAAACCAGAGTGGATCAAAACGATGGCAAAAGATCCAATCGTGTTTGTTTGTGCCAATCCGATTCCAGAAATCTGGCCCTGGGAGGCGATCGAAGCCGGTGCCCGGGTGGTTGCAACCGGGAGAAGCGACTTTCCGAACCAAGTAAACAACTCACTCGGCTTTCCCGGCATCTTCCGCGGGGCACTGGATGTAAACGCCCGAACCATTACTGATGAGATGTGTATCGTTGCTGCACTGGAACTTGCCAAAGTTGCTGAAGACCGGGGATTGCGCGAAGATTATTTAATTCCCACAATGGATGACTGGGAGGTTTTTCCGCGGGAGGCGGTTGCTGTAGGGATGAAGGCGATTGAACAGGGAGTTGCCAGGATCATAATGACCAGCGATGAACTGATGAAGACCGCCACCGAAAAAATCAAGCAGGCACGCGAACTAACCCAGTCGATGATGAAGGCAGGCTTTATCCCGCCTGCGCCCGAGAACTAGTTACCTGACGAGTAAATAGCGCACTGCTTCTACTTCTTGTAAGGCCGCTACTTAATTGATTTTTCCGGCGCTTCGTAATTGGGCGCCTCCTTAATAATGGTGATACTGTGCGGGTGGCTCTCTCTTAAACCTGCATTGGTGATTTTCACAAACCTTGCCTTACGCTGGAATTCAGGAACTGTCAGACAACCACAGAACCCCATTGCCGCGCGCAATCCGCCCTCAAGTTGAAAAAGCACATCCTTGATACTACCCCGATAAGGCACCCTACCGACAATGCCCTGCGGAACAAACTCTGCTCCACTCTCCTGAAAATACCTGTCCCAGGAACCCTTCTTCAACGCATCAATTGAACCCATTCCTCGATAGACCTTATACCGCCTTCCCTCCAGCAGCACATCCTCGCCCGGACTCTCGTCAGTTCCCGCAAGCAAATTGCCCATCATCACCGAACTGGCACCAGCCGCAAGCGCCTTGGCAATATCCCCAGAAAAACGGATACCGCCATCCGCAATAACCGGAATCTTATAACCCTTCAGCGCCCGCGCACACTCCATTATCGCGGAGAGTTGTGGTACACCAACACCCGCTACCACTCGGGTAGTGCAAATTGAACCAGGACCGATTCCCACCTTTACCCCCGAAACTCCAACCTTAGCCAGCGCAACCGCCCCTTCTGCGGTCGCCACATTACCCGCAACCAGTTCCACCCGGGGAAACCTCTGCCTTATTGCCCGGGCAGTCTCGATCACCCGACTGGAATGGCCATGCGCGGTATCAATCACCACCGCGTCCACCCCGGCGTTAATTAACGCCTTTGCCCTTGCCAATGCCTCTTTACCCACGCCGACCGCTGCCGCCACCCGGAGCCGGCGCTTATCATCAACCGTGGCAAACGGATACTCCACCCGCTTCAAAATATCTTTAGTAGTGATCAACCCTTTCAATCTACCCTGCTCATCGACAATCGGCAGTTTCTCCAGACGATGCCTTTTTAAAATCTCCTTTGCCTTCTTCAGATTGGTGCCGACCGGTGCGGTAATAAGGTTATCGCTGGTCATCACTGCCCGCACCGGTTTTCTCTCATCATCATCAAAAAGTAGGTCCCGCCGGGTAATAATCCCGATTAGCCTACCCTGATCATCAACCACCGGCAAACCCGAAATATTATGGCGGGCAAACAACTCCAGTGCCTCAGCAATCGATCGCTCCGGGGTGACCACCACGGGCTCGCTAATCATCGAACTCTCTGCCCGCTTGACCTTTGCCACCTCCTGTGCCTGCTCCTCGATCGTCATATTCTTGTGTATCACACCGATCCCTCCGGCCCGTGCCATCGCGATCGCCATCTTCGCTTCGGTTACGGTGTCCATCGCGGCGCTTACCAAAGGCAGATGTAACCTGATCCGCCGCGTGAAAAAACTCTCGGTGATCACCTCTGCCGGTAGTACCGCGGAATAACGCGGCACCAGCAAGACATCATCAAAAGTTAACAACTCTCTCATCTAAAACTTGCTTTTCAATGCTTCAATATAGGCAAGCCGGATCTTGACCTCATCTGCCTTGTCAACCGGGATATTGTGGTCCTTGAGGTAACTGCGGTAAATCTCCTCTGCCTTATCCAATAGCCCGGCTTCGCGATAACACCTACCCGCACCCAGCAGGGCTTCAAAACCAAGGGGCATAGTTCGGTATTGATTATAAACCGCCTCATAAATCTCCGCGGCGCGAGAATAATTCTCCAACTGCTCTTCACAAGCCGCAATACCCATCTTCGCTGCTGGCGTTAGAACTGGATCCCTCTTCGCCTTACGCAGAAAAGTCTCAAACTCCCTCTTCGCTTCGGCTAAACGGGGTGGCTGGGAACTGAAATAAACCAACCCCAGATAATGATGTGCCCTGATACCGGCATAATCCTTGGGAAAACTACCTGCCAGTTCATTAAGTGCCCGCTCCGCATATCCCAGATTTCCCTGATAAAGATTAGAAAGCGCGTCCATCAACCGCAACTCCGCTTCCGCATTTCTCATCGGTCTCGGACGGTTCTGAACCAACAAAATCACCCCGACGATCACGAATAATCCCACCCCCACTCCGATCCAAAACCGTCTGGGGTTTTCATAATAAAACTCTGCCGCTTTCTCGACAAATTTCTGAAACCTATCTTCTTTCAATACATCCTTACTGACCCGATGCTTTACTTTCACAGTTACTCCTAATTTAACACCATTCACCAATCATCGTAAACTCGCTACCCCTGGCCCGACTCGAACGGGCGACCTGCGGTTTAGGAAACCGCTGCTCTATCCTGCTGAGCTACAGGGGTGCATATCCCATTATAAATCGCTTTTAACAAGTGTCAAGCAGAGAAGTGGTTAGTCAACAGGCGGTTATCCAACGCCACTCCACCTATCATCATAATAATAGCAATCCTCTCGCAGACCATCACCGTCACCAGCACATTAACCTTATCTATGGCCCCGGTTACCACCATCTCTAAAACCATCATCTTAACCCTAACCATTACTGGACCGAAAATCGCTCTTATCAGCACAGACAAAACCCTTTCCTCTGCCTTATCTCCGACTTTACCCGACACCACACCTGACACCAAAACCATAATGACCGACAAAACCCTAACCACTACCGTCCCCAATACTGCCCAGAGGGCAGGAATCAAAATCGCACCCAGCGCGCTAATATACTGTATTTCAACAACTTAACCGCAAATTTACCATTTAACTACCATTTATAAAACTATCCAACCACGCGTTAATCACTGTCCATTTTGGAGTCTGATAAATACGCACAAACAAGCAGAAAAAACAGGGGTTATTATTCCACCTTGAGTCGTAGAGTGACCGTATAGAGGACAGCAGGAAGTGTGGTTTTTACAGTTGTCTTATTAATGCTAAAGGTTGTTATTTCAATAAGTTATGCCATTTGGGCAATAGCGAGAATAATCCTGTCTGTTTTAAAAGTTTTTGCGGATTTTTGTCCGGTTTCTAACTAATAGTGCGGGTATATTGGGCAAATGGTGCGGTTATGGTGGTATTTCAGTTTGCATTCTGTTTCACTTGGGCGGTACCTATCGAGTGATTATCTTGAATAGCATATTTTGATTTCTCTTCTGTTCTGCAGTAACTTATCAAAGGAATTGGCTTGCTCAATAAAAAGTTGACAGACCAAACCGAACCGATTATCATCATTGCGGTATGAAGACACTGTGCGGTATCTTTGCACTTGGTGGACTGGGCTGGCTCTGGTTGATGTTAGTAACCTTCGGGTCCCTATTGGGTATTGGAGCGACAATCATCTGGCTATGGATGCTCATTGAGGTCCTGGCCCGGGAAACTGATGAAGGTAACACCAGATTGCTCTGGACCCTGGTAATCATCTTTACTCACTGGCTCGGTGCGCTGATTTATATCTTTGTGCGCCGGCAGGAAAGAATAAGAAAACTGGGCAGATAGTTTAGCCGAACAGTCCGCCCCGACGGTAAATTGCCAGTTGCACTTCAGGCAGCGGCTTACCTTTGACTATGATACTTTTATCCTTTACCACAATTTCGCCGGTCTGAAGATTCACAATAATCACGTCACCGTTTTCCACTTTTTCCACTAAATCTGCCACCATTACCGCCAGACCTGCATTGACCGCGTTGCGAAAATAGATGGCGCCGAACGAGTGCGCAATGATCAACGCTATACCCAGACTCTTAAAACAGTCAACTGCTTGCTGACGGGATGAACCGGCACCGAAATTTTCACCGGTAACGATAATATCCCCTGGCTTTGCCTTGCGCGGAAAATCCTCCCAGCCGGCAAGGTTACCAAACGCATACTGCCCCATCTCTTTGATATCAGTAACCGTCAGGTGGCGATTGTGATATATCTGATCAGTATCGATGTTATCCTTCTTCACCACCCAGACCCTACCGGTAATCACCAAAGGTGGCTCAGGACACACCTTCTCAACCGGTTTATGTCGGGGCGCTTCACGGGAGGTGTCAGCAACAAAAACCACCGGTTCTGCTGGAATTCGCTCCGCTGTAGTTATCACCCCGGCAACTGCGGAAGCGGCTACTGTTGCCGGTGAAGCAAGATATACCTCACCTTTGCCCTGTTTACCGGTAAAATTCCGATTGCCGGTGGAAACGGTAACCTCACCTGGACCGTTCTGACCAATCTGCCCCGCAGCACAACCCGCACAACCCGCATTCCCCACCAGCGCACCCGCACTTTTGAAAATTTTAAATAGCCCATTTTTCAAACACTCCTGCCAGATATCGTCAGTCGCCGGCACAATCTTTAAAACTACACCAGGCGCCACCTTGCGCCCTTTAAGAATTGTAGCCACCAGTTGTAGATCTTCCAACCTACCATTAGTGCAGGAACCAACAAATCCAGAATCAATCTTATTACCCACCACCTCCCGCACTGGCACCACATCCTCGGGATGACCCGGTCGTGAAATCAAAGGTTCCAATCCACTTATGGCAATTCGCTCTACTCGTCCATAACGAGCATCCGGGTCCGCATAAACCGGTATCACCGCCCGCTTTGTCCGATATCGGCAGTATTTCAGCACTTCCTGATTGGGCGGAAAGAGAACGATAATTGCCCCCATCTCGGTTCCCAAAGAAGCGATTGTTATCCTACCATCCGATGTTAAACGGTCAGTATATTCACCGTAAACCTCAGCCGCACAACCCAAAAGTCCACTAGCACCAAAATGGCGTAAAAGTGCCAATCCGACATCCTTGGGTGTCACTCCTGCCGGCGGCATACCGATAAGTTCAATTCGCACTGTCGGCGGAACCTCAAACCAGACTTTACCATTTGCCCAGGCATAGGCGATATCACGGTCACCCATCCCTTGACCAAAAGCGCCGATGGCACCAAGAATATTGGCGTGGGAGTCGGTCGAGACCAATGTTTCACCCGGACCAATCAATCCCTCATCAATTGCCAGATGAGTCCCAATCCCCTGATCAATGTCATAAACCTTAATTCCCCATTTCCGGGCAAAAACCCGGCACAACTGCTGGTTCGCTGCGTACTTCTGATCAGAACCCGTCGGGTTGCAGTCAAAGGTAAAAAAGGTCTTTTTCGGATCATCCACACCAAGTCCGAATCCCTCAATCTCCTTAACCACATTGGCACCACCGAAATCTCTTGCCAGTCGGACATCAATACCCATCTCCACAATATCACCGGGTTGAACCGAAGCCCGCCCGCTGTGCGTAGCGATGATCTTTTCTATGATGGTCATCGAACTCATAAGATAAGTTGCCCTTTCTCCATCATTACCAGCGGGTCAAAGGTGGCAAAGTCCGCCTGATGGATTAAAACCGTTTCTAATACTTTGGGCGCACCCTCCCCCTCCCTGGCATGACAGGCAATAGTGTTGACGATGTCTGGGGGTAATCCAACCTTCGCCGCGATAATCGCGCCAGAAATCGGATGTCGTGCCAGTTCTCCGGCACGACTCTTCTTATACCCTCCCTTACCATCGGATTCAACCTCAACCAGTTTACCAACATCGTGCAGTAATCCACCGGCAACCAGCCGGTCCATATTGATTGGATAGGGCGTACGTTGATATGCCTTCATCTGTGCCTCAGCCAGTCCCACCGCTCCTTCGGTAACCGCGATCGTGTGCTCGATGATATTGATTCCGTGGGTTCTGGTTAAAATCGTAAACGGCATTTTCTTCAACTCCTCAATTGAGCTCCACCCTCCTTCTTTTGCCGCTTCAACCCAGACCTCCAATACCATTCTCCGTATTTCCGGAGCGCTGATACGTAACAGTTGCCGGGCAAAGAGTTGCTCAAGATCCTGCGTGCTAATCATATTCACCTCACAGTGCGGCGATAATCGCATCGGTCATCTCTTGGGTGGATGCGGCACCGTATTTGAATACATCTGGACCTCCACTCAGCCGGAACATATCATAGGTCCGCACCTTGCCCTCGGCAACCACCTTTGCCACCGCATTCTCAACCCGCCGTGCCTTCTCCTTTTCGCCGAGATAATCCAGCATCATCGCTGCCGCCATAATCATAGCTATGGGATTTACAATCGAAGGGGAAAGTTTCTCATACTTAGGCGCTGACCCATGCGTCGGCTCAAATACCGCCACCTCGGGACCGATGTTTGCTGAATAGGCAAACCCCAAACCGCCTACCAGTCCGGCAAAACCGTCGGATACAATATCACCGAACATATTGCCGCAAACAATCACACCGTAATCCTCAGGATTTTTGGTCAACCACATCATCATCGCATCAATATTCACTGACCACAACTGAATGTCCGGATACTCCCGGGCAATTTTTTTTGCCTCAAGTTCCATCATTCCGCTGGTCTCACGGACCACATTCGGCTTTTCACAGATGGTTACTGATTTGTAGTTATGCTCCCGGGCATACTCAAAAGCCGCCCGGATAATCCGCTGGCAGGCACCACGCGTGAAAACTCGTAATGAGATTGCCATATCCTCGGAAGGAACATTGGCAAACGCCCTCATCTTTTTGTGCGTCTCCAGTGCTCTTCTGACTTCAGCCGGTGGGTTAGTCCACTCCACCCCGACATAAAGGCATTCGGTATTCTGACGAAAGATTGCCACATCAACTTTCGGCTCATCAAAACCATCATCTTTGCGTCGGATAAAGTTCAACGGATTGCCCGGAAACGAACGACAGGGACGAATACAGATATCAAGATTAAAATGCTGACGCATCGTAACAATCGGTGAGTAATAGACATACCCCTTACCTTTCAAACTTGGATCCAGCTCTGCTTCTGCCTTATCCTTGGGCTTGGAGGTAATCGCGCCAAACAGTCCTACCTTATACTGCTGTAATAACTTTATTGTCCTTTCAGGCAGTGCGTTACCTTCTTTGCACCAGAACTCCCAGCCGACATCACCGTGCACATAATCCGCTTCAAAACCTACGGCATTTAATACCCGAAGTGCTTCGGGTAAAACAATTCTCCCAATGCCATCACCCGGCATTGTTACGATAGTTCTTCTCGCCACAAACTCCTCCTTTTTGTAAAAATTTCCTAACGGTTACTGTTTATCGAAGCCAAAATTGATACTGAATTCTTAACATTCAAAAAGAAAAAGTCAAATTTATCGGCTTGGGTAATTTGAAAATCACCCCACTGTACATAATTGACAACAGACAGTGTTGTTGTTAAATATATAACAATGCGGGGTGGAGCAGCCTGGTAGCTCGTGAGGCTCATAACCTCAAGGTCGCTGGTTCGAATCCAGCCCCCGCTATTTAATTTCCTGGGACAGCAGGAGGTGTTGTGTCCGAAGATAACATCACTGAAAATACCGCCGGTGAAAAAGGAGGCAGAATGAAAATAATTCACAAATGGCGTGGTCCGGACATAATTGGCCCGGTCTGGTTTATCGGCTGGCTGTTTACCATTGGCTATCTCCATCTGCCGTTTTTCTGGAAAGGGGTGCTGGCGCTGATTATCTGGCCCTATTATCTGGGCAGGGCATTAGCTGGTAATTGAACAGCGCTGTTCCTTTTTATCTTAATCTGTGCTCTACCTGGTTCTTCTATTAACCTTCCTTCCCCAGAAGTCTGATTTCACCGTTATCCGCATTATCTGGACCTCTGACCTGCACGGACAACTTTTACCTACCCCTGACTTTGCTGCTGCTGGGATGCCCAGAAGAAGATTAGGGGGAATAGGCAATCTGATCAATCTGATTCAAAGAGAAAGGACCAAAAACAGTATTCTATTGGACAACGGTGACTTTGCGTTTGGTTCTCCAGAAGGCGACAGTTCCCAGGGCAGGTTAATAGTTCAGATATTTAACCGACTTGGCTATGATGCAACTGTTCTGGGCGCCCGGGATTTCACCGATGGTCTTGTGAATATCGAACTACTTGCCCGTGCAGCAGGGTTTCCGATCCTCGCGGACCCAATGTTAAACATCCGTTTAAACCGCCAGTCACCGCTATTTCGGCCTTATATTTTAAAAAACATCGCCGGCGTAAAGGTTGGCATCATCGGTCTATCTGACCCGGAAATATCACTGCTCAACCGTCAGAGTATGGTCAGCGGGTTGCCGGTAGAACAGCCGCTTCAACAGGTGAGCCGTTTCCTGCCCGCACTCAAGGCAGAATCAGCCGAGGTGATAATCGTGCTGGGACATATCCCGGTGGCACAGGGCAGATTGCTTACGGAAAGCATTCCTGATATTGATCTAATAATCTGCCGGGGTGAGCAGGTTATAGAGAATCAACTACCCAAAAGCGGTAAAGCCGGTGTGGTGGTCAGCGGAGTATACGGACAGCGCCTGGGCATAGCCGATATCCTGTTTCACAAACTTGAACGCCGGGTTTATGCGGTTGAAGCGCAGATTATGAATGTATCAGGAGAATACGAGTTAGATTCATCGTTGAACAATTATCGCTTAAACTGGTATGACACGACCGTCGCTTATGTTGAAGAGGAGTTTTTCCCGGATATACCTGGAAAAATGCAACTTGCCCGGTTTCTGGCTGAAGGACTGCGCCGGGAAAACGGAGCAGATATCGTGATCCTGCCCACACACCTGATTGAAAATGGGTTAACTGCTGGACCACTCACCCGGCGCGATCTATTCAATGCGGTTCCCTATCGGAACCGGTTGCGCATTATATCGCTACCTGAATCGCTGTTATATCAGGTGCTCAAGCCGGTTGATGTCGATGACTCCTGCTTCTGCCCTGCGGTTGTTGGCCTTGACCTGTTTGTCATCGGTGATACCACTGGCACACCGCGTCTCTCACAAATACCGGGCTTACGGTTACAACAACGCAAGGGGGGCTATTATTATAAAGTAATAACTACCGAAGAGTGGTTCGAACGCTCCGATATTCAGGATAAGGGAAAACCACTGTCCCTTAATCTTACCGATTTCTGGCTCAGGTTCGCTGAAAGACAGAAAATCATCTCGCCGGTCGAACCGCCCAAACTTCATCCTGCAACATCCGGACTGGCACAAAAGACAAAATCCAAATTGATCAATATCAACATCGCCAGTGTGCAAGATCTCTGCCAGTTACCCGGAATCGGCCCGAAAACCGCGGAAAGGATAATTGAATACCGCACAACCTATGGCAAGTTCAACTCCATTGAAGAGATAATGAATGTCCGTGGTATCGGCCCCAAAAAGTACGAAAAAATTAAGGATCTGATAACTGTCCGCTAATAGGTGCGGGCGTAGTAAATCAAAATGCCGGTCTCCTTGCCACAGACAATACAACTTCCTTTTGTATTCTGCTCGTCTAACGGCATATTGCGCGGCGTGGTCTTGGTCTCATCGATAATTTTGTTTTCACATTCCTGTCCCCCGCACCAGTGAACCCTGACATAGCCCGGTTTTTGAACAAGGTTACTTTTGAACTCTTCAAACGTTGTCGCATAGGTTGTAACACTACTCACCCAGTTTCGGGCACGTTCCAGCATCCCCTTTTGAATCCGCTCCAGCAATCCCTCCACCTCAGTCGGTAGATTATCCAGCGCGACCGTCTGTTTATCACTATCGTCTCTGGGAACAAGCACCGCACAGTTTTTTTTCACATCCCTGGGCCCAATCTCAATCCGCAAGGGCACACCGCGCATCTCATATTCATTAAACTTCCAACCCGCGGTAAACTGGGGACGGTCATCGAGTTTAACCCGGAAATTATGTAGAAGTTCCTTTGCCCGCTGACATTGCGCAAGTACCGCCTCGTCCTCCTTGCCGTAAAGAATCGGCACGATCACCACCTGCAACGGCGCAACTTTTGGGGGTAGAAAAAGACCTTGATCATCGCCATGGGTCATAATCACTGCACCAATTAACCGGCTGGAAACTCCCCATGATGTTCCCCATGGATGCTTTTCGGTGTTGTCCTCGTCAAGATAACGAATGTCGAACGCCTTGGTAAAATTCTGCCCTAAATTGTGCGACGTCCCTGCCTGCAGTGCCTGACCATCTCGCATCAGCGCCTCAATTGAGTAGGTGGCAACCGCTCCGGCAAACTTCTCGCTTTCTGGCTTCAGTCCTGCAATTACCGGTACTGCCAGGTCATTCTCTACAAAATCAACATAGATATTGAGAATTCTCAGGGTTTCCTCCTGTGCCTCTTCCGCTGTTCGGTGCAAGGTATGTCCCTCCTGCCAGAGAAACTCAAGTGTCCGGAGAAACAGCCGCGTGGTTCTCTCCCAGCGGAAGATATTACACCACTGATTGATTAAAACCGGCAGATCACGGTAACTCTTCACCCAGCGGGCATACATATAATTGATTATCGCTTCACTGGTCGGACGCAGGGCAAGCGGTTCGGTTAAATCACTGTCGCCACCCTTGGTCACCCAGGCGACCTGCGGTGAAAAACCTTTGACATGCTCAGCCTCTTTTTTCAAAAAACTCTCCGGTATCAGGGTGGGAAAATAGGCGTTGGTATGGCCCGTTGCCTTCAACCTGGCATCCAGCCTTGCCTGCATATTCTCCCAAAGCGCATAGCCATAAGGCCTGATCACCATACAGCCGCGCACCGGTGCGTAATCGGCAAGTTCTGCCTTCAGCACCACCGCGGTATACCATTCTGAAAAATTGTCTTCCTTGGCAGGAATTTCTTTTACCAAACCTTCATCCTTCATAAGTTATAGTAAATCAGCAGAAAATAAAGAGTCAAGGACAGCGGTAATGCAACACCAGATTGCTCACCAAGTTTGACACATAAAATCGCTCATTTACAATTCTACCAATGGATCTATTTACCAAATGTCTGGAATACTACCCGATCGTTGACCGGGCGAAAAGGGCTGGTTATTACCCTTACTTTATACCGCTGAACTCGGAACCAGACCGCCGTGTGACAATTCAGGGCAAGGAACTGATTATGCTCGGCTCTAATAACTACCTGGGTTTGACCACTGACCCGCGGGTAAAACAGGCGGCAATTGAGGCGATAAAAAAATACGGCACCGGTTGCACCGGCTCGAGATTCTTAAACGGCACCCTTGACTTACATGTCCAACTGGAAACGCAACTTGCTGAGTTCTATAAAAAAGAGGACTGCATTGTCTTTTCTACCGGTTATCAGACCAACCTCGGCGTCGTCTCCGCGCTCGTGCGCCGGGGCGACATCGCGATTACCGATAAACTTGACCATGCCTCAATCGTTGATGGCTGTCAGATGTCCTATGGCCAAGTCAAGCGCTTTGCCCATAATGACCCTGAATCCCTGGGGTCATTATTGAAATCGCTCCCAAAGGATGCCGGCAAACTGGTGATCGTTGATGGCGTGTTCTCAATGGAAGGGGACATTGCGCCCTTAGATAAGATCATCCCCCTGATGAAAAAACACCACTGCCGGCTGATGGTTGACGATGCCCATGCGGTCGGGGTATTAGGCAAAAACGGCCGGGGGACTGCTGAGCATTTTGGAGTTGATGAGGATGTCGACCTGATTATGGGCACATTCTCCAAATCATTTGCTACGATTGGCGGCTATGTTGTCGGTGCCCACAAGATAATCACCTTTATCCGTCATCAGGCAAGACCGCTGATCTTCTCTGCCGCTATTCCGCCTACCGCAGTTGCCACCGTGCTCGCGGCGCTCAAAATCATCCAGTCCGAACCCGAACGTCGCGAACAACTCTGGCGCAATGCCCGCCGGTTGACCGCTGGTTTGCGCTCAATTGGCTACAACCTCGGCACCACCGAAACTCCGATTATCCCGATTCACATCGGGGACGATATGAAAACTCTGTTGTTCTGGCGCGCCTTGTTTGATGCGGGCATTTTTGCCAATCCGATTCTCCCTCCTGCGGTGCCGCCAAACCGCTCGCTGATTCGCACCAGTTTAATGGCAACTCATACCGATGCCGATATTGACCAGGCGCTGGAGATATTTGAAAAGGTTGGCAAACAGGAAGGGCTGATTCCGTAATGTCAGTCCAGGTCCGACCGGCCCAGACCGAAAAGGACCTCGACCGATTTGTCCGATTCCCTTTTACCCTGTATCGTAACAACCCCTACTGGGTTCCTCCCCTGATCGCTGATGTCAAAAAGACCCTGACCCCGGGTAAAAACCCTTTCTGGTCCCATGCCCAGCGGCAGTTGTTTATCGCCGAAAAAAACGGCAACGTTGTTGGCAGAGTGGCGGCGATAATTGACTTCAATTACAACAAGTACCATCAGACTGCGATCGGCTTTTTCGGCTTCTTTGAATGCGAAAACAACCAGGCAACCACTGAGGCGCTCTTTACTGCGGTCCGGGATTATCTCGGTGCCGCCGGAATGAAACTGATTTACGGACCAGCAAATCCCAGCTTGAACGACGAAGCCGGTCTGCTAATTGAACCATTTGACGGTATGCCCTATATAAAAATGAGTTACACCCCGTCCTACTATCCAACCCTGATTGCACAGTGTGGCTTCACCAAGGTCAAAGACCTCTACGCCTACTCTATCCCGCTTGACCAGCCAATTCCGGAAAAACTCCAGCGGGTATTAAATGCCCTCAAGAAAAAATCCGGATTGTCGGTTCGACCGGTCAATCTAAAGGACTTAAAAACCGATCTGAAACATATCAAAGAGATCTACAACGACTCCTGGTCCCAAAACTGGGACTTTGCACCAATGACCGATGAGGAGATTGACGACCTGGCGCGCCAGTTAAAACCCATCATCCGGCCAGCAATCTGCCCTTTGGTCTTCTATCAGGACGAACCTGCAGGAATGTGCATCGCCCTGCCGGACTACAACCAGGTGCTCAAACGACTTAACGGCAAACTGTTTCCCCTCGGCTGGCTCAAATTCCTCCTGTATAAAAGCCGCATCAACCGGGCACGACTCTGGGCACTCGGAGTTAAACGCAAATTTCACAACCTTGGCTTTGACTCCCTGCTGTATTACGAATCTTTTATGGGGGCAAAAAAACTGGGCTACACCGAAGGTGAGGTCTCCTGGATTCTGGAAGACAACCTTGCCATCATCCGGCCAATCCTGATGTGGGGCGGCAAACTCTACCGTACCTACCGGGTCTACCAATCTGCACTCTAATTTCCTGACTAAACTTCCTCGCAAACCAATCCGGTTTCGATCTATTTAATCACCAGTTTTATCTTTTTCTTACTGCGCTACTCAAACTTTTACTAAATTTTGCCCTAATTTACCAGTTCTTATTCTCCTGTTATCCCGAGCCCTCACGTCTTTTCTATCCTTGCGAACTGACCGAGCCAGAAAGCCATCCTTTTCTTGTACCCCCAGTTTCTCCCCGCTTAGAGATTGCTTCGGGCTAACGCCCTCGCAATGACGAGGCTCTTTGTCATTCCGCTCTGCCGAAGGCAGAAAGGAATCTCTGAGCGGATAACCCCCCTGTTCTGCCCGAAAAATAACTTGACAGAAAGATAAGCGTATATATAAATAATGTTAAAAAGGAGGTCTTTTTATGCCTCGTTTAAGTGCTATCCTTTTCTGCCTCTTTGCTGTCAGCCTGGCGCAGGATACCATCTGGCTGCGCCAGATTGACCTTGGTTCTGACGAGCAGTTAATCGGCATCGCCAGCCAGGGTGAAAGGATTGCCGCTGTTGGTTCTCATACCGACCCGGTTAATTATGACCTGGAAGGACTGATTGTCCTTTTCAGCCAATCCGGCGAGACCCTGAGAACCGCAACAATTGACTTCGGCGGTGACGAGCAGTTGATTGATGTCTTTCTTGACAGGGCTCAGAACTGCTATGTTGCCGGTGGTGGTTCTCCAGGTGAGATGAACAACTGGCATCCCCGGAATTTAATCCGCTCCCCATCCTTTCAGCAGTCTTACTGCATCATCGCCAAGTTTGACTCTCTGGGCAATCTGCAATGGGGAATAGTTGACTCGCCCTATGTCGCGAGTGGTATTGCGGTTGATTCTCAGGGCAACTGTTATGCCACCGGTGCCTATGGCTCGGGCTTTATTTACGACTTCTGCATTGTCAGAATTCTACCTGACGGTGATACCGCCTGGACCCGGCGGTTTGATTTCAATCTTATGGACATTCTGTATCGGCCGGCAGTTGACCAGAATGCCAACCTTATTGCGCCCGGTTTCTCTTTTGATTTCTCTACAATGAGTGGGATAATTATGAAAGTCTCACCCGCCGGGGAAACGGTCTGGACCCGAATTGATAACTCAATGCCGATGGTTGCCCTGGTCAGTGCCGATGTTGACCTGTCGGGCAGAATCTTTGTTACCGGCTTCTGCGGTGATACTCTGAATATTGACATCCTGATAATATGCCTTGACAGCCTGGGCAATGAGCAGTGGCGCACCACCTATGATTTCTCCTATGATGACGAAGGGCTGGGGATTGTCAGCGACCCAAACGGCTATCTCTATGTTACCGGTTATAACGCTGACGGCGATTGTGTGCTTCTAAAACTGAGCTTTGACGGTGCATTAATCTGGGCTGAAAATTATGATTTGGGCGGCTATGAATACTTTCAGGACCTGACGCTGGACGAAAATAAAAATCCGATTGCCTGCGGTCTGACCGACTTAAGCGCCAACCCCTATGATCTGCTTCTTGCCAAGTTCTCGCCGATACCCGGCATTACCCAGTCCGGAAAACCCGAGGGAAAAGGGACTGGCTATTGCTTGCTCAAAAATAACGAGTTGCTCATCAAACCGCCGGTTGCGGGCAGATACGGGATTGAAATCTATAACCTTGCCGGGGTTAAGCTTGCCGGCTCCACCAACCAATTCCTCAACCTGACCGAGAACCGGATTCAACTCAACCCGCTTCCTTCGGGCACCTACATCATCCGCATCACCGGACCGAACGCCCGCACCATCGTCAACAAAGGGGTTGTGGTGAGATAAGGACATCACATATCGCTCAGCGACCGGGTTAAACTTTTTAAGACATTTCACACTCGCTTCTCCAGCGTTCTGCCCTAACAGGTGGCTAAAGCCCGGGCAAACTCTTTCCGGACAATCCTCTTCCCGCTTATAGATTGCCACAGGCTTCGCTCCTCGCAATGATACCCTCCCTGCTCCCGGCACCTGCCCGCAGAACCCCAAACACCACAACCAGACTCCTCTACAGACCTCTACCCACAACCAACCACCTAAACCTGACCCCAATC